>Ga0187219_1000034_pt1 | contig 50450 bp, 36 predicted proteins | sample 13SPOviralmetaG_FD_130162 | JGI IMG/M metagenome (GOLD analysis project Ga0187219, IMG submission 130162) | Marine viral communities from the oligotrophic San Pedro Time Series (SPOT) site, San Pedro Channel, CA, USA - 13 SPOT_SRF_2010-07-21... | ecosystem: Environmental > Aquatic > Marine >... | reverse complement strand
CAGAATATAATTTTATTTAAATTAATACCTTTAGCTATTGGTTTACTAGTTATATTTAAAATAACAAAAAAAGAGGATTTAAAAAAAGCACAATGTCCTACACCTGAACAATTACAACAAGCTATAAGAAAAAGAAATAGAATTGTAAGACAATTAAACCAAATATATGCTATGTTAGCTGTTAATGCCGCCTTAGCAGTATTATTTAATTTTATAGCAATTAAACTTAAAGAAGTTGATCTCCAACTAGCCAGTATTACTACTACCCCTCCAGCCCCTATTCCTCTCTTACAAATCCAAAGAGTTAGAGAAATAATTCAAGAATTTATTGATAGTAATAAACAGTTAAATATTGCTCTAATAGTTGCTTTAGTATTTCTAGTAGCAGCTTTAATAATTTTATTATTAATTTTAAGAGCAGTAGATCAACTTATATTTAAATGTGCCCCTAGTGGTGGAGTTGAATTAGAAGCTATAAATGAAGAACTTAGAAATTTAGAAAAAGAAACAGCTGAAGAAAATGCTGTAGCAGCTACAAATCAAATAAATGGTTTTACTATTGAAGTACAAGAGATAGATAAAAACGAGGTTAATGGTTTGAAGCGAAGACAAGCCGTGGGTAAAAATGCCCAAGGTGTAATATTAGTTAAAGGAGATGCCTCCTTTAGTGCTGAAGACACAATTTTAATTAATGAACTTGCTTATTATATTAAATCAAACGATTTAAAAGCATATTAAACCCATATTTATAACCAACGCTATATTTGTATTATGAAAATATCCGCTTTAAGAAAAATTATTAGAGAAGAAGTAAAAGGAGCAATCCAAGAAGAGCTAAAAGATATACTTTTAGAAGCTGTAAAATCACCTAAACAAGTAGTTTCAGAATATAGACCTATAGAGTCTACTGTAAGTACCCCCACCCCAACTAACCCAGTTGCTAGTAAAACTAGATCTGAACTTAGAGAAGGATATAAAAATATTTTAGGAGAAACAGCTGCTACTTTTAACACATCACAATTACAACAACCTCTACAAGTTACAACCACGGATACAGCAGGCCCAAATGGTCAATTACCCGAAGGTAACGTATCAATGGATCAAATCATGGGGTTAATGAACAATAAATAATGGCATTCGGAGCAAAACAAATATTTCCTAATGATACTAGACCTAGGGTAGCCATAGGTGTAGACATTCCATTTAATGGGAATTCTGTTTTTATTCCTAATTACCAAACCAAGGAAGCAATTAAAAATAATTTAATTAATTACTTTCTAACAAACCCAGGAGAAAGACCTGGCAATCCTGAATTTGGAGCAGGATTAAGAGCCTATATATTTACCCAAATTACAGAGGGTAATTTAGACTTTTTAAAAGAAGATATCCAAAATAAATTATCTACTTATTTTCCCAGCGTTGGAGTAGAAGAAGTAGCAGTTACATCAAACGAAGATAACAACCAAATATTAGTTACAATTAAATATTTTGTAAGTAATACTGGTATAAATGATTCACTAGAATTAAGCTTTACGTAATGGCACTTAATAGAGAAATAAATTATTTAAATAAAGACTTTGATGGTTTTAGAGCAGATTTAATCAATTATGCTCAAACCTATTTCCCTACTACTTACACAGATTTTGATCCTTCTTCTCCTGGTGTAATGTTTATGGAAATGGCATCATATGTAGGTGATGTTTTATCTTTTTATTTAGATTCACAAATTCAAGAAAATTTTTTACAGTATACTAGACAAACTAATAATATTTTTGATTTAGCTTATATGTTTAACTATAAACCTAAAACTACAGGTTTATCTACAGTTGAACTAGATTTTTTTCAGGAAGTACCTGCTAAAGAAATTAATGGAGAAATAGTACCTGATTTTGATTACGTTTTATATATTGGAGCAAATACTCAAATATCATCAAATAATGCTACTGTTAATTTTACTATTGAAGACCCTATTGATTTTTCAGTATCAAATTCACTTGATCCTACTACAATAACTATTTCTCAAATTTCAAATGATCAACCCACATATTATTTACTTAAAAAGAAACGTAATGCAGTATCAGGAACTATAAATAGTACTACATTTTCATTTGGTTCACCTGAAGAATTTCCTACAGTTAATATTGGGGGAGCTAATATAGCGGGTATTATAGATTGTACTGATAGTGATGGAAATGAATGGTATGAAGTAGACCATTTAGCCCAAGATATGGTATTTGATGGGATTAAAAATACTAATGTAAATGATCCTAATAATTATCAAAATAGTGATGATACTCCTTATGTATTAAAAAATAAACAAATACAACGAAGATTTACAACTCGTTTCTTAAACCAATCTACTCTACAACTACAATTTGGATCAGGTAATCCTAGTGTATCAGATGAAGAAGTAATTCCAAATCCATTTAATGTAGGTATTGGTTTACCATTTGAAAAAAATAAATTAACAACAGCTTATAGTCCTACTAATTTTATTTTTACAAACACTTATGGTATTGCTCCTTCAAATACTACTTTAACTATTAGGTATTATTCTGGTGGTGGGGTTGAAGCAAACGTTCCTGCTAATAGTATTACAGGAATCAATACTTCAAATGTAAGATTTAACAAATCGGGATTAAATAGTACAACTGCGAATTATATATTTGGTACTATAGCTACTAACAATGAAAACCCTGCTTCAGGGGGACAAGATGGTGATACAGTTGAAGAAATTAGACAAAATACTATTTCACAATATTCTTCTCAGTTAAGAAACGTAACAGCAAATGATTATTTAGTTCGTGCTTTAAGTATGCCTTCTAGATATGGGGTTATATCTAAAGGACATGTCCAAAAACCAAAAGCAGATGAAAATCTTACTTCATTAGACTTATACATTTTATCACAAAATCAAAATGGTAGTTTAAAAACTGCTTCATCCTCATTAAAAAATAATTTAAAAACTTATCTTAACCAATATAGAATGGTAGGTGATACATTAGCAATTAAAGATGCTTTTGTGATTAATATAGCATGTGACTTTGAAATAATTACTTTACCCAATTATAATAATAATGAGGTATTAATTAATTGTATAAACACTCTTAGAAGTTATTTTGATATAAATAAATGGCAAATTAATCAACCTATTATACTTAGAGATTTATTTGTAGCATTAGATGCTGTAAAAGGTATTCAAACCGTTAAAAAAGTTATTATAACCAACAAACGTGGAACAACATCAGGATATTCACAATATGCTTATGATATAGAAGGAGCTACTCAAAATGGTGTAATTTACCCATCATTAGACCCATCTATATTTGAATTAAAGTTCCCAAATCAAGATATTAAAGGAAAAGTAGTAACATTATAATATGGCAATATATAAAATTTTCCCAACCAAAGATGCCACCTTGTATTCAGCATATCCTAATATGAATACAGGAATAGATGCTATATTAGAAGTATCTAGTACTAACCCATCAATTTCCCCTTCTCCTAGAGCTGCAAGGGCGATATTAGATTTTAACGAAAATGAAATAGTTAATGTTATTAATAATAAAATTATAAGTGGATCAACCCCTACTATTAATTACAAAACATATCTTAGACTATATATAGCCGAAGCCCAAGGCATAAATCAAGATACTACTTTAGAAGTTAGATTATCTTCAGGAAGCTGGAATAATGGGTCAGGACAATATTTAGATTCCCCTCAAACCACAAATGGCGTAAGTTGGAATTACAAATTTTCCTCAGGTTCTGGTGCTTGGTCTACCCCAGGAGGAGACTTAAGATCAAGTCCAGGACCAGGGTATGTAGAATTAACCCAATCCTTTGATACTAGAACCACTAAAGATCTAAATCTTGATGTAACTACTGCTACCAGTATGATATACAATAATATTTTATCTATGGGAACAGATAGTTACTTAATTAAGTTAGTGGATAGTCAAGAACTTATTTCTGGAAGTGAAAACCAACCTGAATTTAAATTTTTCTCTGTAGATACAAACACAATTTATCCCCCTCAATTAGAATTTAGATGGGATGATTTTTCCACTTCATCAAATGCACCAACAGAAATAACAACCTCAGATCTAACCATAGCATTAGATGAAAACCCAGGAATTTATTATTCAGAAAGTATAAACCGTTTTAGATTAAATGTGCGTCCAACATACCCCACTCGTGCATTCCAAACCTCCTCAATATACACTACTAATCATAGTTTACCTACTGCTTCATATTATGCTATTAAAGATTTAGATACAGATGAATATGTAGTTAATTTTGACACTTCATATACTAAAATTAGTAATGATGAAAATGGAAGTTATTTTGATGTATATATGAATGGTTTAGAGCCTGAAAGAAATTATAAAATATTAATCCAAACTACTGTTGATAACAGTACAATGGTAAAAGATGAAGATTATATATTTAAAGTTATAAATGGATAATGAAACAATCAGTAGACACAAAAAAGAAGGTATTTAATAAATCACAATACCCTAAAACTATCGACACTCAATTTAATCAATTGGGTGTTGTCTCTATTACTGATGCTATTGCTGATACTCCTACAGTTGAAGAATTTTTTCAATTATATGATGAATTATTTTATGATATTCCTGCTTTAGGTGAAACTAATTCTCATGAATATTTAGTTAAAACTAGTGGTGAATATATTAATTTTGAAGAAACAAACGAATTAGTTGAAGCATTACAACAAGAAATTACTACATTAAGAGAAGAATTATTAAATACTCAAATTGAATTAGCAGAAACAGTTTCTGGTGCTCCATTGGGTATAACAGGATCATTAACAACAGAAAATGGCGGATAACATTTTAACATTACAGGTTAACCCAGAGACATTCAAACTTGAGAGTTATTCCCAAGCTGATGTTGATATAATATCTAGTGTAGAATTAGATACATCTTTTTCTTCTAGTGATTATATTGAATATTGTGTTTATGATGAAAATCAAAACAAAATCTTCCCACCTACTTCTAGAGAATTACTTACTTATACTATCAAGGATGATCATATCAATTTAGATCCTATCCAGGATTTACAATCATTTGGATATGATGAAGGTAATTATTATATAAATTATTACTTTTATAGAAAGCTTTTAGGTTCATCTATACAATCCAATTATTATGTTTCTGAAATTAGTGGGGATAGAACAGAACTTAGATTAGCATCATCAGTAATTGAGAATGATGTTATAATATCTTCAACTAACGATTTTATAGATTACAGAGATTCCCAAACACACTTTGTAGATTTTTATGTAAATTTTGGTAATAATAATTTAGTTATAGCTAATAACATACAATTAGATACTAGAGTAGATGATAATCCTACTGTATTAATTAAATTGTATGAACCCTTACCTTCATCATTTGATTTAAAATCACAATGTTGGGTAGTAGAAAATATATCTAATGCCGAAGCTTACCAAGTTAAGTTTCCAATACCTGTATTTGAACCACAAGATTTTACTTATATAGCAGGTCCAAATTACAGTTTAGATATTAAAAATGAAAGTGGGGTTGAATCTGAAGTAGCCACCTATAATACTTTACTAGGGTCAGAAATAACATCATCAAACCAACAATTACAAAGCTTATTACAAGAAAAGGGAATAAACATTAATGTCAATTATGAAGATAGATCTCAATATATAAAGTTTTCTTCTGCGTTAACACGTTTAGAAAACTTTTACTACAAAGTAGGATTAATTGAAAACTATCAAAATGAAATTTCAACTTTAGATTCTAATGTTACTAGTAGTATCACAAGTTCTATTTCTTTTAGCTCTTCAAAATCTACATACCAGGGAAAAATTGATAATATAACTAAAAATTTTGATGGTTATGAATACTTCCTCTACTATGATTCGGGATCGCAATATAGTTATCCTAAATCAAATACTTCTAAACCATATTCCTTATTCTCAACAGGTTCAACTATTGTATTAGATTGGTTAGGAAGTGCTGACCCTACAAGTGCTTATTATGGTGGGCAAGCATTATCTGCTTCAAATTATGATCAAGATAACCAAGATTGGTTATACTGGGCCATACCAGACTATTTAAGAGAAGATCCTGATAACCAAAAATATGAATTATTTGTTGATATGGTAGGTCAACATTTTGATAATATTTGGATCTATACAAAAGACTTAGTAAATCGATTTAATGCTGATAATAGATTAGATTATGGTATATCTAAAGATTTAGTAGCTGATGCTATTAGAGATTTTGGAGTTAAATTATACTCAAATAATTTTAATACTAATGATTTATATGAAGCATTCCTTGGCATTACCCCTACAGGCAATAATTTCCCAACTACTGGGTCAGAATATATAGATACATTAATATCTGCTTCAAATGATACAATACCATTAGATGATGTAAATAAGCGATTATACAAACGTATCTACCATAATATTCCATATTTACTTAAAACTAAAGGTACAGTAGCTGGATTAAAAGCATTAATTACTTCTTATGGTATTCCTGATACTATCTTGCAAGTAAATGAATTTGGAGACCAAGCATTAGATACAACTCAAAATTGGGAATTAGAAAGTAGAGTATATAATAAAGTTTTAGATGTAGATGGTACTAATACATTCTCATCTTCATTTAGCCCTAATTCTAACTGGGGTGTTACCTCTCCAAAAACAGTACAATTTAGATTTAAAACTTTAGGAATTCCAACTGAAAATATAAATCAATTATTATGGACTGGAGATGTAAATCAATCTGCTTTAGTATTAAGTTATACTGGATCTAGTTATACTAGTGGTTCTTACTCTGGTTCAATATCTAATCCTGAAAATTCATATGGTAAAATTACATTTTACCCTGAAGGTATAGTAAGTGGTGCCCCAACAGCTAGTGTATTTTTACCTGTATTTGATGGAAATTGGTGGTCTGTAATGACAACTGTAGGTAGTGAAACTATTTCAACTGCAAGTCTATATGTAGCAAATAAAGAAAATAATAGTATACTACATCAATCTAATAAATCTACTTTTACTACCTCTAGTTATTATAGGTCTGTAAGTTCTATACACTTCCCTTCATCTGCTAGTTTGCCTGGATACACATACTTTTCAGGGTCTTATCAAGAAATTAGATACTTTAACTCAGAAATAAGTCAATCTTCATTTGATAATTATGTTTTAAACCCTTATTCAGTTTTAGGAAATTCATTAAATTCAACTCCTAATGAATTAATATTTAGAGCATCTTTAGGGTCAATGTTAGATATTAATTCTAGAGAATCAATTCACCCTAAAACTTCAGGATCTAGTATAACTTCTTCTTTCTCTACTCACAGTGATTTTTATATTTCTTCTGCTAGTTTTTCAAGTAATAAAGAAAATATTTATTTAAATCAATCACCTGTTGGTATTAAAAATCGTATCACAGATAAAATAACTCTTGAAAACAACTTAATTCCATCAGGAGATACTTTATCTCCCTTATCTTCTTTAGAACAAAAGTCTTATACAACTCAAAATTATACACCTAATATTAATTACTTAGAAGTATCTTTTTCCCCTACTAACCAAGTAGACAATGATATTATAGCTCAAGTAGGTAATTTTAATATGGGGGATTACATAGGAGATCCAAGACAAGTATCCGAGTCACGTTATAATTACCCAGATTTAGATACTTTAAGAGATACTTATTTTGAAAAATATTTACATAGTTATGATATTAAAGATTTTATTCGTTTAATAAAATACTTTGATAATTCATTATTTAAAATGATTAAAGATTTTACTCCTGCTAGAACAAGTTTAAGTTCTGGTGTAGTAGTAAAACAACATATTCTTGAGAGAAATAAACAAAGGTCTATAAATGTAAGCTTTAAAGATGAACAACTAACTGCTTCTCTAAAACCCTTTGTCCAAAATTACAATAGTGGTCCAGTATATAAATTTATGGGAGGAACCGCGGGTATGTTTGAACCTTATAATGGAATTGAATATTTTGGTTCTTATGTACAAGATATTTTATCACCCCCAGTTCAACCTAATACTTTAAATAATAGGTTTAATATTACTCAAAGTTGGGTAGAATTTACTCCTTCTATTCTTGGGCTTATTGGCTATGATAGAGATGATCAACGTGAATTATATAATGGAGAATTTAGTGGTTCAACTATAAACACAAAGTTACAAATAGGAGGAAAAGATGATTTATGTCATGCTTACTACAGTTGGGAAAATATTCCTGAATATCTATATAAAATACAAGCTTTTTCTGGATCAGACAATGAATATTTAATATATACCTCTTCTGCAGGAATACCCGATGCTTTAACTCAAGATGACTTAATATTCACTACAGATTTTGATGTAGATTATTTAGGAGTTATAACCCCACCATCTGGGAGTAATTTTACTATAGTAGGAGATATATCTTATGTTGATGCTAACGTAGCTTTTCCTCCATTTTATGATTTAACAGGATCTAATGTTTGGAGAACAGCTAGTTTTGAATTAAGAGTACCCGATGAACCTCTAAACTATAGGAATTTTAATCAAACATTTAGAGCAACTGCTAGTGCTTTACAAGAAGCAGCACCAACCTTAGAATTTAGTATGGCAACAGGATCAGCAGAACGGAGTAGTAGTGGATTTGAAGTAGACATATATGGTAATATAACTGCTCCAACAGTATTTACAGGTAGTATTATAAATGTTAATTATTCAGAATCAATAAATAACTCTTACTACCCAGTACTTACTTCTTCATTAACTAGAATAGCTCATGTTACATCATCAGTACCATATGGATGGTTAAATGTAGGGGCATCAATTTCAGGATCAGTTAGTGATTTACAAGAAAATTTAGAATTAATTAATGTATATCTTGGGTATCATGTATCTACACCACTTTTAGCTTGTAATGATATAACACAAGAATTTAGAATTGATTCAACTTATCTATCTACAGCAACCGCAGTTTATACTAATACAGGAGTACCTTCATTTACTTCTGCAGGGTATTATTCGGATGGTAGTATAGTAAGATATTGGAATGGAACTAGATTTACATCAACAAGAAATTGTAGTTCATATTCTTAAATAAAAAATATTTATAATAAAGTATAATATATGGCTGTAGACGATTTTAGATTTCGCCAACCCGACGATGGTACTGGGGGTAACTATAGAGATGGAATAAATATTCGATTAAATCCATTTCTATTAACGCCAGTAGGAACTGATGGTGAGGAAGTTACTTGTACTTATTTTAACCCTCAAAACTTAGGTTATACCCCTGGATATTCTCAACATTCCTATAGTGCTATACGTAAAGGTAGTATAATTTATACTGATGAACAATTATCTTCATTAAATGGTCGGAACAAATGGTGGGGTATTACCATAAATTCAAGATCGACACCCCAAAAGGCTATACTAGTTGATAGTATAGGTATAGTAAGAGAAATATATGACTGTTCCTCAGGTGTAGTTGATGATAGTAATGACGAAAAGGTAAAAGATCCAATCATCATCATAAAACCTACTGTACCTTCTCCATCTACTTCTCTTATATATGATTATTTTGTTTTAGAAAATTTATCTAGATCTAAAAAAATATTTGCATATTATAGTGGATCACAAGATTTTAATTATACTTTTAATACTAATACCTCATCAGCTGATCCTGGAGCTAGCTATTTTAGATTAAATAAAGGCAGCATTGGCAGTGAAGGTGGTACAAATGAAGAAGATAGTACTGAAATATACATTGATATTAAAGATAATAACAGTCAAGAAGATATTATCTATTATTTAACAGCATTATCTTCCTCAGTGGCTCCTGCATCTACCCCTTCAGACCCATATGGAGAAGTACAAATTATTATAAGTGGAAGTGGAGAAGATCTATTTTATCATAGATTTGATTTAGAAAGTGTTACATTTGAAGGATCAAATCCTGCTTCTAGTGGTTATTTTAAATTAGGAGTTTCTAAAATAGGTAGTGCAATTCCAAATGCCAACCCCTTATCTAGCAGTATAGCTGCAGGATCAGGATCAATTGTAGATATTAAATTTTACAATGATATAATTCCTGGTTACTATGAAAGAGAAGTAACCAGTATAGATAAAGATTATGTAGTTGCATGTATTACCCAAACAGCATCATTTGGTTCAGGATCCATTTCCCAACCATTTGCTATTGATTGGGGATTACCTGAATCTGATTTTATAGATCCTAATTTTTACCCTAATTCAGCAGGATATGCTTGGTTATGGAATGATGGTTATAAAGTGAAACATATAAAAATGAATAATATCTCTTTTGGAGGTACAATTTTATCTGATTTTATTAAAAAATCTATATGGAGTAGATTTATATTATATAATCCTTTTGACGCCCAAGGTAGTTTATTATATTCAGCTAATGGAAATTACCCCGAAACTTATTATTTACATAATATTACTAAATATAATGAATATTCTCATTTATTTGTAGATCAAGAGAATGTAGATACAACTTTTGCTGTTGATTCTCAAAATTTCGCAAGTACTAATCATAATTTCTTAGCAGAAGGACAATATGTTGTATATGCCTCATCATCAGGAAATATTGTTGAACCTGTACTTACAACTAATATAAGTGAATCTATCCCTCAAGGGTTTTTCCCTTCTGCTTCTTCTAATTATCCATCTGAACAATTTTTTAGAGGATGGGCTAATGCTAATTATTATGTAGGAGATGATTTAGTTAGTGTTGGAGGTGACTATTATGACCCTTTAAAACAATTTAGAACAGGATCTACAGAAAGAGATTATGATACAGCCCCTTTCTACATATCTCCAGAATTACCATTTTTTATTGATGCTACAAGTAGTTATATAACAATAACTTCATCTGATTTTCAATCTTACACATCACAAGCTAATGCTATACAAATAGGTCCTACTTTTAAAACATCAGGGGGTGGTGAGATAAAATATTATTATCATGAAACTAGTGGTAATATTTTAGTAGAAGGAGAAGAACATTTAGATACTAAAAAAACAGGTGAATATTCCTATAATAATTTATATGATGTTGAATTAGTTTCTCCTTCTAATAATACTATAACTTATCTCACTCCTGATAATCAATTTATTATTGAAGTTAAGCCTTCTCAATCCCTTTGGCTTACTAGAGGTAGAGGTAATATTGGAGAAGGAGATACTAATAGATTTAAGTATAATAGATATTTCCACCGTCCATATAAAGCTTATGTTTTAACTTCAACTGGATCTGCAGATAGGGGATACGGAAATGATAATTATGGAACAGGATCTTACGGGACTGGAAGTACACCAGTTGGTCCTCCCCCTAATGAAATAGAAGCAGTATATGTAAACTATTCAGAATCTAGATCTTCATATAGAGAAGATGGTATATATACCTTTGAAACTAATCTATCTACAAATGTTGGGTTAACTGCTTCTGTTAATCTAGATTATTTATCCTTAGATGTTGTTAGACCTTCTCATTATGGTACAGCTAGTTATGATGATAGTGAATTTGAATATGGAGGTGAAGGAAGTGGGGATAATGTAATTACTTGGAGAACTGCTTCATTAAACATATATAAAGGATCTAGTTTATTAGCTTCATCTACAGAATATATATCTTCAACAGATATTCTTAATAAACCATCAATTACAATAAAATATCCTCTTACTACAGGTTTAATTTCCCCCGGAGATACTTTAAGATTATCATTATCTGTTGATAATACTAATACCCAATCTTTTAATTCTTCTTTAATAGCTACTTCTTATACTATGAGTATAGGTGCACCTGTACCTCCAACAGATGATAAAGTTCCAGTTACATTTAACAATTACTTAGAGTTAAATGATGATTGTAACCCTTTACTTTCTAATATTGTAAATGATAGACCAAATGCTCGATTGCAAGACGTAGATTATAGTTCACCAACTAGTGGGTCTCTTTATCCTGTAAACTTTGACCAAATCCTAAAAGATGAAGCAGTTAGAGCAACTGTACCTGAATCAAATTATACAAAAGCTTCTTCTGCAAACTCAAGATATCTAGGATCTAGATCTAATGCTCAACAGTATAATATATTTACAGATGGTGATGAAGGTACTTTTGGTAGGATTTCTAATATAGATATTAATAAAGCATATTTTGGATATTTTAATAGAATTTATGATCTATATCCTTTATTAGAAGGTACAACTACATTAGATATGAAGTATATATTTGATGCTAATGGTAATAGATTTAACCCTCGATTAGGTAGTTATAATTATTATAATTTAGAAGGTACTTTTGAAGATGGTTCTACTTTAACTTTATCTACTAGTGTCAAAGAGGATGAATCATTAATAATGTTAAACACTGACCATAGAGTTAAACATGTAGGTGTTATACCAACTCCTATTTTATATACTCAAATAGGAGGAAGAGAAGCCACAGGTTCAATAAATTTTACAGGTATAAATCCCCCACAACCCGAACCACCTGATTTTAACGATTATTCTTTTAGAGCCTCTAGTTCAGCGTTTCCAACAACAAATCAAAGAACTTTTGCTGGGATTGATAGGTATGATGTAAACATTACTACTAATACTAATTTAAATCAACTCTCCCCAGATTTTGCAACTTCAGGTTCAGGGGTTAATGTCACTTCTTCTTATAATCCAAGTACAGGAACAATTTCATTTCCTATTGATGATAATCTTGCTCCTCAGGGTTCAGGTAATGGTAAACCTTTATCAGATAATTATAGTTTTGGTTTTGAACATACTTTTGAAACTACTCCTATTATTAGACAGTTAACTGATGATGATCAAGGTTTTTTTGAAAGTAGTGAAAAATATAATTACAAACGAGTGGGTAATTATTATCTTAGAGCTTTAGTGGATAATAAAATGGCAAGTTTAAGTATTAGTGATGTTGTATTAGAATTTATCCATACAAACCCAAACACTAGTACTGGGATATCATCCCATAGTGTAAGTTATATGAGAAAATTTAGCAAACATGTTAAAAAATTTAATGGTTATGTACGTATTGACTTCCATAGAGATGATATAAAAAGTTATATGGTAAATAATGGTTTATCATATGATGTATCTAGTTTATTAAATAGTAATAATAATGGTAATTATACTGGAACCTGGGTTAAATGTAGATGGACAATCAAAGCAAAAGTAAAACCAAGATCAGCAGGAATTTTTCAACGCCCTTATTTTACACAAGGAGATAATATTAAAATATCACATGGAGGATTTTTTGCAAGAAATGATCTTGGTAAAAAATTTCAAAATTATTTCTACCCACAAGCTGACCCTCATAGTGGTATTCAATTTGATAGATTTATATTAAGTAATACTAAATCAGCCCCACCAGAAGGTGCTGTAAAACCATATTGGAGGGTAGTAGCTAATACTACAGGAAGTGTTTTAGAAATGCAATCAGAAAAAGTAAACGAAGCTTATGATAATGAATTAAAACAAGTAGATATCCCTTATGTTCCTTCTACTTGGCCTAAATTTCCATTTGGTCAAGAACCTAGCTTTGTAACTTTTCCTAATATTACTAAATTTTGGAGCTTAGAGTTAGAGGATGAGATTAAATTTGAAAATAATGAAAATAAAGTTCATAAAATCATTAGTATATCTCCTCCCGCAGAGTCTGGTAATTTAAGGGTAACAGTTTCTCCCCCTATTGAAGATTTTACAACTAATTTTGACTTTTTTGTAGTACGTAGATTTATGGAAGAAAAAGGAACAGTTATTTTAAATACACCAAAACCTTATTTTCCTTCTATAAGTGGATCAGTAACTACAGTTGTTCCTTCTACATCTCCTGGTGTAATCCTTCCAGAATTTCCAGTAGAAGAAATAAATATAGATCCTAATTTAATAATTAAGGACTTAGAAGATAAAAAACTAATAGAATAACATATTTATAACATATAATTATATAACAAAATGGGATATTTAAATAATACTGTAATAACTGTTGATGCCATTTTAACAAAAAAAGGACGTGAATTACTCGCTCGTGGTGATGGTTCTTTTAGCATTACACAGTTTGCTCTATCTGATGATGAGATAGACTACACAATGTTCAACCCAGCTCACCCCTCGGGTTCATCATATTATGGAGAAGCAATTGATGGCATGCCATTACTAGAAGCTTTTCCTGACGAAAGTCAAATCATGAAATATAAACTGGCAACTTTACCTCGTGGTACAGCTAAATTACCAGTACTTAATTTAGGTTATAGCGCTATTACCCTAAAACAAGGGGCTCAATTAGCAATTACCCCACAAACTCTAAATTATTTAGATAACGAGCAAACCTTTGAAACAAGTGGATACTCAGCAACAATAGCTGATGTTAGATTAATGAATAATTTTACAGGAATGGGTATTAATAGTGAAGCAGCTACTGCTCAAAATGCTACTACTACTTTAGGTACTAATGTATCTAAAACTGTAATTGGATCTCAAATCAATCTAAAAGCAACTACTGTAAATACATTATTTGGTTCACAAACTGCAATTAGAACAACTTTAACAGTAGTAGGATTAGATAGTGGTGCTAGAATTACTATCCCAGTAACTATTAATAAAACTACAACATAATAAGCTATGGGATTTAAAAGATTAGAAACCGAAGATTTTTTAGTAAGTGCGGACACTGTATCAGCAACAGTATGGAGTGGAAATCAACCAAACCTATCTCAATTTTATTATAGTGCTACCCAAGAAGGAGATAGATCCGGGGATTATTATTTAGCTGTTTATCAATCTACCCCAACAGCAACTGATGCCGAAGTACAATTTGATATTGCTTTTGCAGATAAAAACGGAAGAGGCAGTTTAGCATTTAACCCAAATGTATCTACTGAATTATCATTTTCTAGAACAATTTATGGGCAATATAGAAGTTTAGTATTAGAAGATGAAGATTCTGATTTTAGCTTTGGGGGTGTAACTACTAACCAATATTTTTATGTTTTAAATATAAATAGAGCTAGATATAAAGAAAAACTTTTACCTGGTTCTTTCGAATTAACCATTAGTGATGGAAATACTAGGGTTTTAACTTTAACTGATAATTCTAAAGATGTAACTTTACCTACTTATTATGGCACTCAAAGAGCATTTGAAATTGTAAGTGGGTCTGAAGGAAGTGCATATGCTAATGAAGGGTATGCTGGAGCTAATGGTCAAAGTACAACTATTGGTTCTTATGGGTTATTTTTACCTGATACTTCTACTATAATATTAAATGGAGCTGCTTTAGATGATCCTACTTATGGTGTTAATTTAGATACTACTATAACTTCTAATACTGATGGGCAAAATAATTTAAAATTACTCAGTGTACTACAATCAGGTTCATCATTTTCTTTAAACTCAGAAGAAACAATTACATCTGATTTTGTATTCATTAGAGCTAGAAACTCAGAATTTAATTATTCAGAAAACCCATCATTTATAGCTTCTTCTACTGGTGAGGTAATTTATGATTATTTTATTAATAATCCTCAAGTATATCCTACTTCAGTAGGTTTATATAATGATTCAAATGAATTAGTAGCAACCGCTAAATTGTCTAGACCTATTCAAAAGAATTTTACAAAAGAAGCATTAATAAGAATCAAATTAGACTTCTAATGAATGGCTGCTTTCAAAACACTCAATGCGCAAGATGTAATAGTATCCCCTCTTCATTTAAATAAAGGATTTAGATTTGAGGGGCAAAGTGCATTATCTGGGAGTAATGTTAATATAGGAAGATACTTAGGTAAAAATATAGATTACTTAGAGAACCAAACCGAAACTGGCCCTACAGATAATTCAAAATCTCAATCTTTAGTTTATAATCAAATTAAACAACTCTATTACACTAATTACCTATCAGGTAGTAATGGAGAATTATCAAATGTTTCAACTGCTAGTTTTAATCCTGATGGTACTATAACTGGTATAATTTACTCCCCTTCTTATCAAAATTATTTAGATACTACTTTAGAAGCAAAACGATATTTTCCAACTGCTTCTAATTCTATTATTGGGGTATTATCTATACCTCAATATATGTATGGAGATTATATTCAACCTGAATCATTTGAATTTACTACTCTTAGTGGAAGTTATACAGATGATGGAGAAGGAAGATTAATTTCTGGATCTACTTATGTAGGTAATATTATTTATAAACATGGTATTATAGTTTTAACTGGAGGGGAACGAACTAGAGACTATTGGAGTGAAGAAATATCTACTTTTGTTGATAATACAAATGTAACATGTTCATTTTCTAGTTCATATACAGTATATGAAACACAATATAAATGTACTATAGGGGAAAGTGAATTTAATTATACACTAAACCCATCAGTTACTAGTGGTTCTAATGGATTGCCTTGGGGTTATGCAACAAGTGCATCATTTTCCCCTTATGTAACCACCGTTGGTTTGTATAATGATCAAAGAGATTTAATAGCAGTTGGTAAATTAGCCCAACCTACTCCAATATCAAAAACAACTGACACAACTATATTAATAAACATTGATAGACAGTAAAAAAGATATATTTATAATAAATAATTAAGTAAAATGGCCAAAAAACTTAACTACGAATCACAGATAGTCCAAGGTTCTACAATACAATCTTGGCATGTTTCTCAATCTGTAGATGCTTTAACAGCAACACAGGATTACGATATTTCAATTTCAGGTTCTTTCCATATGACTGGTTCTTCAGTCTTTAGTGGATCTTTCTCAAACCCTACAATCTCAACTGATAGTGACACCAACTATAAAACTGTAATGGTAGATACTTCTACTGGCCAATTCTACTATACAGGTTCTTATGGTGGTGGAGGAGGAGAAGGAGGATCCAATACATCAGGTACATCAGGTACTTCTGGAACTAGTGGTACATCTGGTACTTCTGGAACTAGCGGTACAAGTGGAACAGATGGTGCCCCAGGTAGTAATGGTGCTCCTGGTACTTCAGGAACTTCTGGTACATCAGGTACTTCTGGAACTACAGGAACTTCAGGTACAAGTGGTACAAGTGGTACATCTGGTGGGCAAGGTGATTCAGGAACTTCAGGAACAAGTGGAACATCAGGTACCTCAGGAGTAGATGGCACTTCTGGTACATCAGGTACATCAGGTACTTCAGGTTCAAGTGGTAGCTCAGGTGTTTCAAATGATGGTACATCAGGTACTTCAGGCACATCAGGTACAAGTGGCACTTCAGGAGTAGATGGTACCTCAGGTACAAGTGGAACAAGCGGAACAAGTGGCTCAAGTGGTAGCTCAGGTGTTTCAAATGATGGTACATCAGGTACCTCAGGTACTAGTGGAACAAGTGGCACTTCAGGAGTAGATGGTACCTCAGGTACAACTGGTACTTCAGGTTCATCAGGTTCTTCAGGAGTATCCTTAGGTACATCTGGTACAAGTGGAACATCAGGCACAACTGGTACTTCAGGCACAAGTGGAACTTCAGGAGTAGATGGCACTTCAGGCACATCAGGCACATCAGGTACCTCAGGTACTAGTGGCTCAAGTGGTAGCTCAGGTGTTTCAAACGACGGTACTTCAGGTACATCTGGTACAAGTGGAACTTCAGGAGTAGATGGCACTTCAGGCACTTCGGGAACTTCGGGCACAAGTGGCTCATCTGGTTCTTCAGGAGTATCCCTAGGCACATCTGGTACATCAGGTACTTCTGGAACTACAGGAACTTCAGGTACAAGTGGAACTTCAGGAGTAGATGGTACTTCAGGCACTTCGGGAACTTCGGGCACAAGTGGAACTTCAGGAGTTGGAACTATAACAGTAGAACACACAGGAAGTGTTGTAGCTACAGGATTAAGTACACTAAACTTTTCAGGATCAGGAGTTGAAAATATAACTAATGATGGTAGTGGTGAAGCAACTATTACAGTATCAGGAGGAGGAGGAGGAACTGGATCTGGTGTAAATAAATATATTTTTAAAGTTAACTATGGTTCAAGTAATGCTCTTACTGCAGCTTCTCAATTAACACAACTTTCAGGATCTGCAGCTTCAGATAAAAGTACTACTATATCTTATACAGGTACTACTAACAAAATAGATTTTCAGTTCAATGAAGAAGATTTTCCTCCTCATTTTATAGGAGGTTGGTTTTACAATGCTACTAATAATGATTATAAATTCTCAACTTTTGGATTAGGTAATTTAGACGATGCTATAAAAGCAGATGGGTTTACATCTACCATAAGTAATGCCGAAGCAGAAAATAACTTTTTTACATCATTTAAAACAGATACAAGTGTAGAATTAGTTCTTACCCCTGGAAATTATGGGGCTATTAGAAAAGGATCTCCACCACCTCCTGTTAATGCACATGCTTATATAATATTTGTATTTGGATAAAAAGGGTTATTTTAATTATTAAAAATAATATAAAATAAATGAAATCATACAACCCCGAAAATCCAGCACTAACATTAAAAGCAACTTTATCCCAAAGTGCAGGATTTCAGAAATATAATGTAAATGATAATACAGGGTTAGGTCCTAATGGGGTTGATCAATTTATATCTTATTCTCTTACTCTTAGTGACATTCAAACCCAAACTGTAGGAGATACAAGTCTAAGACACACAACAGGAACAGGGGTAAACAAATTGGGGGTATATAATGGTATAGATGTAAAAGTTGGTGATTATATTGCTACTACTGATGGGGGTAGAATATTAAAAATAGTTTCTATATCCGAAAAAAATACTGAAATTGTAAAATGTATTGGAGAAGATACTGGAATGACAGTTGCTAGAACCAATTCAACTAAAAATAACTCTATTAGTCAAGGAGCCACTGTAGTAATATTTGAAGTAAATGATGATGGGCACATGGTATTAGCCATGAACAAAATTACAGATTTTGAAAATGCCCAATATTTAGCTCAAATTGAAAACTTTTTTAAAATATATACTCCTTTTCAAAGGTTTACTTTATATCCTGAAAACACAGGTTCTTTACAATTAGGAGATTTTATAACAATTACTGGATCAGGTACACCTTATACTTTAGCTACAGCTTCACAAGACGATACCGTTATAGGAGTTGTAGCAGATTTATATGGAGGGAATAATGTAAATATCCGTCCTTTTAATAAAATTGTTACTAATTTTGACAAACCAGAATTAGTAATGAATGGGGAAATTGGTACAACTTGGTATTTAAGTGGTAGTAATTACTATACTACAAGTAGTGGAGTAGATACCCAAGCTAAATTTTTTCAAATAACAGATAGTAGAATAGGCCAAACTACAGGTAGTTATCATAATCCTAATTTAAATCAAACTCAATATAATTTTATAATTAATGGGGTTGAAGTTATTCCTGTAGATTCTGGAGGAAGTACATTAACTTTAGATCAAATTACTGGGTCTATAAATACATCTGCTAGTGTAACATTCACCTCAGCATCAGTAGATGTAATAGGAGGATCTAATATAACCATATCTACTGGGGGTAGTGCAGGAACTGGGGGTGCAAATGGTACACTTAGTGATGCTACCCAATTAGCAATATATCTTTCTTCTACAGAAAATGGAGGAACTGGTGATTATCCATCCGCTCCTGGAATATTAGAAATAACTCATTCTTTAGGGGGTAGTGAAACGGATTTCGAAGTACATTTTACAAAATCAAATTTTGAACCCTATAATTATCCAGCTGCTAACGAAGAACAAATATCTTTTGATATTGCAACTGCTGCTTCAACTGCTGGAGTTTCTTTAAGTGCTAGCTTTGGCACTAATACTCTTAATGTTATTGCCCAAGATCAAGGTACTATTATTTTAAAACAAAAAGCTGCGGATGCTTTTGGAGTTAATTTGATAGGAGGCTCTTCAGGAACTGGTTTACCTTCTGGAGAATTTGCTCCTGACGCTGAACAAAGATTTTTAACTTTATTTAGAGAAGATGGGGGAGATGTTTTATTAAGTGGTAGTTGGTTAGACCAATCTGAAGCTGGAGGATTATTTAGCTTCTCAGGTACCCCACCTTTCTTATTAATGTTAGAAGGAGGTTCTATTTCTAGTGGTGGGGAAGATAATGATTGGTATATAGGAGATACATTCTTAACATCATCTAAAGATGTTCAAATTACTGGTTCATTATTAGTAAATAGACAAGATAATACATCTAATTTCTTCTTAATACAATCAAGTAGTTATGATGCATTAAAAATAGATTCTGAAGGTATAACTCGATTTTTTGCTTATGCCAATGAAGATAATCCATGGGCAAGTGCCGATTATGGTGGAATATATTATATGTCTTCTTCAGTTTGGGTTGCAATAGATTAAAAAAATATACATACGTATAAACGATAAACATTTTTTAAATTTTAATTATTAACTAAAACAATTATTCTCAATGGCAACTTGGAAAAAACTAGTCGTTTCGGGGAGTTCGAATTTACAGTTAGATAACCAAGCTGGATATATAACCAGTACATCTATCCACGATTCCTATGCAACGGCTTCAATCAACGGAGTAGAACTAATAGCTTCTAGTCCTACCTCTTCCTTTACCTTTAACACCGCTTCAGGTGAAACTGCTATCAACTTAACGGGAACCCCTGGTACCGATTTAATAGAAATTAGCTTAGCAGACGGAGGTATTAGTAACGACGATTTACAAAACTCATCTATTTATATCTCTGGTAGTACTACGGGTGCAATTAGTACAATTGGATCTGTATCTCTAGGAGAATCAGGATCGATTGCAGTACAGTATGACGATACTACAGTAGGTGTAAATGGATCAAACGAATTAGAAGTTAAAGATAACAGTTTAACTCTAACTAAACTAGCAGCAGATACAGTAGTAACTGAAGCTGAAGGTATTGCTAATAATGATAATGATACTACAATAGCCACTAATGCTGCTATCATTGATTATGTTACTACTCAAATTGGTGGTGCTAACGATTTAACAGTTGGTGCTGATTCAGGACAAGAATCTATTGATCTATCAGCTGATCAAATTCGATTTGTTTCTGGTTCTGATGGAACTATTGGAGCTGACATTACAAAAGCATCTAATACAGGTTCAGTAACACTTTCTTTAAACACTGGTTCAGACCATTTCTCAGCAGGTGTAAGAGGAAAGATTAGTGTAGCTGATACTACGGGTGCTGCTGGAATTGATTTATCTTATAACGACTCAACAGGTGAAATTAGTGGTAGCTTAGTTAACTCTTCAATTACAATTGGTAGTCACGAAGTATCACTAGGTGAATCTGTAACACTTGCTGAGACAGGATTCAATTCAGGATCATTTAGTGGTTCATTTGAAGGTGATGGTTCAGGCTTAACTGGAATTGCTACTACATTACAAATTTCAGGATCTTTACCTTCTAGTATAACTTCTGGATCTGTTGATTTACAAACTCAAGGATTAACAGTAGCAGGTACTGCTAATGAAGTAGATGTAGTTGCTGCAGGTCAAACTATTACAGTTGGTTTACCAAATGATGTAATTGTACAAAATGACTTAACAGTTAATGGTGATCTAATAGTAGAAGGTACTTCTTCATTCCGACATGAAGACACATTAGAAATTGCAGACCAATTCATCCTATTAAACTCAGGATCTGATGCTGAGTCAGATGGTGGTATCGTAGTACAACAATCTAACCAAGATGTAGGTGATGTATTTGGATTTAAAAATCAAGGTGGTACTCCATCACGTTGGGGAGTTGCTATTGATTTCCATGCTAGTGCTAGTGTATTTACCCCAGATGGGTATGTATCAATTGCTTTAGCAGGAACTGAAAATACAAGTGCTACAATTGCATCTGCAGTACCAGATACTAGATATAATGCTGCTGGTAACATCTGGACAGAAACAGGTGGTGATCAAGACATTTGGATTTATTCATAATCTTTATTATATTATTAATATTTAAATTATGTTTAATCTAAATGGGTTTCAAATCACAAAATAAAGTCATTGGGATTACCCCAAAGAAGATAGCGGAGGAAACTCTGCTATCTTCTACCCTTGGGGAAAATGATAGATTAAAAAAACAAGTTAAAACACTAACTGAATCTAATCAAAATTTAAATTCTCAATTAAGCTTTTTAAAAGATAAAGATGTAAGCTCTCTATCAGAACAAGAACTTATGTTTCTTTTACATTTTATAAAAGAAGCAAGCTTTACAGGGGCACAATTAGAACATGTATTTCAAGTAACTTTAAAACTTCAAAATCAATATAAATTTATTGAAAAAAATTAAAAGAAAGTGGATTAACTATTAGTTAATCTATTTTTTTCTATATTTATAAGTGTATTATAGGCCTGTAAAGGAAGTGGGCTTCGCACAACCGAAGTAACCAACCATAATAAAACTAGTTAATATGCCAAGTTGGAAAAAAGTCATCATTTCTGGAAGTGATGCTGAATTAAACTCTTTAAAAGTAACCAGTGGAATTAATGCCACAGGATCAGTTGATATAACTGGATCTTTAGCAACAACTGGCAGTGTAGGATTTGCACATGATGTAAGTTATAGTAACCCAAGTGGACCTTCAGCATGGTCATCTGGAGGAAATTTAATCACAGCAAGATCCGGTGTAGCAGGAGCAGGTACACAAAATGCTGGTTTAGCAATTGGAGGTTCCCCTTCATTAACTGCTACTGAAGAATATAATGGTAATTCTTGGCAAACTGGAGGAACTTTCCCTAGCCCTGGTAGATTAAATCATGCTGCTGCAGGAACACAAACCGCTGCTGTAGCTTTTGGTGGAGGAACTCCTTCAGCCACTAATGTTACTAAGGAGTATAATGGTACTTCTTGGACTAATGGTGGTAACATGGCTACTGCTAGAGCCCGCCTAGGAGGAAATGGTACTCAAAATGCAACATTAGCTGTAGGTGGTCACTGTACATCTGTAAAATATAGTTGTGTTGAAGAATATAATGGTTCTTCTTGGAGTCCAGGTGGAGCTCTTCCAACAGCAAGAAGCCAAAATTCATCAACTGGTACACAAAACGCAGCATTAACTATAGGTGGTTTTGACACCTCACTTATTAACGCTTCTTTAGAATATGATGGTACTACTTGGTCAGCTGGAGGAACTGCAACTAATGGTGCTAGAGAGGGAGCAATAGCAGGAACACAAAATTCAGCAATATATTTTGGTGGGTTTAACCCCACAACACTTAGTTGTACTGAAGAATATGATGGGGTTTCATGGACGGCAGGTGGTGCTTTAATTAATGCAAGAAATAGCCATGGAGGAGCAGGTACATCAGATGCTGGTTTAGCTTTTGGTGGTACAAATCCATCCCCGTATGTTGTATATTCAGCAACAGAAGAATATTCTCCTGGTGTAACTATAATTACAGGTAGTTATACAACTTTTACCTACTCAAAAGAAGATGGAGATATAGAATCAACAGGTTCATTTGATATAAATCTTAATCGTGTAGTTAATTCAACAGGAAGCTTTTCTATTCAAGGTCTCCCAGAAAAATCTTCAGAGGATACAGTACTAGTAATCGATAGCGATGGTATTGTAGGAACTAAAGAAGCAGCAGCAACATCAGGTACAGGTGGTACCTCAGGTACAAGTGGTACATCTGCTACTTCAGGTACATCAGGTACTAGTGGTACATCAGCCACTTCAGGTACATCTGGTACAAGTGGAACTTCTGCTACAGATGGAACCTCAGGTACAAGCGGTACATCAGGTACAACAGGTACAAGTGGAACAAGTGGTACAAGCGCAACTTCAGGCACTTCAGGCACTTCAGGTACAAGTGCTACAGATGGTACCTCAGGAACATCTGGTACCTCAGCTACTTCGGGTACATCAGGAACAAGTGCTACAGATGGTACTTCAGGTACAAGTGGAACTTCAGCCACAAGTGGTACAAGTGGAACAAGTGGAACAAGTGCTACAGACGGTACATCAGGTACTAGCGGTACCTCAGCTACTTCAGGTACTAGTGGTACAAGTGGAACAAGTGGTACTTCAGGTTTATTATCTTTAACTGGTACTACAGATAATGGTGTAATTACCTTAAATGGGTCTGCTCCAAGTGCTACAGTTGAATCAAATATGACATTTGATGGATCAACTTTATCTATAACTGGAGACATAGAAGTAACAGGAACTGGTTCATTTGGAATGATCCATACTATATATGAAACCGCCTCGGTAATTTATTCAAGCGGTTCAACTAAATTTGGAGACACATTAGATGATACCCATGAATATACAGGATCCGTTTCTATTACAGGGTCTTTATCAGTAAAAGATTTACAAGAACAATCTTCAGAAAGTACAATATTAGTAATAGACAATGATGGTTTAATAGGATATAAAGAATTTGATGGCACTTCAGGTACTTCAGGTACAAGTGGTACAAGTGGTGTTGCATTTGTTTTTGAACAAACATCAGCTTCAACTACATGGACTATTAATCACTCTTTATCTTCTTCATTATTAAACGTAACTGTAACAGATTCAGATAAAAATGTAATAATTCCTTATAATATTGATCTATCTGATAATAATCAAGCTGTAATAACCTTTATTGAAGACCAAGCTGGATATGTTATATTATCAAGCTTAACAGCTAATCCTGCAGGTACAAGTGGTATAGACGGTACTTCAGGTACTAGTGGTACCTCAGGTACATCAGGTACTTCAGGCACAAGTGGTACCTCAGGAACTTCTGCTATAGATGGAACTTCAGGTACTAGTGGTACATCAGGTACAACAGGTACAAGCGGTACTTCTGGTACTTCTGCTACCTCAGGTACATCAGGAACAAGTGCTACATCTGGTACAAGCGGTACAACAGGTACATCAGGTACTAGTGGTACCTCAGCTACAAGTGGTACTTCAGGAACTTCTGCTATAGATGGAACTTCAGGTACAAGCGGTACTTCTGCTACAGATGGTACCTCTGGTACAAGTGGAACAAGTGCTACAGATGGTACCTCAGGCACATCTGGTACCTCAGCTACAGATGGTACCTCAGGAACTAGCGGTACTTCTGCTACAGATGGTACAAGTGGTACATCTGGTACTTCAGCTACTTCAGGTACTAGTGGTACAACAGGAACATCTGGAACAAGTGGTAATGCAGGTACATCAGGTACAAGTGGAACCTCAGGTAGTGATGGTACATCTGGTACTTCAGCTAATGATGGATTAGATGGTACTTCAGGAACATCTGGTACTTCTGGTGTAAATGGAGGAGCAGGAGCAGATGGTACTTCTGGAAGTTCAGGAACCTCTGGTGCATCAGGAACATCTGGCACTTCAGGTACTTCAGGTACTAGTGGTGGAGGTGGATATGTACATACTCAATCGTCTGCTACTACTAATTGGAGTATTACTCATAATTTAGGAACAAGACCTTTAAATGTAGATGTTGTAGATACTAATTACAATTTAGTAATTACTGAAGATATTTCCTTCCCTACAATTAATACAGCAACAATTGCTTTCCCTTCATCACAAGCGGGATATGCTATATTCTCAAGTATTTCAGCTTCATATTTAGATTCTGCAACATTCCCTAATTTACAACAAGTAACAGATGTTGGAAATGAAACTACTAATAATATTATAGTAACAGGATCTAATAATGATAAAGTTACTTTAGGATTTAATGGAGCAATCACAGCTTCAGGAAATGTAATTGCTAATAACTTTATAACTACTTCAGATAGAGATTTAAAAGATAATATAACTGCTATTGCAGGTAGTTTAGAAACAATAAAACAATTTACTGCTTACACTTACACAAAACATGGAGAACCTGATGCTGGTTTTATAGCTCAAGAAGTTCAAGAAGTTCTACCATACGCCGTATTTACTGGTGGTGACGGGTATTTAACTATGAATGACCGACCTATATTAGCCCACCTCCATCAAGCGGTAATAGAACTAGAAGAACGCATTAAAGCTATAGAATCAAAACTAGGTTAACATGGGTGTACCATATACAGGATCATATGAGATGTTTGGTGCTACAACTACTGAATCAATTGCAGGTGGAGTTGAAGCAGGGGGAGGTACTATAACAGGTATAACTGAATTTTCAGGTTCTACTTCTTCACTCATTTCAGCTTCTTATATTAGTAAATTTGATGAATTATCTATAAGAGGAGCAAGAACTATATCTGATATTAACCAATCCCTTCAATATAGAGGTTATCCTTTAGATGATTGTCTTATATCTTGTAGTTTTGTAGAAGTTGAATTAGAAAATGTTGAAATTAATTTTAAAACAGATTTCCTATCAGATATAGCTTCTGGATCTGTAGAATCAAACTCTACTTCCTCAATTGATTTTGTAAGGGTAGATACAGTTGAAGGTGCTAGTGTAAGTGCTACTGCTTCTGCTTTTCAAAATAGTATATTTTTAGGTTGGAGTTCTACCCCTATTTCTTTAGCAGGTAGTTTTCTTATATTTGGGAGAAATCTTCAAAATGCACTTTTATCTTTAAATACAATTTCAACTAGTTTTACTTCTTCTTTTACAATACCAAATGTAGACGATCCTACTCAAGTTATAAATTATTATGCTATATTTGATTCTAATGTAACTAAAAGAACATATTGCTATAATTATAATGATAATTTAAATGATATATGTTTTAGATGTAACAGAAAAATTGATGTATATTTTAATAAAACAAGCTTTTCAGGATCATCCCCAACTAATTTAACTTGGTATTTAGATAATAATTTAAGTTCTAATGCTTTAGATGGATATTATTACCTTTCAGGGTCATTAAATCCTACAGTATATAATGTAACAAGTGGAAATGCAACTTATTATCATAATTGTGATGGAGAAACAATTGTATGTTCTTAAAAAAATAAATTATGGCAAGAATATTTGATGTTAGATCGCAAGAAGGAAATGCTAGTGGAGAGTATACTATATACTATAATGAAGTTAATGTTAGTAATATAGCTACTATTTCTTCATCAGGTAATCCTGCTCAAGATATTCCTTTTTCTAATTTATCCTCAGTTACAGGACTTAGAATTATAGTACCAGATAATACTACTAAGTTTATTGTAGTTGATGAAAATGGTTCGTGTAGTAATATCCAAAAAGATCAAGCTCCTCTTAGTAATTCTGGTTCTTTTTGTTTTACTAGTAATCAGTATAATGGTGGTTTATTAGGATTTGATTCTACACTATCTAATCTTGTGGATGACCAATCAGTTTGTCAAAGGTATACAGCAATAACTAGTAATATACAAGGAGGATTTGCAACTACCCCTTTAAATTATATAGATTGTGATGGTAATGACCAATCTCATAATATGGCCCCATTTGAAGAATTTAGTTTTTGCGCTTCAGAACCACCAGCTTTTAACCCAAATTTTACATATACTGATACAACCCCTTGTAATGTACATTTAAGTTTTAGTAATAGTGTATTAGGTAATATTCCTAATTCTAAAATAATAAACATTGGAGGAGTAGATACTCCTGTAATATATGACCAAAATCAAGATACAAAATTATATTTATATAAAGCATTAACTAAATCACCAATAAAGTATGAATTAGTAGGACAAGGAGGTTCACCTTATCTTAGTAATGGTAAAAATACTCTAGAAACTTTTACTTCAACAAACTATCAATATATAACGTCTGTAAGCTATAACATAATAGAAGTTCCCCAATCTTTTGGAAATATTTGGATAAGTGGAAAAATTAATCTTGATGAAGATACTAGTTCTAATATTTCATTCACCCAATTGAATTTAAATGTATTCCCTTTAGCAGGCTCACTTCTTTCTTCAGGTGGAGGCTATCAAAGTATTTCTGCATATAATTCATCAGGAGACAAATACACAGATGGTATAAGATTATCTCCTGGAAGATATTGGATGAGTTTTCACGCTAATCAAAGACATATAGTATGTGAAGGAACTAATCCTACCCCATGTACTGGGTCTTTAACTACCTATAATCTGTATTATACAAATGATAGTACAACGGCACCAACTACAAGTTCTTATACTGATTTAATCCCTACAGAAGCTAACTCTACTTTTTATTTTACTAAAAATGGAGATAATTCATCTGTAACCATAGAATCTGGTAAAACTGAATCTATATGTGCTGATCATGATAGTATAACAGTAGGGGGTAAAGGGCTTATAAAAGAAACTAATGAACTTTGCCAAACAGAAGAAATACATAAATTAGTATTTTATACTGTTGGAAATAAAATTCTCTCTACTCCTTCAGCTAGTATTAATATAATTAGAAATGATTTATCTTCCCCAAATAACATTGTAATATCTGCTAGTAATGTTCCTGGAATATCCCTAAGTGGAGGAAGATTATTGGAATATGACATATCACAGTATATGACTGGATCAGTTACTGCTAGTATGGGTATAGAAAAAAGTGTATGTATAGAATATCAAATATGAAATATTTATAAATAAATTAGATGTCACAATATGTTCCTTTAAACTTCCCGGACACTAATAATGGGGTTTTATATGATAGCTCAAAACCTTCATATGTTAATACCCAAGATGCTAGTTATCCTAAAAATTTAAAATTTGCTAATCGAAAATTAACTTTAGATTTAGGAGGAACTGACTATGGCATAACTAAATTTAGATTATCTTGGTCAGGAAATATACAATATGGTTCTATTTGTTTTTACGATGCAGATGGAAGTTTAGTTTCAGTTTCAGATGATATAGATAATTTATATAAAGTTAGCTTTCCCCCTGAAGCTTATATTGAAAATATATTTAAGGATGAAAATAACACAGGATTTTCAAAAACCTTTTATGTATGTGTAAATGGAGACCCAGGACAAAAAACAGATAAAATAAATATTGAAATATCAGTTGCAGCTAAAAATCCATCTTCAGCTACTGTACAATTATTTATAGATTGTTTACATTCTCCTATATATGAATATGAAACAGGGGTTCATGTTTATTCACCTTATGATGCAGGGGCAGAACAATCTACTTTAACTACTAAATTATATTCAAGGATTCCTATAAGTAATTGGATAGCTAATAGTACTACTATATATTCATCTCCAACTTTATCAAGTCCTGCTTTAAATTATTATTATGGATATGAAGGTAAAGTATACCAAATAGGATCTGAATTAAATAGAGCATATGGTACAAAAACTAATCTAAAAGCCACTAAACCCAGTTTTAGCAGTAAATTTAGTACAAAAACCGTAACAGAAGGTCCTAAAGATTTTTATAATTCTTCAAATGAAACTTCTGCCGCCTGTGTAGAACCTTTATATGAAGGGTTAGGCAAAATTTCAAAAATATCAAATACTAGTTCTTTAGATCAACCTCAACAATATAGGTACTATATGGGGTATGATGTTACTACACAACGTGAATCAAATGATAGTGTATTTACAGAATACCATTTTGGCGATAAAAAACATTATCCTATAACTGGATTTCAACATTCAACCCAAAAACTTCTAACACATCTTATTTCAGGATGGGATAAAAATGTTAAAACAGGAGGAACTCTTTTACTTACTGCTTTGGGTATTGGGGGGTTAGCTTTAGCTATTCCTTCTTTAACTGCCGTTGTAGCTAATGCTTCATTATCCGTATCTATATTTTTAAATGGTTTAATAGGTCCCTTTTCACCTACTCTTTTAAAATTTGGTACTGCTATTTCTTCCGCTTTAGGTCCTATTGGGGGTATAGTTATAGTTGCCCTGCTAGCTTTATTATTTATATGGGTAGCAATTAATTATTTTTCTAGAAAAACTAAATATTACAATGAACCTTGTTTAGATTTTTTACACCATTTTGCTCAATCCCCTTACCTTAATACAGGAAGTGTCTTATATAGAGATAATGATTTAAGTATAATAAATAATGGGTATTATAGTGATGGAGCTTACTATTATTTACAAAGCGCAGGGTCTATAACAAATAAAGAATTATCTTATACTATTGCTTTAGTAAAAAATGATCCTAAAGAACTTAAATATCTAGAATCAATAAAACCTGATGATCCTACATTAGTAACTGACCCTGCAAAATTATTTTTCCTCCCTTACACATCAGGAAAACCTATGCCTTATTGTGGTGGAAGTACTATATACTATAGTGCTTATAGATCTTATCTTCATACTACTACTTGTTGTGATTTTGAAACATGTGACCCTGTATTAATAGAAATGCCCTATGGTTCTTTTACTAGTTGTATTAGCCAAGCAGATGCAGATGCAAAATCAAGTCAATATCATGATATAGCTATTGGAATAGCTCAAACCCAAGGAAATTATACAACAGCCCAAGAAGACCCAGATTATTTTCAAGCTCATTTCACTCATGAAATTAAAGATGAAACTAAACCTACACTTGCTAGTGCTTTCTATACAGGATCTCTAGCAGTTGGTACTAATTTATATTATGATGGGTTTGGTTGTCAAAAAGTTCTTGATGGTTATTATGCAACTGGAAGTTCTTTTTATTATAAAACTTTTTATCATACTACTAACGGAGCAATAGATGATATTCAATATATAACAACTTCAGGAAGTAGTGCAACTGATAGTGGTTTACCTATAATTTATACTAATCAATCATATTCTAGTAACTGGTTTATTTCAGGTTCAAATGGAAGAAATTTAAAAAATTATACACAAGAATTTTGGAACAATTATAATTCTCCTGATCCTTTTGATACTACTACTGTTTATAATAATGGAGTTTATGAAGTTGTAAAAGGATATATAACATCTGCTTCATATAGCAGCTTTTATCAATTTCCCAATTTCACAGATACTGGTTCTGTTAGTGAGGTAAGTTCCGGATACTATTTAGGTTTAAATGATTGGTTAGACCAAGAACCTTTTTATTATCAAGGAACTGGAACTACTATGTCTTTAAATGCAGCTGATGATTGTACTTATGGCTTAGGAAATAATAATAGAGGTTTTTATATCCAATCAAAAGAAAATGGCAGCCTTACCTCAGTAGGAAACCCTGTAGATATAGAATATACAGTAAATTATACTGCTAGTTTTGTAGGGGAACCAAGTGAATATGTTGTTCCTATTAATAATGAAATAACTAATGTAGTAAATGTTACTACTGCTAGTAATTCAATTGCAAGTTCTACTCAAAACTTCAATGGATTTTTTGTAAATAATGGAACATTAATGGTATGTGTAAGTTCTCCAACAAATGACGTAGGAATATATAGAAGCACTGATTTTTCTAATTGGAGTAAAGTTTTATCTCATAGTGATATTGGAAATCATAATTATAATGATTTTGCTTCCTCCGGAGATACTATACTTGTTGGTGGATTTTTTAAAATGTGGAGATCTACAGATAATGGACGTAATTGGTCTGAAGTTCCTTCTATGGCACTTAAATATATAGAAGAAATAGAAATGGACTCTAATATAGCAATTGCTGTAACAAGTGGAGGTTTGGGAAATTCTTATTATTATTACTCCACAGACTATGGTTATACTTGGTCTTTAAAAAACTTTGCAAATTCTAGTGGGATAAGTGCTGGAGATACCCTTCATAGTATTAAATATTCTAATGGAGTATGGTTTGTAACTAATAAAACAGACAAATCAGTTTTTTCTACAAGTACCCCAAGTGATGGTACTTCTTGGGAAAAAATAAAATCTTTATTTAGCTTTAATAGAGTAGGTAGATTATCTAAAGTTGGTAATGTTATTATCCAACCAGTACAAGATACAAATTTAGGATCTTCAGATGTAATGAACCAAATATATGGATGGCAAGTAAATGATAATGGTAATATTCAAGAATTATACGGAGGTGCTAATACCCCTATTACATATGGTCTTTTTGGAGGAGTTAGCAATTGGGATAAATTTAAATACTTTGCGGGTAAAAATGAAACTGAAGTTGTTGCTATATCAGCTACAACAATAAATGAACTTCTCGTAATGAGACATATAACCAAAAATCCATATGATTATACAGAATTTAACCCAATTACAAATCCTTGGACATTTGCTTCTTCTTCATTTACTGAAAATCATCTTTCAGGGTCAGGGGGTACATTTAATAGTGGTCCTAGTGCTATTAATGGATTACCCATATTTTATGATGAAGCAACAACTTCTTACTATTTTACAACAGGTGAAAATAGTAATGCTAATATAGTTAGAATATCTGGATCAGCTTATGATTCTATTATAATATCAAGTTCATATAGTGATAGGATTATTTTAGATGAATATAATAGTAAAACTAGAGTAGAATATAGTTCATCTATAACCCCAAACTCTACTGTAAATAATATAACATTAAAAATAACTTCTAGCAATCCTTCAAATAATATTTTATATACTACATCTTCATATGAAAGTTGTTTTACAGATGATCAGATTAATTGTGATGTAACCTTTGATGGATTAACAGATAATGCAACCACATCTTTTCCAAGAACTCAAATAGTAGATCTAGGATCAGGAACAGGTGATGTTTATTTTTATATAACAGCATCCCAATCTCCTGTAAAAACCATAATAGAATGGAATGGTAGTGAAGTAGTGAATACAGGATATATTGGTGCTTCTAGCTATCAAACTCCTTTAGACGATATTTTATCTGATAAAGGTTTATCAACTGAAACTATAACTTCTATTAGAAATACTAGTTCAATATTTAATAAAAATTCAGCATCACCATCAACAGCAACAGTTAAATTTTTCGCACCAATTCCCCCAGCTAGTTGGGAATATAAACTAGATTGTCCCACTTAATAAACATTTAATTTAATTTAGATATTTATAATAAATCGATTTTTACTAAAACATGGCATATTTAAAAGGAGTAGACCTTTCAGGTAGTAGTGATATTTCAGGATCAAAAGCAATAGTAAGTGAAATAACTGGTTCATTTATTACAGGTTCCTTCACTGGGGACGGTTCAGGATTAATTAATGTGGTTGCAGACGGAACAATATCTAGTTCTGCTCAAATATCTTCTGATATATCTGGGTCCTTTACCTCTACTAGTGCTTCATTAGCTAGTGATATTTCAACAAATGTTAGTAATATTTCTAGTTTATCTTCCCAAACTTCATCTTATGCTACTACAGGTTCTAATACCTTTACGGAAACTGTAACTTTCTCAAGTGATATTATAGTACAAGGAACAGCTTCTATTAACCACTTAGAAACAATTTATGAAACTGCTTCTATAATCTATTCAAGTGGTTCAACAAAATTTGGTGATACTTTAGATGATACCCATGTTCGTACAGGTAGTATGTCTATTACAGGTTCTTTATCTATAAATGGAACAGAATATACTGCTGCAACCTCAGGAACTTCAGGTACCTCAGCTACTTCAGGCACAAGTGGAACAAGTGCAACATCAGGTACCAGTGGTACCTCAGCTACTTCGGGTACATCAGGAACAAGTGCCACATCAGGTACAAGTGGTACTTCTGCTACAGATGGTACATCTGGTACATCTGGTACTTCAGCTACTTCGGGTACATCAGGAACAAGTGCAACATCAGGTACTAGTGGTACCTCAGCTACTTCAGGCACAAGTGGAACAAGTGCAACTGATGGTACCTCAGGTACAAGTGGTACTTCTGCTACTTCGGGCACAAGTGGTACTTCAGGTACAACAGGAACATCAGGAACTTCTGGTACTAGTGGAATAGCTTATGAACACGATCAGTCTTCTGCTTCAACTACTTGGACTATTAATCATGCTTTATCATCATCCTTACTAAATGTAACTATAACTGATGCTAATAAAAGTGTTATCCAACCTACAAGTATTGATTTATCAGATCCAAACCAAACAGTAATTACATTTTCAAGCGCAACTGCTGGATATGCTATATTATCAAGCATGACAGGAGATCCTGCAGGTACAAGTGGTACAGATGGTGCTTCAGGTACATCAGGAACCAGTGGTACATCAGGTACTTCAGGTGAAACGACTGTTTTGAATATAGCAAGTGGTAGTACCCATGTAGGAACAGCAGATTATTTATTATTCTCTGGATCTTCTGTACAAGGAGTAAGTATTACTAATTCAACAGCTTCTGTTACTCTTACAGGAGGAGAAGGAAGTGGATTCCCATTTGAAGGAAAAGCAGAAGTAACAGGATCAGTAAATGTATCAGGTTCAGTAAGCGCCTATTCATTTAATATAGATGATAATGCTACAGGTCAACCCTCATTATATTCGGCAACAAACTTAAATTTAAGTGCTTCTAGTGCAGTTATTGTTACTTCTTCCCCATTAAGAGTAGCTTCATTTACCAATTCAGAAACAGGAAGTTTATCTAATACAACAGGGGATATAATATTTAATACTACTAGAGGAAAATACCAAGCATATTCAGGATCAGAATGGTATGACATTTTACAACCTGAAGACAAGTATGATGAAATTGCTGTAACAGTAGTAAATGATGGGGGAGATAAATATGCTTTTGATAATGTAACAGCCCCTAAATTATCTCTTAATAAAGGTACCACTTATAGATTTGATCTATCAGATAGTAGTAATAGTGGCCATCCTTTTGCATTTAGGTTACCTGATGATACTTCATATACTACAGGTATTACAACAGTAGGTACAGCAGGTAACGCAGGTGCTTATGTAGAATTTGATGTAGATTTTGCTACTTCAAGCTCATTAAAATATTACTGTACCGTTCATGGAAATGGAATGGGCAATACAATTCAACTAATTGATTTATATGATTTAAAAGCTAGTGGATCATTTAGTGGATCAATAACAGGTGATCTTACAACAAATACCATACACCATGATGGAGATTCAGATACTTATATTGATTTTGGCTCTGATACAATAAACTTTAATGCAGGTGGGGAAAATATGTTCCTCATAAGAGAAGGATATTTTGGAGTTACAGATGAAGTTGTAGTTAATCCTGGTCAAAATAATACAGATTTTGCTATATTTGGTAGTAGTATACAAAACCTATTTCGTTCAAATGTAAGTACTAATAGAATAGGTATAGGTATAGCACAACCATTAGCCCTATTACATGTTGAAGGAAACATAACTTCATCAGGAAATATTGGGACCATTGGATCTATAACAGGATCAGATGTATATATAGACGATTGGGGTTCTGTTTCAGCTTCTTTAGCATCAGCAGGAGGAGGAGGTAGTGGGGTATCTTCTATTATAGCAGGTACAGGTATATCAGTTGATCAATCTACTGGAGATGTTACTATATCATCTACAGGTGGTGGATCAGTAGATACTGGTTCTTTTTATATATCATCATCTGTAAACTTAAATACTATTACCTTTACTCAAGGAGATGGTACAACTGAAAGTGTAACAGTAGATACAGGTTCAGGTGGTGGAGGTGGAGGAGGAAGTGATTTTCCTTATACCGGAGATGCTGCTATAAATGGTGGGTTAAATGTATCGGGTAGTGTAGATTTTGCCTATTATCCTTCTGGTATAACATGGACAACTGGAGGATCTATTAGTGTTAGTAGACAAAATGGATGTGCTGGTGGTACTGGGACAACTAATGCTTATGTTTTATTTGGAGGTTCCCCTGCATTTTTCCCTACCAGTCCTGTTCTTGGGATGCAAACAGAAGAATATAATGGTAGTAGTTGGGCTGCTGGTGGTGCTAAAATTAATGCTACCAGTCAAAATGCTTCGGCAGGTACACAAAATGCTGCTTTAGCAGCTGGTGGAACTGCAACAGCTGGAAATTGTACTTGTACTGAAAAATATGACGGTACTAGTTGGTCTACATCTACAGCTACCCCAATTGTTGGGTTAGAAAGAGGTGCAGGTACACAAAATGCCGCTTTAGTTTTTAGTGGATATAGCAACAACCCTTCTGCCAATGCTATGACATGTACTATTGAGTTTGATGGTAGCAGTTGGTCTTCAGGAGGTAGTTTAAATACAGGTAGAAGATGTTCAGGTGGAGGAGGATCACAAAATGCTGCTTTAGTATCAATGGGAGCTAAACATCCATCTACTAATACTTGTGAAACAGAAGAATACAATGGTACTTCTTGGTCATCAGAAGCAAATATGATTTACTGTACAACAAACCATGGTTTTGCTGGAAATCCCGATCAAGCTTTAACATTTGGAGGTCTCCCTCCTTCTCCTGCACCCGGACAAAATTTTTCCCATGCATATGATGGAACCACTTGGACCGCTGGTAATAACCTTCCAGGTCCCGCTATGCATTCTATGGCTAGTACCCCTAATGGTCTAAATTGTGATGCTATGGTTGCAGGAGGAAGTAGCACTACTGGTGTTTATCATGCCGCTAGTAACCAACAAACTGAATCGTTTAATTATAATAAGTACACAGGAAAAACTACTGTATCTTGTCTAATTGAAACCTCAGCCGAAAGGTATAAAGATAATGTTAAACCTTTAGGATCCCAATTACATAATGTATTACAACTCCAACCTGTAGAATTTAGCTGGAGATCAAACCAAAAACAAGATATTGGGTTTACTGCTGAGTCTGTTAAAAATATATATCCTAACTTAGTTTCTGAAAACAGTAAAGGAGAAGTAGAAGGAATGAATTATTCTAAAATGGTTTCTGCCCTTGTAAAATCAATTCAAGAACAACAGGAACAAATAAATATTTTAACTAAAAAATTAGATAATTTAACTAAATAAGCTATGAGAGTACATCAACCAGGAGTTACGGGTTCTTTAAATGTCACAGGTTCACTTTATGTTTGTGGTTATTCTAACCTATATGAAGGAGATACTCCATATGCCCCTTATGCTTTACAAACTTCTGGAAGTGTAGAACTTTCATATTATGGAGTAGGTCCTAATCCTGTAGCTTGGGCTGTTTCAACAGCATCTCCTGTAGGAACCCAACAAGCAGGTAGCGCAGGAAATTCTGCTGGCGCAGGAATTCTAGGTGGAACTTATCCATCAGTAGTATCCCCAACTAGTCCAATCCAACCTCAACAAAAATCCTTTCAAGTATGGGATGGTTCATCTTGGTCTACCTCAAATACAATGTGTAGAGGTGGGTTTAAATGTGCATCAGGTGGAACAGCAAATTCTATACTTGCTATGGGGGCTCTAGGGTATATTAATGAAACTCCTCCTTATTCCTCTTGGAAAGAAGCAGAAGTTTACAATGGTAGTAGCTGGAGTACAATAAGTGATATTCCTAATTCTACAGCACCTGCTTATTCAGGTATGTGTGTTGGGGCTTATCTTATGGGTGATGCAACAAGTGAAAACAGTGGATTTTTAGTTGGGGGTTATGATCTACCTAACCTTTCCTCACCATCTATGGCATGTGGGCATTTAAATTATAATGGTTCAGCATGGAGTACAGAAACTGATATGCCTTCTGTTAGAGCAGGAGGAAACGCTTCGGGTGCAGTAAATGATGGTATTGTAATTGGTGGGTGGATTAATCCTAGTTTTACAGATACTCCTACTACAGTGGAATATAATGGAAGTGCCTGGTCTAGTGGAGGAAATACTAGTGTAATTAATCGTAATTTTGCCTCTAGTGGGGTTGATACTAGTTGTGTTCTTATTTTTGGTGGACCCGCTCCTGCTTCTCCATGGAATACAACAGCTACTGAAGAATATAATGGTAATAGTTGGTCAACTGGCCCTAACTTAAATGTTGAAAGGAGAGATCTAACAGGAACAGGAACAGGAATATCTACAATGGCACATGGAGGATATGCCCCACCTAACTATTCAAGGCAAACATCAACGGAAGTATATGAAAACTCTAGTGCATGGAGATCTGGGTTTCATTTCTGCAGATCAACAGGAGATGTAGTTCAAAAATCCGCTGTAATTTTAACAAAAGTATCTTCTAGTTATGACTATGCTGATGATACTGCTGCAGCCTCAGGAGGAATTGAATTAGGAGGATTATATAGAAGTGGAAGCTTTGTAAAAATACGATTAGAATAATAAATAATAAAATATGTTAACTTATAACCCTACTATAACTGGATCTTTAATTTTAAGCGGTAGTTTTAATGTTTGTGGTCAATCTAACAATACTTTTCCCTCTGCCTCTTATGCTATAACTGCTTCATACGCTGAAAATGCTGGTAGTGGTGGAGGAGGAAGTGATTTTTCCTCTGGATTAATATCTACAGGTTCAACTATTATATCTGGTAGTTTAATAGTAAGTGGAAGCACAGATTTTCAATTTTTATCCTCTTCGGAATCCTCAACTACTTATGGAGCTGGAGTTTGGTCAACTGTTAGTAGTGTTCCACAAGGGAAAATTTCAGGAGGAGGTTCTGGAACTACTAATGGTGCTTTATATTTTGGAGGAACTGATGATCCTACTTATTCATATAATGGAAGTGCTTGGTCTCAAGAAGCTAATCAAAACCATGCTTCAACAGGTACTGGTGGAACAGGAGCCTCAGAAAATGCAGCTTTAAAATTTGGTGGTACATTCCCATCTCCCTCTATCCCTACTTATAATAATTGTACTGAAACTTATAATGGCACTTCTTGGTCAGCTGCAGGTGCTTTAACAAATTGTAGTTTTTATACTCAAGGTTATGGAACAGTTAATGCAGGTTCACAAACTGGAGGATATGCTCCACCTAGTTATGGAACGAATCAATTCCACTCTCAATATGATGGTAGTAGTTGGAGTTCTGCAACAAATCTACCTGCTAATAGAAGCCAAGCAGGATCTGCAGGAACCCAAAATGCAGGACTTGTTATAAAAGGTTTAACCTCTCCTGGATGTTTTTCTAATAATGTAGAATGGAATGGAAGTGCTTGGTCTACAGGAGGAACCACCCCTAGTGGAGCTGCTAGATATAATGCAGCAGCAGGAACACAAAATGATGCAGTTCAATGGCATAATTTGTGTACTGATTGTTATAATGGTACATCTTGGTCTTCAGCTAATAATATGATACTTAGTAAACAAGGTGGAACTAATAATGTAGGAGTTTCAACAGCAGCTTTAAGTATAGGTTCTTATCAACAATCTACAGCTACATCGGCAACTAATGTTCAAGCATTTTTATCTCCTGCTACTCCTGGAACCACTACTATTACTACTGGATCTTATTTAAGTACTACTGATAGTGGGTTTATTACCTTATCAAGAATATCTTCTAGTTATGATTATGCTGATGACACAGAAGCTGCTAGTGCAGGTATTCCTCTAGGAGGATTATATAGAAGTGGAAGCTTTGTAAAAATACGATTATCTTAACATATTTATAATAAAAATAATATATCATGGCATTAAAATATTATACATCTACCAATACAGGAAAAGGATTCATTACTCATGAAGATAATTCTGCAGCTCATATAGCAGGACATCCTGGTAGTTTATGGTCAACAGAAAATGAATTATGGGCTAGTAGAGTAGAAGCCGAAGAAAAAACATTAGAAGAAGCTCAAGCTATTATTAGTGCATCTATAGATGGGTTATTTTTTGAAGAAGGAGAATTAAGTGGTTCTGCACTTACTTATGACCTTCCTAGAGAATAATTTGGAATATCTTAAATAAGTTTTTATATTAATATTAAAATAAAGTTATATATATGGCCGAAGAAAAAAATCTAGTTATAACCGATGATTTAAAACCTATATTAGGGGTTTTAAAACAAGAAGATGCTAAAGCAGTTATTGAACTCAAAGAGGAGCTAACAGATAACTGGCTCAAAAAACAAATATTCCGTACCGAAACTGAAATGAGAATTTCAGTACTTAATGATGGTAAACATCCAACATCCGCATCTAAATATTGGCAATCAGTTAGAGAAATGTCATCTATGTTTGATGCATTAATGGGATTATCCTTTGATTTAAGACGTAGTGCTTTAGATAGAGAAAAGCTTGAAAGTAAAATGCAGAAAGCAATTGATCAAGGAGATGATTGGAAAGCAAGAAAAATACAAATTGATTTAGATGAAAATTTGTATGGAAAAGCTAATATGGAACAAACAGCCCACGATAGAGTACGAGAATTGAAGTTATGGTCTCAAATCAAATCAGAATTAAATGATGGTTCATTTGATAGTCAAAATGTAGACTCTCATCAAGCTACTTCATATCGTTTAGCTTTACAAAATAGGGCTGAAGCTTTAGGCCCAAATGCAGGACCAGCTGAAGTTATTAACGCTGTAGGACCACTTAAAACAGTAGAAAGATTACAACAAGAAAGTGGTAATTTGTTAAGTTTTAAAGAAGCTCAAAAATTGTTAAATCAATCTTCTGAGGGATAAAATAAAATATGTTTCTTTATAGAAAAGAAGGAGTATTATCTCCTGAGTTATGTAATCAATTTATAGAAACTTTTGAAGCATCAGATGAAAAAAAACCAGGTGTTTTATATAGTTCTGGGGAACATACTTCTGATAAAGGTAAAAAATCAACTGATATAACTTTCCATCCTGGATATTTACAAGATAAAACATGGGGTTCATTACTTACTTCTTTAGTTGAAGTAGTTGAAAAAGGAAAAAGTGATTATATTGAAAGACACTTAACAGCTTTTAATAAAATAGATCCTATTGAACTTTCTACATATTTTAATATACAAAGATACCTACCAAAAGAAGGATTTTCAAGTTGGCATTGTGAAAGAGCTAGTTTAAATTATTCAAATAGAATATTGGTTTGGATGGTATATTTAAATGATGTAACTGATAGAGGAGAAACAGAGTTTTTATATCAACACCATTTTGAAGAGCCAAAACAAGGAAAGCTAGTTATATGGCCTTCGGATTGGATGTATACCCATAGAGGAATAGTTTCTCCTACTCAAACAAAATATATACTAACTGGATGGTTTAATTTAATTGAATAGAATATGAAAGAACCTAATTTTCACGAAGATCGTTTAGTTTTAACCCCTTATAATGAATCTCCTCCTAAATCTAATTGGAATAGTTTTTATTACTTTAAAAATGTTTTTAATGATGAAATGATTAAAGACTTAAACGATATGGTATCTGCTAATTATAAATTTGAAAAAGGGAGAACCGGAATATCAGAGTTAGGGGATGATACAGATTCATATAAAACTAATAATAGAGATATTGCATATATAACTCCTCAACCCTATAACCAATGGTTATATGAATTATTATTTCCTTTAGCTTTAGAAGCAAATAAAGATTTATTTCATTTTGATATTGATATAGTTACAGATCCTATTCATTATGTAGTTTATCCCGAAGATGGAGGCCATTTAGATTGGCATATGGATGTAGGAGCTTATGGAGTTAATAGACGTAAACTAGCTATGACAGTCCAACTATCAGATTCTGATGATTATGAAGGGGGAGATTTTGAAATATGGTTAGGTGGAGATAAAGCTAATACTGTTCCAAGAGAAAAGGGAGATGTAATTATATTTCCTGCTTTTTGTATGCATAGAGTAAAACCAATTACAAGAGGAGAAAGAAGATGTTTAGTATTTTGGACTGGAGGACGTCCATTTAGGTAAAATAAAGTTATGGAATTTAAAGTTTTTGAAAGATTATGGTGGACAACCCCAGTTTGGGAATGTCCTGTAGAAGATATTGATAATAAATCAATAGCTGAGTATTGTTATAAAGTAAAAGACGAAAAGCCTGGTGTTGATATCTCAAATAGAGGAGGATGGCATAGTGGAGAACTCCTTACCCCTATACCCCCAGCACTTGATCAATTATTTAATGATTTAACTGTATTTGTCAATGATGTACCTCAGCGTTATCTAGGAACATCAAACCTTATATTAGGTAATTGGTGGATAAATATTAACGGTAAATACGATTATAACGAACCACATGATCATCAAAATAGTGTATTAAGTGGTACTTACTATGTTCAAGTCCCCGAAGAAAATATGGGAGATTTAATTTTACATAGAGGAGATAATGCTGAATTCTTTTTAACTTCTAAAGTAGAAAGAGAACAAACTATGGCTAATGCTATGGCAGTTCCTTGCCCAGTTAAAGAATCTATGTTTTATTTATTTCCCTCCTGGGTTAAACATTCAGTTGATAGGAATGAAAGTAATAAAGAAAGAATATCTATTGCTTTTAATTTCGTGTCTCCTAACCAATAATTTTGTATATTAATAATTATGGAAGCAGAAGTATTTTCCTTATTCCCAACTCCTTTATATGTTAACACATATGAAGAGGATACTAGTGAAATAACAAAATATTTTGATTCTTGTCCTATGCAACCCGGAAAAGGTGCTTATGGAGAAGTATCTAAAAATTCATATATAATAGACCATTCAGTTTGCAAACCTTTAGCTAATTGGTTTATGCAATGTTTTGAAGAGTATGCTACTGAATTAATGCGTTATAAGTATACAAAATTAAAATTTTCACAATCATGGCTATCTTATAAACAACCTGGGATGTTTCATAAAGCACATGTTCACCCTAATACATTATTAGCGGGTGTGTTTTATTATGATTGCCAACCTGAAGATGCAGCTATATGTTTTTCAAAAGAAGTAAAATCATTTAATCGTCCCTATCTTGAGCCTTCTTTATTAGATGATTACCAAAATCATCCTTTTTCTCAAGAAGAAATATTTTTTAAACCCCAACAAAATAATTTTATTATATTTCCTTCATATTTAACCCATGGGGTTCCCCCTAATACTACTAATAGAGTACGTAAATCATTAGGAGTAAATGTACTAACATCAGGTACTTTAGGAGATAAAGAAACAATATCAGAAATAATTTTTAGCCGTTATGTCTAATCAAGAAACCCAAATTTTAGAACTATTCCCAACCCCATTACTAACTACTACTATTCCTGAAAGTTATAGTGGTGTAATTCCTTGGTTTTTTAAACAAAAAATGAAAGGTGACGAAGGAAAGGGTGAGGGGGTAGATGCTGATAATTATGGAGACAGGTCCTCTAATTCTTACATTTTAGATGAACCTGAATGTAAAGATTTAAAATCATTATTTTTAACTACAGCTGAAAACTTTGGAAAAGAATTAGGGTATACTTATAAATCTTATAAGTTTGGTCAATCATGGCTATCTTACAAACACCCAGGCCAACATCATACCCAACATACCCACCCTAATAGTTTAATTTCAGGAGTATTTTATTTTGGTACTCCTGAACCTGAGACTCCTGCTATTAGATTTCATAAAATATCAGGTGGGATGCATATTAATGCAATTAGACCTTCTACCGTGCTTGATAAACGTTCATTTAAATATTCTTGGGAAACTTTTGATATAAATTTCACCCCTGGTTTATTACTATTATTCCCTTCTTATTTACATCATTCAGTTCCTGTAAATAGTACAAAATCTACTCGTTGTAGTTTAGCTTTTAATATAGTTCCAACTGTAGGATTTGGAAACGAAGAAGATTTAACTGAATTAAAATTTTAATATTGGAACAAGGATACACATATAAAGCCCATCTCCCTAAATCTGAAGAAAAATACTTTATTTGGCATATTCAAGGAGGTTTAGGTAAAAATGTAGCTGGAACTTCTTTAATAAGGGATATAAAGAAAAAATATCCTGATCGCAAATTAATAATGGTTACTTCTTGGCCTGAAGTATTTTTAAACAACCCAGATGTAGATAGAATATTCCAATTAGGTCAATCACCATATTTTTACGAAGATTATATTGAAGGAAAAGATGTAATTATATCAAAACATGAACCATATAATCAATCGGATCATATTACTAAGAAAAAACATTTAGTACATAATTGGTGTGATTTAATGGATATAGAATACAAAAAACAACTCCCAGTTATATTACCAAATTATCCTCAAGGTATGCTTTTAGGATTATGGGAAAGACCAAAACCTATAATGGTAATTCAAACTGGGGGTGGTCCTATGGAAGGACAAAAATATTCATATTCTTGGACTCGAGATATTCCTATAGAGGTAGCACAAGAAATAGTTAAAAAATATTACCAACACTATCATATTATCCAAATAACAAGACCAGAGGGGTATCCACTGGATAATGTAGAGAGAATGGATCAAAATATGTCTAATATGGAATTATTTTCTTTGGTAGTAAAAGCAGAAAAACTTGTTTTAATTGATTCTTGTTTACAACATGCTGCTGCTGCTCTAGATAAAAAATCTACAGTATTATGGGTAGGTACTTCACCTAAAGTATTTGGTTATGATTTACATGCAAATATTGAAGCAATTTTACCTAAAAAAGCTAATCAACTTATTGGATCATATACTTTTGATTACCAATTCGAAAATAATATTCATGAATGTCCTTATATGGATGTAAGGCAAATATTTAATATTAACACTATATTAAATTCTATTTGATAAACCATATTTATAATAAATTAAATTTTTTATAAATGGCTGAGTTACAATCATTACAAATAGATGAATCATCATCATTTGTTTTTCCAACTGCTTCTAATACTACAGATGTAGGTTATATTTGGTTTAATGATTCCTCTTCTGTATTTGAATACAGTGGGTGGAGTGGTGATGGCATTATTGCTAAAGAATTAGGTAATTCTTCCCCCAGTTCATCAGGTTCAGCTCCTTCTTTATATGAATTTACTTCTAATACTTTTACTAATGCATCAACTACTGGATATTCAGGACCTTCTTTATCAAATTGTCAAACCGCATATAGTGGTCAAGCTTTTTTATCTGGGTATTTTACTGTAAATAATGGAATTCAATTTTGGACTGTCCCCTCAGATGGAAATTATTCATTCACAATTCAAGGAGCAACTGGAGGAAGAGGTGGTGGAGATTCAACTTATGGTAAACCTGCAAGATGTACAGGTACATACACTTTATCCTCAGGTGATGTAGTAAGAATAGTTGTAGGTCAAGTAGGAATTAATGGAGCTGGTACATGTAGTGGTGCTGGTGGTGGAGGAGGAGGAGCAACAGCTGTATCTTTTGGAACTATTGCAGGTAATTCTACTGGCACTATTATAGCAATAGCAGGAGGTGGTGGAGGAGGATCAACAGGTGTTGATGCTGGAAATGCCCAAACAACCCAAGGATCTTTAGCTTCTGCTGGATCTCCAAATTCTGCAGTTCCTACTACAGGTTATGGAGGCCTAGTAGCTGGTGGATGTGTAAACTCAGGTAATGGAGGAGGAGGCTGGCTTGGAGGTGGTACCGATGAACAAAGTGGAGGGGGTGGTGAACAAATAAATTCTTCTTTACCTAATGGAGGTAATTTATCATATAAAGATGGAGGATTTGGTGGAGGTGGAGCTTCAGGACCCTATTCAGCAGGTGGTGGGGGAGGATATACAGGTGGATGTGGCGGTGGTTTACCATCATGTTCTTGTAATTCTTTATCTGGAGGTACAGGAGGAGGTAGTATAAATAACTTATCGAGTGGAGTTACTTCCATTATAACTTCAGCAGCAGTAGGAACTCATGGATATGTAACTATAACAGCAGTATAAAATGGCAATACTTATTTCAGCATCATTAGACTATTCAGGCTCATTAATATTAGGTCAAAATAAATCTTACACCACTAGCTCAGCAGGAGCTATGTGGTTTAATTGTGGTTCTGATGTAAATTCAACTTCTTCTATAAAATATACTTTTTGTAGTTTCACTCCAGGTACACCTGGCACACCAGGAGGATCAGGATGGAGTACTGGGGGAAATGTAATTACTGCAAATTATGATCCAGGAGGTGCAGGAAATGCAACCGCAGGTTTAATAGCAGGGGGTACGTGTTCTCCCTCTAATATATATAATGCTAGCTCACAAGAATATGATGGTTCTACTTGGTCTGCCGGAGGAAGTTTGATTAATGCTAGAAGAATGGGAGCCCAAATAGCAGGATCTCAACCCGCAGCGTTAGCAGTAGGAGGTGCTGGTCCTTCAACCTCACGTAGATTGTGTGTAGAAGAATATGATGGGTCTACTTGGAGTACCCAACAAGCACTACCAGCTTACCACGCAGCTGCAGGTCAAACAGGAACAACAAATTCAGCTTTAGCTTTTGGAGGATTTCATCCTAATACTACTACTAAATTAACGGGTACTAGAGAATTTAATGGTACTTCTTGGTCTAATGGTGGTAACCTCCCAGCAGGCAGATATAATGTAGGGGCAGCAGGTACTCAAAATGCAGGTTTATCCCAGGCTGGATCAGGTATATCAGGTAATGCCTGTACTAATGAATATAATGGTTCTAGTTGGAGTAGTGGAGGGAATTTACTTCAAAATAGTCCTTATGGTCAAGGTTTAGGAGTTCAAGGATCACAAAATTCTACATTTCAAATCAATGGAGCTCCTACTCTTGCTCGTATGTATTGTTACAATGGGAGTACTTGGACAACAACCGACCAACCCCCAGGCCCAGCATCAACACGAAATGCTACTTCTGGTGAAATAGGTAATGCTTTTATAGCTACAGGATTTACTGGTGGTTCTACCCCTACTAGTGCTACATATCAATATATTTCAGGCCCAGGAACACCAGGAACACCAGGAACTTATTCAATAGTAACCGGATCAATAAATCTAATATAAAATGGCAGAGCTACAGTTTACTATTATAAGTGGATCTTTTGAATTACCTAAAGTTGAAAATACATCATCTATGGGCCTTATGTGGTTTAATACAGCTAGCAATCAAATCAATGTTAGTGTTACTGAATGGGGTGGAGCTACACCAGGTACACCTGCTGTACCTGGAGGATTAAATTGGTCTAGTGGTGGAAATCTTAGTGTTTCTAGAGCAGCTTTAAGTGGTACTAAATGTGGTACTCAAAATTCTATGACAGTTATGGGTGGGTTTTCCCCAAACAATAGATGTACTGAAGAGTATAATGGAAGTGCTTGGTCTACAGGTGGTGCTTTAATTATTGGTCAGCAAGTAGGTGCGGGTGCAGGTACTCAAAATGCAGGATTAATGATTTCAGGATATAATCAATCACCAGTTGGTGGAATAAATAGATGTACCCAAGAATATAATGGTACTAGTTGGAGTACTGGAGGGGCAACCCCTTTCAATAAAAGCCAATTATCAGCAGCAGGAACACAAAATGCTGCTGTACAATTTGGGGGTAATGGTGCAGCTAGTTCTGTTTCTGAATACAATGGTACTTCTTGGACTACAGGAACTAGTTCTAATCAAGGGGCTTGTATTCCTTTTGGACAAGGTTCTCAAAATGCTACAATAAAATCAGGTGGTACCGCAGGTAGTTCTATAACTTGTACTGAAGAATACAATGGCACTTCTTGGTCGGGTGGTGGAAATATGATTATTGCTAGAGCTTGTGGGGTAACAGCCGGAACCCAAAATTCTACAGTTGCTTATGGTGGAGCTTCAACCCCCTCTTCAATTAGAAACTGTGTAGAAACTTATAATGGTACTTCTTGGTCAGCAGCAACTAATATGCCTTCTGCTAGATGTTTAATGGGAGGAGGAGGAACAGCAAATGGAGGATTAACAGCAGGAGGAGGAACTCCTTCAACTATAAATTGGACAACTGAATTTACAGCAGGCCCAGGAACTCCAGGTACTCCTGCTAGTCCAAATACTGGTTCTATGATTTCATATGCTTTATAATATTTATACTTAAACACTTTTTTTATGAGTTGGACCTATAATCAAAACGAAATAGGAGATATCTCTCAATTCCCTGAAAATACTTACGGCTTTGTTTATATGACTACTCATAAAGCAACAGGTAAAGCTTACATTGGGAAAAAAGTCCTATATCATACTAAAAAAATGAAAATAGGAAAACGTGAACTCGCTAAAATGGAACATGTAGTAGGTAGAAGACCATCCTACAAACTTGCAGTTAAAGAATCAGATTGGAAAACATATTATGGCTCTCAAGCAGGTATTAAACAAATACTACAAGAAGATGGACCCGATGCATTCCAACGTGAAATACTTAAATTCGCCCCATCCAAAAAATTACTTACATATTACGAAGTACAATACCAAATGATATATCAGGTATTAGAAAAACCTGAGGAATATTTTAATGATAATATTTTAGGAAAATTTTATAGTAAAGATTTTTTTGAAGTAGATTTTGAAGATATTTTTGAAAACAAAGATTAGTTTTGTATATTACCATGTATGGTAAATCAGTTATTAGTTAACTTAGTTAATTCTGTATTAGGATCGGGCAAATCTACTGCTCGAAACAACTATGCTTATCATTGCCCTTTCTGTCATCACCATAAACCTAAGCTTGAGGTTAATTTGACAGAAAATCGCGAAGGTAAAAACCCTTGGCATTGTTGGGCTTGTAATGCTAGAGGTACTACTATATATAACCTATTCAAACAACTTAAAGTAGAAGCTAAAAAGTTTACAGAATTAAAGTCATTAGTTAAAACTTCTAAGTCAATTAAAGAAACTAAAGTTGAATATAGTATTGCATTACCTAATGAATACATTTGTCTATCTACTGGTGATTTAAGCGATATATCTGCTCGTCATGCATTGGTCTATTTAAAACGTAGAAATATTAGTAAATACGATATTTTAAAATATAATATAGGTTATTGTAAAAAAGGGAAATATAAAAACATGATTATTATTCCCACTTATAATCAAGATGGTAGTATAAATTATTTTACAGCCCGTTCATTTGAAAAAGAACCATATATAAAATATAGAAATCCTTCAGTAAGTAGAGATATAATTCCAAATGAACATTTAATTAATTGGAATATACCAATTGTAATATGTGAAGGACTATTTGATGCTATTGCTATAAAACGAAATGCTATACCATTATTAGGAAAAAATATTCAAAGTAGCTTAATGAAACGAATAGTTACTTCAGTTGTAGACAAAATTTACATTGCATTAGATAAGGATGCAATTAAACAAGCTTTACGCTTTTGTGAAAATCTAATGGCAGAAGGTAAAGAAGTCTATCTTGTAGATTTACAGGATAAAGACCCGAGTGAAATGGGCTTTGTTAATTTCACTAAATTAATTCAAACTACCCAACCACTTACCTATTCTGGTTTATTGGAAAGGAAACTAGCTTTATGATTAAGAAGAAATATGCCCGGATCCTTGAGATCTCGGATGACCACAAACAGATCACACTACCGGACTCACGCTATTATAGACGTAATGGAGAATATTATCCATCTGTAACATATGTTTTACAAGCATATCCTAAAGGACGCCATTTTGAAGATTGGCTTAAAAAAGTGGGATATAGTGCAGATTGGATTGTTAAAAAAGCATCTGAAGAAGGTACCCAAGTACACGAATTAATAGAAGAGTACTTCGAAGGTAAAGAGATGAATTTTCTTAATGAAAAAGGTAATCCTACAATGCACCCTGATATCTGGAAAATGTTTTTACGTTTTGTGGACTTTTGGGAAACCTATAAACCAACTTTAATTGAAACAGAAACCCATTTATTCTCAGATAAATTAAAAATAGCTGGTACTGTAGATTGTATTTGTGAAATTGATGGTGAATTATGGGTTATTGACTTTAAAACATCAAACCACTTGCAAACTACATATGACTTACAAGGTGCGGTTTATGCTAAATGTTATGAAGAATGTTTTGGTAAAAAAGCTGACCGTATAGGTGTACTATGGTTAAAATCTAAATCAAGGGGCGAAGATAAAAGTGGAAAACGTTTAAAAGGTAAAAACTGGGAAATATATGAGTCTCCTAGAACACAAGAAGAAAATTTAAATATTTTTGGAAACGTTAAAGCTTTATTTGATCTAGAAAACCCAAAACACAAACCAGCTACAACTTCATTTCAAACTACAGTAAAGAGAACCGTGTAAAAATTTGGCTACCCTAGAAATTCAGCGTATATTTACCCTGTATTAATAATTAAAAATAAAGGTTATGCAAAACACATTCAACACATTCAACTATTTACCAACAAAAGAATTCAATGATAAATTACAATCCCTTCTTGAAAAAGGTCACATCGATGAGTATCTTGTTGAGCAAATAAGAGATTATCGTCGTTTCTTTAATGATAATATTATTGTATAATATATAAAGTCATTAATATTTATAATAAATAGTCCTTATGATAAAACTATATGACCTACTTACTGAACAAGTAAATACACCTAAAGCTATTATCCTAGCAGGTGCACCTGGTGCGGGTAAGGGATATGTTTTAAAAGGATTAGATCTAGGTGGTTTAAAAACCATGAATATAGATAATATTTTTATTGGTAAATTAAAACAAGCAAACGTAACATTAGATCTAAAAAACGCTACACCTGAAGAAAGAAGCGAGCAAGCCAAAGCAATGGCGGCTGCAAATAAAGAATTTAAAGGTGAATTACAAAATGTAATAGCAGGT
>Ga0187219_1000031_pt1 | contig 51186 bp, 22 predicted proteins | sample 13SPOviralmetaG_FD_130162 | JGI IMG/M metagenome (GOLD analysis project Ga0187219, IMG submission 130162) | Marine viral communities from the oligotrophic San Pedro Time Series (SPOT) site, San Pedro Channel, CA, USA - 13 SPOT_SRF_2010-07-21... | ecosystem: Environmental > Aquatic > Marine >... | reverse complement strand
TCTTTGAATCTCTTCTCGTGCATCGCTTAAAATTTGTTCTCCATTGAACTGAACGCCACCGGGCAATGTCATGCCATTGAACTTAGTGAGATTTGAACCCCACTGATATTTGATTTTTGCTGTTGCATAGTTTTGTAAGAAACGATCTTTCCAAACATCAGAACCATTTGACGTATCTACAGTTTTATATGCTTCAACAACAATATAGTTACCCAGTGAAAGTTGATCCCAATCTGTATCAATCTGAATCTTGTTTGTGTGTCTATTGAATCTTAGTTGCTGTTTACCAACCAACATCTCATCTAAAAGAGATAGATGAGCCATTGACATATAGTAATGAGTTATGTTATAATTAACTATGTCGTGTAAGTTATGAAGAATAAACTGATACTTTGCGTTAAACATACCAGTACCAGTAGATACTTCTGATTCCATTGGGAATAGATTAGAAACACCAATGTATGGGTCTTCAATAGTCTCGAAAGTAAGACCAGTTGTTGAGCCAGCAACAGTTGTTTCGCCAGAACCATCTGTATTCTTTAACTGAAAAGTTCCACCACCAACTGAAGACGTAGATACTCTATAGTCACCAGTTGCTAGTGTTGCTCCACCAGATAGCACACCAGATACTCTAATCAACTGACCTACTTCTGGAACATTTCCAGTTGTAGCAAACGAAGCACTTGTATCAGTTATCGTTATTGCACCAGTCATCTTCGTCTTAACACTTAGATCAATGTATCGAGTTTCGTACAACCCTCTATATAAATCTGCTATTTGTCGTGCATCATTAGCCCCATGAACACTTGCGAAAGTATCACTTGTAGCAAACTTACCTATAGTAAACTCACTTAGTGATGGTCTTTTAAAGAAAACTCTGTTGTTATCTACATCGACTGCAACTACAGTTGCTTTTGCTGTGGCTTCTTCAGCACCACCATCTGATGCAGATACTTCTTTGATGACATCGCCTACTTTGAAGTCACCCTCTGAAAGTGTGCTAAATTCGATATAAGAGTTCAGTACTCTGGCTTTAAAATATACTTTTTCTACACCATCGAAGTGATAATCATGATAATATGCTAACGCCTCATCAACTCTATCTGTCACTTGATCATCAGAAACATTGATATCGATTACTGGTTTACCCAGTTTTCTGAGACAATATTCTTTAAATTCGGCTTTAGTTGTTGGCTCTGCCATGTTCGATTCCTAAATTATGTTGATATAATATACTATTTATAAGCAATAAAATCGTGCTTTTCATCAGATACAATGAGTATAAATATTTATAAATAAGTGATAACAGACTTCACTTAATTTCTACTTGAAAGGACAAAGGATTAAAAATGGCAATTCCAATTTTACATACAATCGATAGCGGCACTAGTCAGGCAACACATAACTTTCCAACAGATGATGGTGTTTTCTACAGAGGTGGTAAAAGCACATTCGCATTTTCTGGAGCAAACTTTAGCAATGTAACATCAATAAAAATACAAGCTAATTTTGACGGCACGAACACAAACTGGATAGACTTAACAGACTCTAGTGATTCCCCAGTATCTTTTAATGATGCAACAATATTGACAGTAGATATTGGTAAGTGTAACATAAGATTTCAGGTTGTTGTAGGAAGTGGCGGCACACAGAGTGATATTAACATTACGGTGTCCTAATGGGTCATATCCTAAAGGGGCAGGTTCGCTATACCCTAGCAGTTGAAGATGTTATTCAGCAGGGCGAAATACCCACAGACTTACAGGGTCTTCCGAGATTACCACTGTCTTTCACATCAGGCACTACAGCCTCGTTCAATGAAAACATTGATGACGATAGCTTAGTGTACACTGCTGTCGCTGAAAAACCTAATAGTGGTGGTAGCTTAGGTATCACTTATGGATTGAGTGGAAGTGATAATACTTTGTTCCAACTGAATACAAACAGTGGAGCATTGACAATTAACGACAGTCCTGATTTCGAAAATAAATCATCATACTCTCTTTTAGTTTCTGCGAGCCATACAGGCTTTCTTCCAACAACACAAAGTTTGGCACTTAATGTCGTCAATCTTGATGATCTGGGCGTAATATTCCCGAACAATGTTAGTTTTACATCGGGGGAATATGTTCGAACTGGTCAGGAATTCGGTAGCACTGTAACAACAACCGACCAAGATTTTGCAGGTGCTGTAACCTTCACTCTTCAAGACCAAAATGGTTCTCCTTCAGACGCTGGCGGTAGAGTAGCAATATACACTCCTGGAAGTCTTGAGAGTAACCAATTTAAGATTAGAACTGGAAACACTCCGATGTCATTCGATCTTGATGGAAACAGTGTTGATTTCACGGTCAAAGCCGTTGATCAGGGCGGAAATGCATCCTACAAAACTTATACGGCGATTATTTCCAATAGAAATTTAATTAATAATTCTTCATATGTCACTATGCGAGGTTATCAGTCTCAAATAATAACTGATCTTCACCCTGCGGCGCAACCATATCAATATGCAAACACCGCCCACGATAAAGGCACGATCTACAAGACATCAACATCAGGTGGTACTGGTGAGAGTGGAGGGAATATAAAAAATATGGTAGTAACCCTTAATGCTGGCACAAACACGAGAGTAAAGTATGATCTTACCAACTTGACGGCTACAAATGTAAATATTGTAGATAAACGCATAATGCGAGCAAGCGAAGTAGGTGTTACTCAGAATTGGAATAACTTGGGTACGATAAAGTTTTTAAGCGAATCAACTAGTCTCCCTTCCGAGCCAGCATTCATTTATACTGCTGTGTCGAGATATACCGCTAATGGAAGCATTACCGCATCAGTAGATGATATTGAATTCGCTAATGCGGCTGGCGCTAACTCTGACTATTCTGGTCTTGTCGGGTATAATGTTCCGAACACTCCGACACTTGCGGCATATAGACCATTAGACTATAGTGGAAATGTTTTTTATAGATTCGCAAATACAACTAACAACACCTCAGGAGCGTTTGAGGATTACGACAACACTAGTTCTTCCAGTAGAAGAATAAAGTTAAAGAGTGGTTCTTCCGTAAGTGCCGGTACAACATATCAACTAGATATTTTGGCGATGCCGACAGTTGCGGCATCTGTGACGAGTAGTGATTTTGAAAACTTTTCAACTAGGGACCCAGATGATATCTATCATACTGTTTGGGTGGGGGCAGGTACTTCCCCTAATGGTCATAGCAATACTGTAAACACCACAAACAATACCGTAAAAATAGAGCAAACTCCAATTAATGATCATTATGTGTTTAATTGCACTGCGTCTGGAAGTCAAGCCGGCCCTCATTTAGTATTCCAGTCCAGTTCAGATACTGATGCTTTGAGTCGTAATCTAAGTGGGTCAACTAGTCATCCAGTCATTAACTTGTATGTGGGTGACACAATGACACTTAATGTCCCTACTAGCGGGAGTCCTTTTAAGATAAAAACCGAAGCAGGTGGCTCTCCATCTGAATATATAGCAACTGGGTCAACTTATCCCGCTTCGGGAGTCATTGGCTTTGCTCCAAATAGCCCTCGCACATACTACTATTATAACCAAAACGATTATAGGGCAACTGGTCTAGTTCATGTCATGAGCAAAAACGATGAAATTATATTAAGAACTGGTGATAAAGTCGGTGTTGCTCCACAGTATACGAATCAGGGTATGCCTCTTGGTGATTTTGCTAATAATCACAGCATAGGTATGGGCTCTGAACGAGAATTTTATATTAGAAATTGGTATGAGATGGAAGGTGATGATGAAGATTATGCGGGTATAGTTTCTTTCCACACTACGAAATCTGGTGCTGAAGATACGAACAGTAACCAAACAGACATCGTTAATATTACGGGTACTGCTACTGGAAGCAGTGGTGCAGGACTAAAGATCGCTCCTGTGACTGAATTCTCTACGAATTTAATTGTTTCCGATAATCCAGATTTAACGACTGCTTTCTCACCACTTAATGCAGGTATGAATGCGACCGATGGAGGCTCATCTGCGGCCCCCGGTAGTAACGGTTCAAATGGTAACTATTCTGTCACGCAAAAAAGTTATGGAACTTTATCAGTTTCGCCTAATAGTGATGGCAAATATCACATATATGTTTATGGTAAAAATGTACCTGGTAGTAATAACGACTATTTTGCATCTGATAATGCTATAGCATATATTCAAATTGTAAACGCTCTTGGAACGGTTGTTGATCAAATTGATCCGATTTCCACTAATTGGGAGACAATGAGATGGCAGAATAGCCAGACCGCCGTAGCATTTCATAAATTTGTAATGTCTCCTACAGCGTTAGCAAGTTCATTTGCTGATACAGGATCTGCTAATAACAGAGTAACAACTGACTATTTCGAAAGTGGATCAACTCGATCTCTTGGAACAACAACCCAGCAGAGGGGTTGGAATATCAGAAGTGCCCCCGCAGGTAGTCTTGGTACAGGTCCGGACTATGGCATTGTAAATCCACAGAGCAGTGCAATGGCTCTAGGTAATTCTAATCTGGCGCAGGTTCAGGGTAATAACTACTTGTATGCTGAACAAACATCTAGTTCATGGGCTGATGCAAATACTGGCATATACCCAGGAACTCATAAATATATGAGATCAGCAAACGCCTACAGCTTCCCTGCAGGAGGTTCAATTCTTATTGCATATTATAATGCTGTATCCACTAACAATTTTAGTGGATCAAACAGCAACTCACTTGATGTCAATGATCAAATTGGTATAGCTTTATATCCATCATAAATAGTATGATAACACATGAATTAGAGAAAATTGCATGGCTACTAGAAAATATCTAAAATTTGGTTTAAGGGCAGATAAAGACCTTTCCGATCTGACAAACTCTAAAATTGCTGTAGATAACATCTTAAACAATTTGGCGAGTGGTTCTAATGTCTTTGGTCAGGCGTATAGCTTTTCTAGCGATGATATCGCTCCCATAAGAGAACTTGCTTCGACTGCTCTAATCGATATTATTGATCCAAATGATGCCTTGCCTAAAATACTTACAGATTTAGAGGGATCAGTTTCTAAATATGATGCTAGTGTAGTTCCAGGCGATCCTAAAAGTGGATTCCAGAATATACAACCCCAAGTTACTCTACAAGATCACTTAAATAGATTCAAAGTGGTCTTTGGTAGCCCACCATTTATTGCTGGCGGGTCAGGACCAACATCAGATTATATACACTCATCTAGATTGACCTATATTACTGGAGATATCGATAACTTTACTATCAATTTAACTCCAACCACAAACGCTAGAAATGATTTAGTGATTGGTAATCGATATAAGATTTTAGATAAAGGTGATATCATAGATAGCCAATGGGATTCAATTGCTGTTGTTGACGCAGGTTCATATTCTAACGGAGATGTATTTATCTGTGATCAGACTGTTGCTACAGTTATAGGTGCGAACACGACCGCTGTTGTTAGAGATGTTTCGACTCCATCTGCAAACTATGCAACTGCACTACAAAATATACAACCAAACGATTTACCATCAAATAAATTATTTACGAGAGTCGTGAATAATTTACTCCCCAGTATTGAGACTAGTGAAAATGCTTGGACAAGCGGTCAATTTGAATACACTGGTAGTATAAACGAGGCATTTAATAACAATGTTGGTGCTATTCAGCACACTGGATATCAAGTAGATCAATTTCAACCAGAAATAGAAACTAATGGATTGATGATAATCGAAGAAGATATTGTCGATACTCCGGGAGACGATACGAATTGGAGATTCATAAGAGGAACAAATAGTTCAACTGTTGTCCCCACATATAATGTCACATGGCTAACAAACAGCAACGGATTTACCGAAATAACATTCACCAATATTGAAGATTGGAGAAAAGTTGCAAAATATATGCAATGTACAATAAATGGTGCGGCAGCAGGTGAGGTTTCCTCAACAGAAACTTCTAATGCAGACTATCGTGTTATTCTTGATGCTGATTTTGGAACTACTGAAAGTAGCGGAACAACCAATATAGAATTCTCATATACTATAGGTGGAGAATTCTATATTTGCTACGATAAGTTAGACTTTACTGCTCCTAGAGGAGACTTCAGACGAAAAGTACGATACACTGTGTGGTGGCCGGAAGGAACACCTGATGGAGCTAAGTTTTGGGGAAGAAAATATGATACTTCATATGACTTTGGGTCTTTGAATTTTTACAAGGTTCAACTTGACGAAACCTTTGTATCGCAAAGATATAGCTATCCATACTTTAGAGATAATAGAGCAAATATACTCAAACAAAAAGGGGAAACAGAACTTAGAGTAGATACAAAGTTTTTAAACTTGTATCAGAAAGACGGTGCTGATAAAAACATTGCTGAAAATACTAGCATTTTCCCAGACACAGCATCTCCCAATTATAACACTATTTCAAGTTTTACGATCACTGTTGATACCGGCGGAACCGTAGAAGCAAGTTCGGGCACCTTTGATAACGCTGAGGTCGGGGACTTTATAGTTTCTTCTCGTGATGCACATACTGGAAATGGTCAAAAGTACTTTGCAAACCAAATAGTACAAAAAGTAAGTGGTTCTAGGGTCTATATCGATAAGTTGTATGTGACTCAGACAGCAATACCATCACTAACTCCACACAAGGCGTTTTTGGTAAAAAACAACGGTCTTATTGGAATATATAAATCATATGACGACTCTGGTGACATAACGATAGAAAGAATAGATGGAAACAATGAATTCGCAGTATACCCATTCGAAGTCGAAAGAGATACTATAGTCTATAAAATTGATGACGGTCCATTTATAGATACAGATAACGGAGATGGAACTTACTCACCAAGTACAGCAACAACACACGATACGCATAGATATGGGTTTAGAGTTACTAGCGTAGGCCACAACAACAGCATATCTGCTTTATCGTCAGCATTAACAGTGGAAGCGCATCCATCTGATTCAGGAGCAACTATATCTACAAACAATGGTATTATGGTTGCATATACATCTAAGGGGTTGATTGATAGATCAACTGTTCAAGAATGTACTGATGTGTTTGGTCAAGAACTTGCTATAAACGCTAACTCAGGGCAAAACTCATTAACACTAAAAGACACAACTGGTATATCTGTTGGTCAGTATGCTTACTTTGACGGAGCAATACCGTACGGAAATCCAGATGACACAGCAACAGGCTTTCCCACAATGACTAGAGTTATGACTGTTGATCATTCTACAAAAGTCATCACTTTAGGTAGAGGTGGAGTTGATTCTAACGGAGGCTTAACCATCGATGTTGACTTAACTGCCCCGATGTCAGCAGGAGCAACAATAGTATTCGTTCCTTATGACGCAGGTCCTGATTCTAATGGTTGGGATAGACAAAATAAAGAATACTGTGTTATACCACTAAACACTGCTCCACCGTGGGAAGGCACTGATTTAGGGCTTGCAAGTCCGGCTGTATCTTCTGTAGAAAATTACGGAGTTATGGCAAGAGAACTTAGAGTAGTTACTTTATCTCTTGTTACTCCAGATGTTAATATTGGAGTATATACTGCTGATAATGACGATAAAGTTAGATATATGAAAGTAAAGTATATCCCGCCAGTAAGTTAAGGTCCTGTTTCTTCCGTAGTAATAACTTTATAGTTCCCTGCGGCTATGTCAGCGGCATCAGCATATGCTAATAAGGAATACACTTCTCCGTTTACATTAATTGGAATCTTATGCGTGAACTCAGTTACTTGTCTTGCAAAAGTTTCACCATCACCGTGTTTTGGATATAATCCATCATCGTCAATATCTTCTTGATTATCATTAGCAAATATTAATTTTGGCTCTCCTTTTGCAGTACCACCACTTGGTGTAGGATTACCAGAAGCAGTAGAGCCTGCGCCGGTTGCTGTAGCAACAAAAGAGTCACCAACTCTAGCTATCATTTTTGCTACTTTACCTGTTGACCCAGATGTTCTACCATTCTGTACCGCAATAAATATGTCACCCAGAATATAGTCTTCTCCGACTGTACCCGCAACATAGTTCCAGTCACCATCACCTACAGAAGTGATTTCATATTTTTTCCCTAAACGAATATTCTCATATGCAGTAAGACCATAGACTTCACTCCAATCTCTATTTACCCCTAAGTCTTCTATGATATAACTTTCTGTCGGAACAAATACTCCCCAAGAAATTAAGTCTCTTCTGTCAATTAAAAGATTACCTGCCTGCGCTGTAGGAGATGTAGTTTTTAGAAATGGCGCAGTCAGTGTTAAGTTTGGTGCTGTACCTGATATATTAGGTAGAAGAGCCCCATTGTATAAGAAATTAGTATGTAAATTGCCATAATTGGTTGTATTCGATATATCTAAGTCTAGAGACTGATCTTTTACCCAGGGATTATCTTTACCACTAAAGGCTCTTTTTGCTTCGCCCGTTCCGGGGTTAGATATGTACAGACCCTTAGGTTCTATAGATTTTGCTCTACTGCTAGAGTTTAAATTTCCACCTGTAGAAGTAGCAATAAATATTGCAGGCGCAACTGTAGCACCACTTATTTCGTTAGCACTAGATAAGTTTGATGCAGTAACCAAATCACCAACTTCATATGTTACTGGTGCAGAAGTAGTACCAGAAAGTTCATTCCATACCGCCTGATTATCCACCGTTAGTGTGAATTCGCCAGTATAAGGTGCTTGTTTCGTTAAGTTTAATGCCGCACCACCGTCATCAGTAGATAAAGTCATTAGCTGTATTCTTTCTGCTGTAAGTCTTCTAACATAGTAAGTAGTACCACTTGTTAGAGGGGCTATTTCTGCACCAGAAGTTTTTTGATATACTACAAGATCGTTAGTCTGTAATCCATGATCTGATCCATTAGTTAGCTGTATGTATTCATTACCAATACTATCATTAACTGAACCATCAGTAAAGGTAAACACTCCGTTGGTGCCTAGAACTGAAGTACCAAAGTCTGTAATCTTATATACCCTATCTTGCTCTAAATTAGATTGCGTCAAAGATATGCTTTCAACACCAAGAGCAAGGCTATTTGTACCAACATTTGACCATATGGCATTACCGATTTGTGTTACCTCGTACTTTTGTCCAATAACGAGATCGCCAAAAAGGGTGGGCACACCAATTTTTAATGTTCTGTTTGTAGATGACTGTGGTCTATTTGTAACTCTAACAGCACCATCAAACCTAATACCATACTGCATATTAAATCTATTATTGACATATGTCAAAATAACCTTTTTCTTTTTTATGTTTATCTGGTCTATTTGAGATTGTATGTCTGGTATACCGCCCTCTAAATAGGTTTCTTGAGTTTGTACATCATACACTTCATCTCCAAATGGGTCTGGAGATAATGTTGACAATGTATCTTCATTATCCCTTGTATTTAAAGAGACATCTAATCCAAGAGGGGTAATATGAGCATTGTTTATATTTTGTATAGTAATACTATCATTTCTAGTAATAATTAAATTAGTTACCACTCCCGCACCGCTTCCAGTATCCAAATCCCATATAGCATTAACATCAGACTTGTCTGCTAACTGAAAGGTATCTACGCCATTACTATTAACTACTTGATAATCGTAAGAATCTCCATTATTGACAGAAACAGGTGTACCTTGAGTAAAAGCAACACGACCCCTACGCTTGATGACTTTAATTGTCCAACCTTCAGACGGATCGCCAGAAGTTTCAAAAAAGGCTGTAAATTCGGTAACATTTATAAGTTCAAATGCAGACCCGAATGCTCCAACTATATAATCTGCTCCACTGTTAGTGGCGATAAATACATCATTAACTTGTGGTAAGGGTCCAGTTCCATCGGTGTTTGCCTCCCATCCAACTTGAGGCCAGTCTCTACTATTACCAACATTGTTAATCTTGTAGCGTTTACCAACTTCAAAAGCACCCCAGGGAATAGACTGGCCTAACTCATTTGGATTATTCACGAGTCTAGACCTGTGTCCAAGATTTCCAACAAACAGACGAATGTCGTCAGATATACCAACACCACCCAGGTTGTCGATTATATTTTTATCAGCTAGAAAGCTATTACTTTCTCCTAAGTTTGAGTTTGTTACAAATCCTTGAGCCATAAATTATCCTCTGTTAGGCTTCTACTACAAATAGTCTTCATCAAGTGAGATAGTCCAACCATGATCTGTTGTTAGACTTCTCCATTTATTGTATGGAGACAAATCTGCTTCTGCTCCGGGGTCATCTTTTAAAGCCTGAAGACACATTCTTTTTATGGGCTGTCCTTGAGAATCGATTCCCGCATCCTGCCCCGTAAATTGGAAGTATACTCCTGTGGATTTGCTTTTCGAGCGATTTTCCCACAAATCATTTATGATTGATAGCGTATCTTCTGCCCGCAGTGCGTTGTTTCTAAAAGAAGCATATGATATTAGTGTTGCATCTGAAAGGGTGCCAGGAGTGTGACTGTCAAATTTATTATCATATGCATAGATATTTGTTATGCCTGTAATGCCACTAAGGTCTGGAAGAGGCCCAGTAAATCTGTTTCCGTACACAAACAGGTATTGCAGTGTTTTACCAGAGCCACCTTGTCTAAGTTTTGGAAAGTCGCCATAAAAATTATTATTATACATAAAGAGATACTGGAGTCCACTTAAACCAACTATCTCGCCACCTGTACCAGTCTGTAACTCCCAAGAAGTGCCCGGAGTCGCAACACTTTTCATACTATATCTAGCAACTGTGCCTGTTCCATAGTTAGTAGTGCTTACTTTTTGTACATATCCACCATGAGTTCTTTCCGCTTCTACTCCATTGCTATTTGCAGTAAATACTGTGTCTACAGCAGTTGACCCTCCAGACTTAACTGTACTCCATGCGGATGTACTATTACCAGTCTGTATGATTTTATATTCCACACCGCTTTGTATGTCAGCCATGTTAATTCTGTTTGCTGATGTAGTCGCTGTAAATTTTGTTCCTTTAGCAGGAGTACCAGAAACACCAAGTGCTTGCCACTGGGCTTCACTTGTGCCGTCAGGGTCTAAAATAACATATGTTATGCCAGCAATAAGACTATTTGCAGTCAACGGCTGATATATAAACCAGTCGTTTGATGATGGATGTGACCCATGTAGGGTGTTTGACCCCCAAGGCACTATATCATTATCTTTATTTCCTACTCCAACAAAAGATCCTTGCTTCCACCCCATGTCTATCATTTCTTCTTTACATAAATCATACTCGAAAGAACCACCACCACTTTCAGCAAAAATACTATTCCTTTGGGTGGTTGAAAAATCCATAGCAGAGAATTTGTACGCCTCACCGGGTTTCATAGCAAACATTGGTACGGTCATTGTTCTCATATTCGATATAGTTGCCTGCCTACCACTGGCAATGCCACCAATATTTGGAAAAGTTCCAAAAATCTGACTGTAAGTTATGTATACTGGTCGCCAGCTAGTGCCGTTCATATCTTCAACACCTAAACTCCTATCGGCATGAATAAATTTAGTGGCAGTATACCTGTGACTGCTGAAATAGAATGTATTTATTCTGTTTTTAACAGTTTGTAATATTTGTCCAGTTTTATCAGATCCAGATGCGCCCTCCAGTCCAAACAAATCATGCTCAATCCCATATGGTGAAAGGGCTAAATAATCATCTAGATTACTATAAGTACTTTCATATAACTCAAGTTTACTAATTCTGGGCGACCCACTAAAAGTATTGTCGTTTAATGAAAACTGCAAACCCTTGTTTTGCCCAAAAATCACAGTGGACATATCGGGTTTGTTTCTAAATACAGCACTTACATTACCAAATATTCTTCTACTAGTAGTACCGCAAGACTTAATTTCAAGTTTTAATAAATTAGGTAACGGGGTCAATTTACTGCTGTCTAGAGTTCTGCTTACCAAAGGAAATGTATCCAAAGGGTCAGTATCATAAAGAGTAAGGCTTGTTAGCGTGTTATCCCATTTACTATAATCCAAGAATGTCAGTTGCGTGTTAGAACTTACATATGTTTTTAATTTATCTGTCGCTAAGTAGTGTTCACGATCTTCATTGCTCTTAGCTATTGTATCTGTGGTCGAATCATCATAAAATCTATACTCACTAGTACCTACTAACGAAGGACAAGTTCTAACACTAAATGAAGTCATTCTCTTACTATCAGCTACAGACGTTGGTATATATCTAAGTGTATAATTATTACTTTGAGGCCAGGATACAAGGCCCACTTGCGTATTATACTTGATGTCGCCAGCACCATCATTTGCTGAGATATCCCAGACAACAAAACTATGAAAGGTCCCCGTTCCGGTGCTACTATAGCTACTTATAACCTGATTCTGAATAGTTTGTAGTGTAAAAGTGTTTTCAGTCACACTAGCAACTTTATATATCGTTTCATCTACAAGGCCTCCAATTGCAGTACCTAGTGTCCCTTCAATTGTAGTTGCATCTCCATCATCATCACCAACTCTAACATCATAACGAACATAATCTCCTGATTTCAATCCATGTTCAGTAAAAGTAAACACCCCAGTACCTGCATTAAGCGCAGTCTGTGGATTGAAATTAATCCTGAGAGTTGCCGAAGCGAATGTAGCGCCATCATCACCAAGTCTTAGCTGTGGGTATCTTGAATTGGTGTTATATGCACCTAGTAATGGTGTTTCCAATACTGGAAGATGCGTTAAGTCTAAATCTGTTGCATCCCCCTCAAAGGAGTTTCTGAAATCAAAGTATTTTACGCTTGATGGAAGTCTGTCCATATTGGCTTGAATTGATCCATCAAAAAAACTACCATCTCCGTTTAAGTTATTTTCATTAGCATGATTTGCAGAATTGAAAAAATTCTGAAATTGCATATTTACTCGTTCTACCCTGCGAGCATATGTCTTAAGGTCGGGCATAAATTCTAAATTATCGCTATATAAAGTAAGATATCTCAGGTTATCAAAGCTAGTCTTAGGGAATGCATCTATACCGTTGCGATACGAATACATAGATGTAATATTAGCAGGGTTATAGAAAAATTTAGTTTTAATCTCTTCTGCCACAACACTAGCAGTGCCTGGGCTATAAATATTGTATGAACTTTGTGGTGTTCTTTCATATGGTTCACCTATTTCTTCACCAGTTTCCAAATCTTCTCTGACAACAGTAAGAGGTATGTTTCTTCCATCAGCACCTTCCAACAGCGGAGTTTTGAAATAAAAAGTTATTCTTGGGTCTGGTTTACTCATAACCATTTCAAAGGGTATTCCACGCATAACCGGGAATGAAACTAATTTCCCATTTATGTTAATTTTGATTATGTGTGTCGCAACTTCTGATCTAAATCTTTTTCTATCTGGAGCCTTAGTTAATGATAAGTCTGTAATAGAGAGATACTTTCCTTTAACGTGAACATCAGAGTTGTAAATTATAAACTGATCTGGTGCTTCTGGAGGGCCAAACGGCGACCAAGAAGACACCCTTGATGTAGATATGTCCGCACCCTTTGAGCCCCAAGAAGCATCACTAAAGTCTATATAATTAAATTTTATAGTTCCGCAAACTAGCTTGTTATCTATTTCATAATTAAAAACTTGGTCAGTATCTGCTCTCTTTATTCTGGCTGAGTCCAACCCCGCAACAGAGGCAGCATTTTGCATAGAAGCCATCAAATTTCTTTGATCATCGACAAGACCAGATAAGGTATGAATTTCATCACGAGTTATTACTGCGCTTAAATTTCTTATCAAATCTAAATTGTCTATTCTCAAACCAAGATTGGCTAAAGCAACATCAGAATTGGAGATGTCGCTCAAACTCTTAGCTACATTGAGTCCTCTATAAATTGTCATTATTGTTCCCTATTCGTCACAGATAGTTCTAGATTGCCCGCTTGTCCATCCAAAGATGTCGCAGTTATATATACCGCTCTATTATTTAGTGAACCTCTAGTAATGCTTTTTCTATCTCTCGAAAAAATATTATCCAATCCTATACTTAAAGTTTCATTTTGACCAACATATGCAGAGTATAAAACATTCCCGGGTCTCAAAGAATTTGAAAGCTGAGTAGACTTGTCGTATCTTGACGCAGATAATCTATCATTAGAATTAAATGACGAAGGAGAAGATGTCGGTGGAACATTATATGAGTGTGGCTGCCCTAGATGAGTACCAGTATTAGAATTATTTACAGTTATATTATGACCCGTATGAGTCTCTAGAGCAAAATCTGGAGTATGTGTTCTGATATCACCCATCTCTAATATTTCCTCGATCACAATACCATTTATCTTAGCATAGTCCCCCAAAGCAAACACTGGATATAGTGGTTGCGTATTGAAAGAAACTGCCTTTATAGATGAAAATGATTTATGTTCGTTTTGTCTATTACCAAACTCGTCTATTGAAAATGCCTTCCAGTCATCTTTTAGCGTAAGAGTTTTAGTCTGTAAAATTCTATCATCTTCAGATGCAGAAGCAAGTTCGGTTAGTAGTGAAGCGTCATACTCTACATATATAAATGAGCCAATCTCTTCTCTTACAGTATCTTGAATGAAGTCGCTAACAAACTTCACTCCAGTTCCACCAAAATTTCTTCCTAATTCAGATTGATTTGGAATTATTCCCTGTGGTGGAGAAAATGCTGGCGGGAAGTTTATTTGAATTCTTGATGCGCCTTCAAAGAAAACGCTTTCAGGCTCTACAGAATGATATCGAAAATCATTAACAGTAACTTTACCGACAATAGTACATATGTTACCCCTGTCTAATCCATCTATTTTATTCTCTACGTTTCTATCTAGTCTAGGGTCAATTTCGAATCGATTTCCATAGAGTGGATCATACTCTCCGTATTCATAGTCATTTCTATGATCAAATTTAACATCAGAATGAGAAAATTCCACATAAGGAAACTCTGTAGAATCAAACTCTTTGTACTCTAGACCATCGTCTCCTGTAAACTCAAACTTTAATTCTGGATCACTATCTGATCTCTGAGCAGTTTCTTTAGGTTCATATGGAGTTATTCCTATACCAAACTCTGCCCAGTGTTGATAATCATATGGATGTGGAGTTGAACCATCTTCAATGGGGTCTATGCTTGTTGGATTCAAGAAATGTATCTTAAAGTTATCCGTAAATATTGGAGTTTTAGATGCGACTATTGCTCTGTTATTACTCAAGTGTGCGTCAAACACTAAGCCTGGGTCTTCGACAGATATTATACTACCAGTTCTTTTTTTAGAGTTAGTTGCGGTTGCCTCAACTCGTTCGTAGGGATCTTGATTAAAATTATCTCTTCCCCTTTTGTTAATCGTACCAGTTTGATCTGCAATATATGTTCCATAAACTCCATCTGCTATCACATGAGACCCAACTTCATCTAGGTTTATCTGGTGAGATACAGTTGCAGTATCGATATATGTTGATGTGGTTTCTGTGCCATTTTCAATAGCTTTATCTAGTATAACTTGTACCGCTCCTGTGCTACTAAACGATGAAGTTCCTACTGCATTTACAAAACTTTTAGCATAGCAAGTGTCGTTCACACCATCTATAGCTATAGCGTCTCCAACTTGAACACCATCAAATGTGTGTTGATAGTTACCATCGGTAGTGTCTATTGTTATAGTTGATGACTGATTCGCATAACTTACCTTAAATTGAGGTCCTATTAATATTCTATTGCCATTGCCCTGTCTAGTAAAGACTGTAGAGTTATCTTCGAGATTTAAACCAACAACAGAGATTCTACTTGGGGGAGTACCACTACTATACTTAAAAGTTAACTTTCTACTTTTAGGGTGTCTGCCATTCATATGTAAAGATGCTGAATAATTAAAATGAACTCCCTGTGGAGAACCCTTGATTTCTTCGAAATCAATTCTAGTGGCTTTATTAGAAGATACTGTTAGCGTAGTTGGGTAAATCTTCTTAAAATTAACTCTAGGAATACCGTCACTATTAAGTATTTTTTCTTTTGGCATTATTCCAAGTATAGGAGTTCTAGTAGTAAATGTTTTAGTATCAACATTTTCTGAAGACAATCTTATTGTGCCTTCATCACCACCGTCTACATACACCGATGATCCATACTTGTAAAGATATATCGGTGATCGAATTTCTTTAGTATTAGAAGTGGCAAGCAAATACTTCATTCTGAAATCTGGATTTTCGAGAACAGGCTCTCCAAGAGCATTCTCAATGACAAATGTATGCATAAGAACCCATCTAGCATCACCATTACCCACAGGAACATATGCATAAAACTTAGCACCAATGGCTCCGTACCACGAGAACTCGATTTTATACATTGTAACATCTTCGAAAGATAGTGTGTAACCAGAAAGACCACCGCCCTGAAGAGCATCGCCATTAAACTGCTCTCTTAGTATTCTTGTTTGGTATAGTTTTCCGGCATTTGGATCATTTTGATTAATATCGTTTCTTACGCCCGGAAGAGAAACTAAAGTTTGATTAGTTCTAGGTATACCTTCTCTTTCAAACCAAGTATCGGGAAGTTCTACTGAACTTCTTCTTATAATACTTAATGATTCGCCTTTAAGTTGAAACATATATTCATCAGTATCATTAGAGCATCCCCACTCAGCAACAGTGGAAGATGTTGGTGCGCCATCAGATTGCATTCTAACACCAAAAGTAAATCCGCTTACACGCCCAGGTTGATATCTAAAAGTTCTTTTACTTAACAGTATCCCATGATAAGGCGCAGTATTAGAATCTCCAGGTAGAGCCCTATCATCACGAATCATATTTTGAATCAGCGTGTATTCGAAGAATGCTTTATAGCCTTCATCTCTTATTCGATCCTCTCTGTCTGTCCCTTGTCTTGCTATTAAGTTAAGGTCGTTTATTGGTGGATATTGGTCAGTACCACCCCTTATTTTATCATAAAATGCTGTCCATCTTTCGATTGCATCATAGGAATCTTGTTCATTAGAAAGATAGTCTACATCGAAAAAACTACCAAAGTTGCTAAAGTCTAATGTACTAATAGACCCGCCTGCCGGAAAACTATATGCCGGCTCATCGATAGTACCAAATGGTTGTTCAGATGGATCAACAATTTGAACGAATCTTGGTGCTAAGAAATTTTTCTCTGCAAACTGATAATGTCCATCCTTATACCAGAAATCATAAAGATATCTACCTAGAGCAATAAAATTCATATATAGTTTAAATCTAGGTGTAGCAGTGCCTAGTTTTTTATATCTTGTTCCGTATGGAAAAGTGTACTGCGTAGGAAAAGCCTTCAAGTACAGTGCTTGTTCATCTGACCCCTCGTTAAACGAAATATTTGAACGTCTCCCATGAACAGGGTGATCTTTTCTATACCATTCTGGGGGATTGTCAGCATGACCTTGCCTTAAATCAGATGCATCCCAGTTGTCAACATCAAGTCCATAGGTTGCCACATCAGAAAAAAGACTTAACTGCTCCTCTGCACGAGGAACACCCAAAAGAGACGAACTAACTTCAGAAGTTTCTTTAAATTGTTCAACTATCTTTACTGATCCACCACCACCAGGTTTATTTTTATTGTTAACCTGAATCGACAATGCGTTATCGGATACTGTAAGACTACTTAAAGCGGCACTTTCTTCTGTTACAAGTGGATTGTTGGCATCATCAAATAGTAATGTGCCGTCAATATCTACTAGCTGTTGGAATACCTTTGTGACTGGAGCAGGTACTTTATCGAAACCAATTTTTATATCTCTACCTAGAGAATTTTGAGTAGTAGTTATTTTTTGTACATTTATAGTACTAAGATTGGTGGTGCTACCAACCCCTTCCAGTCTAAAAGATATGGGAGTACTGATTGGATTATCTGGATCGGTTGAATCAACATTATAGACGATTCTATCTGCTTTGTAGTCGCCATCGACTAGAGTTCCAGTAACATCTGAAACTCTAAATTTATCATTGAGTTCTACTTTATAGCCAGGTGCGGTTACTACATCCGCCGAAACCCCTGTTATTGTAGAAGTAATCTCTTCGTAAAATACTTTTGCTGACATAAACTATTGCTCTTCCCATGTTACACCTAAGCTGATATCATTTGTTGTGCCCGAGTCTACATCACGGTCTACCGAAAGATAGAGGCTATCTGCAATATCTGTCAGTGGATATGAGAGATATTCTTTATTGTAATCAAAATATGGTGCTAAATCAAATTGCTCTGTTCCATGTTGTAAGTATGTAGTTGCAACATTAATTCCAGTATCAGGGATAGGAACAACCACATCAGTAGCGATTAATACAGAACTTAGACCTTCTTTTTCATAAGAAGCCTTGGATGTCGTATTGCTATATGCTACAGTAGTACCATTAGCTTGGAACTTTTTATCAGCTAAGAAAGTACCACCACTAAACAGTGTTAGTTCTCCTTCAAAACTTTCTAAAAGTTCGAAATAAAACTGATCTGTTTCTTTATATAGTCTTCCAAAAACAGTGATACCTTCAGTTCCAATTCTTCCTCTAAACCAACCATAAGTGCTTTCACCATTCTGTAAATATGCACTGCTTGAAGTTGGTAATGGCGCATTCTCACTCGTAACTGTATAGTTGTCAGTTAATGCAAATCCACTGGCCCCAGGAGTAACTGATGTCTGGAATATAGGAGTCTTCTTGAATCTTAGTCTAACAGTTCCATCCGCCGCATTACCACCCGAATCAGTTCCACCTAAGTTTGCTGTTGACATCTTAGTTGGATATACCTGAACTCTGTTACGAACTAGGTTACCCTCTTTTGTGCTTTTAATCACTTTCTTGGTTTCTATTCCGTACACAGTTTCTGCTCTATCTGGCAAAATCTTAATAGACGATGTGCTATCTAATTGACCAGATAGATATAGCTTGTTACCCGAAGCATCTACCCAAACGACTTTAATATTTTGATCAAGAGCAGAAGCAGTTTTTACTGTTGCTCCCATGTAGAATGCTTCATCAATTCCGCTATTGGGATCGGTGTTAATATAGAATGTGTTGCTTCCCTCATTAGGCGCACTACCACCAATATCTTGAGAGTTAGTTCTATCTTGGGCAATACCGGTAATAGCAAATTGTTTACCACGACAAGTTACTGGATTATCATTATTGTGGCTGTATAGACGAACAGTACCACGGTCACCACCATCGATATAGTAAGAAGCACCATATTTTACAATGTGGTGAGAACTGCTTGTGTATCCTTTATCGTAACCTATTCCATCATTCGCTGTTTCTTCTCCATCTCCTAAACTTTGCGAATCACCGCCACCATAAGTTGTGTAAGTGATCGGTAGTGTTGCGTTACCAAGAGATGCAATCTTCAACTGATTCGATGCTCTTAGGTGATGTACTCGTACCCATCTTGCTTCACCGTTACCAACTGGAACATATGCTAAGAACAATGCACCTACCGCACCATACCACGAGAACTCAATTTTAAGCATCGTTACTTTAGTGAAGTCATAGTTGTAGAGACTGCTTTGTCGTGAGTCTTCACCAACTGCTTCGCTGTAAATTTGACCAGGTCTAGCGACTGTGCCGTCAACAGGTGATGTCGCAATGTCACTGTAAACTCTTGATCTACTTAGACTATCGCTACTATATGAATTTCTTGCTAACGCTTCACTCGAAACACCATCAAGTGCATCATGACTAAATCTTGAACGAGGTACACGATACTCATAAACACCCCAGAACTCAGGCTTAACATTATTCTTAATCCAGTTTACATATTCTGGGAAGAAGTTCACATTGTCGATCTGTGATCTAATTGTGTTTACATTATCTCCTGCATTTCCGTTTGGATCAAGAGCAGTGTTAACAAATCCTACATATGCTTCACCCAGACCACCATCTGCTCTGAGGTCATCTCCAAATGCGTACATATATGGGAACATTGCACCCTTAGGAGTTGCTCCAGTACCACCATCTACGTTTGAAAGATCGATGTATCTAAATCTTCTTTGTGTGCTTTCATCATCCCTGTCGTTTGCTTGATTATTCAGACTGTCTGGATGTATATCTATCTCAGACAATAGTGTAGTGTCAATACCTGGTGATGATGCAGTATTATGTCTCAGTATATCATAGTCTAATGGGAATACGAACGGTACTACTGTCTCAACATAAAGAGTGCCTACAGCAGTACCCGCAGTATCAGCAACACCATTGATCACATATTGACTGCTTGAATTCTGAAGCGTAATAGGCATTCTATGTTCAGCAGTATTATTACCCGCTTTCGTTGCAGTGAATATGTTACCTTTGGGTCCTATCACCTGTTTAACCAAGACGATTTCACCCTTATCCAATTTTACTTGCCCAACATTAGCAGATGAAGATTGTATGTCTATACTTGTTGCAGAACCACTCCAAGTGATTCTAACGTGTTGTGCAAAAGTGACATACTGATCAGTTAATTTTATCTTGGTTGGTACTTTATCACCAGTAACTTCAGACTGAACACCCTTATCTTCTATAACCGACTTAATCTTTTTGGCATCTTTTAGCAGTGAAGGATCATAGATTCCGGCATGAGTATGAAGTAAGCCATCTCTCATCACTACTAAGTTGCCTGGGAATCCACGATCACCCTCAGTAATAGACTTACCATCTTCTTCATCAAAATTAGCTACAACTCTTGACGCTAGTGCAGATAGTTGCGTTCTCTTATCTGATAGATCCTGCGAAACACCTAAAGTTCCATCTATAGCTTGGAAATCTAATTCAAGTACAGATTTTAGGTGTTGATGTCTTGTGGGTTCAGATAGCGTACCGTCAGCCTCTTCTTGCGAATAAACTGATAGTCCGGTGCCACGCAAAAACATTTGCATATTATACGCAGTTTCTGCATCACCACCACCGATGACATCATTCTTATATCCATCGAGAATATAACCAACATCACGCTGACACTTGTCTCGCAACAGTTGCTGTAACTGTTCTTGTGTTAAGTCTCTAAACGGTTGTAATGCTGTTTGTGTCGTGTCTGTACCACCATCTGTGAAGCCACTGGGCCCATATTGTGGAGCGGTGTATGTGATGCTTTCTGCTACTTTACCAACACTTGTTGATGATGGTTGAGTGTTGGTTGCTTCAAAAACCTTACCAATAAAATAATTAGCGTTTGTCAAACCAGTACTGTTCGCATCAACATCAGTCCAAGTCATATCGGTTCCCAGATCCGTTATGACATATTTTTTACCGGCAGTTAGTGCTGAAACACCTGATCCTACCGATTGGGTATCTTTTTTAGCAGTAACATAATAAGACCAAAAGTTTCTTTTAGTCTCAAAAATAGTGTCCAGTATACTTTTGTTACCATAGTCAGCAGTAGCAGAAATATCTGGAACTACAAAGTTGTTATTAACGCCATTACCATCAAGGTCTTTCGCATTACCAAATGCATTTGCAGTAATAGTCGCTAAAGCTAGTAGCTTGGCTTTACCCGCAGTGGATAATTCTGCCCCTAAAGCACCACTCGCACTGTTAGCATTGATTAAGTCATAAAGTGCGGCATGGATTGGTGCTTCAAACAATGAAACTTGTGGGAAAACACCTACAGAAATTCTCGGACTATTCCATGCGGCTTCTGATGTTCCATTTGCTGTCGGAAGAGCAAAGTTCGTAGTATTCCATACAGTGTGTGCAGTACCGTCACATTTTAAATCATATAGGAACATATCAATCCAGTAATCTAAATCACGCTTGCACTTTTCTCTTAATGATTCGGCAGTAATAATTGCAGTCGCACTACCTGCCCAACCCACGGCAGCATTAAACATATATGCAAAACTATTATAAAAACTGGTTTTTGCCGCACCTAAATCCGAACCAGTTACTGTAGCACCTGATGGTGTTAGTGTGAAAGAATCACTATCAGCAGGATCAGACCATGCTGTTTCTGCTGTTTGCATGATAGAATTAATAATATCGTATCTTGCATCTTGTAATATTTTTCTATCGCTTACATACTCACCCTTTTTAGCGTAGACCCCTTCTTCGGCTCCTAAACCAACAATTCTGTAATCGTCAAGTTGCGTAGTATCTACTGTATTACCAGTGCTTCCCTCGCCTCTCTTTAGAGTAGTCCCAGCAATACCAAATGGGCTTACGGGACCGTAGTTTAGAGACTGAGTTCTACGAACACATGAGAAGTTATCTCCTTTACCATTGTTTCTATTTTCCCAGTAATAACCATCATAGTTATCATAAATACCGAACTTACGAATAGGTGGATTTTGACAGAAATCAAATCCACTTACAGTACTCTTAACACCAAATGTTGCGGCAGATACACGACCAGGCTGATATCTGAAGAAACGCTTTGATGTGAGTACAGCAACTTTGTTTCGTGATGCTTCTACAAGTGCGCCCGCTTCTGTAGGAAGATGCTTAATACCAATTGCTTGTCTGTCAACACCGCCAGCGATATGATATTCTGGCTTCATCGACCATTCTGATGGGTTAACATCATAAGTATTAACATCAGCAAAAATACCAAGAGCAATTTCTGCTCTAGGTATACCTAGAAGTGATAGTGCGACTTCAGACTGTACTTTATTCTGCTCTTCAACAGGAATGGAAGTCTGATCAGATGCCATTACTACAGGTATAGATTTAGAAGCAGTCTGGGGTCCCGGTGTAACTGGTGTTGTTCTACCTACATTAACTACACTTGAATTTTGGTTTACATTAGTTATACTTGACATTTATTTTTCCTATTTAATAAGTCCTTGTGCCATCACAAAGTCGTCTACTATATTTATTGTGCCAAATGGCTCTGGGTTTCCTTGTGGAGCGGTTGCGCCTGAATTTGCATCCAGAACAGTAGAAGTGTTCCCATAATATCTAATGGTCAGAGAGTGATTTGTTTGCTCTTCATTTGTTGGATTTTTTGCTACAACAAACCCATTATACTGTGTTCCACTAACACCAGTTGCGTCATATAAGCCAGTTGGTGCTGACCAACCATCTTTATTATAAATTCTTACTTGCGTTCTGTATTTATCTACATAGTTCAGGTTAGTAACACTTACTTGATAGTCTGCATAGTACCTATTAGCATTCATAGTATCTATTTGAGTTGTGCCATAGACATTCACACCATCATCGTCTAATCCGTTTCCATCTAGTCTGCCATATGACCAGGTACCACCGCTTGTAATGTCGCCTGCTTTAACATTTGCTCTACGACTTGCTGACCAAGCAATACCATAATGTGTAGTGTTTTCTGCATGAGAAGTGTCGATAATGACTTTAAATGTTAGACCAGTCGGTGTTCCAGATGTAGTTGTAACTGGAGTTGTGCCATCGGTATCCACCAAAGTAAATGAGGTGACAGAGGGCGCAGAGCCAGCATCAATAGAACTAACTACATATCTTTTACCTGTTGTATAACCACTATCGATTCTTGAGGCAGAATCTGCGCCAGTAATCTCGACTTGATCACCAAGTTTAATGTTAGCCGCTGTACAATTAACTGTGAAGTCAGTGTCGGTCACAGTGCTGACAGAGATAACTTCTTTAACTTCGGAAGAAAGTCTTGATGTATACAGATTTTTGAGAACTGGATACGAGTAAACACCGTTCGTCTCAACTAAATTATAAAGAGTAGAAGTGGCATCAGAATTACTGATGTTGAATCCAAATTGACCATCAGAAGCATCTAAGTCTCCAGTACCTTGTTGGTTCTGAGTTCTTCTGGAAAGAACTATGCGACCTTGATGGCCGCTGTTTTCGTAACCTGGGAACTCGTTGGAAGTAATTTTACCACCAGTACTGCTGTAAGAAGGCATTGTCGCACCGTTCCACACGAAAACACATCCAACCTTATTCACGGCGGCACCAAGAGCAGTCCAGTCAGTATCACCAACTTTAGTAATTGCGTATGGTTGATTTGTTCTAATATAAGAATCGGTATCTGGAACTCCACCCGGAGCAGTTGCTGTCATTGTGCTGTTTCCAATATCAACAGCACCGGGCCCTATCTCATTACCATAGACAGAATAGTTGTTTTCGGTATCAACAGAAAGCAACTTGGTTCTAAATACGACTTGTGGTTGCTGAGCCATAGAGTCTGCTGTTAAATCGAAAGTTGACCCGCTTTCTTGATAAACAAGATCATCACTTCTAAAGTCTGCGCCTATTCCTAAGTTTTGTAGTTGACTTCTTCTAATGTTTATAGAGTCAAATTCGCTATTTAAAACATCTGGGCTAGACAAGAACTCGTTAGCGGGACCCATAAGAACATTAGGGCTACTTACTAAGAAAGTAGAACCATAAACATCGATTCCTGCTCCGACATTCTTAATTACATTGTTTGCTATAACGCCCTCTTGAGTTACTGTTGCGTCTATACCCACAGTAAAGTTTTGGATAACATTATTAGTTACCATTGTATTGATTCCAGAATCTACAACAAGTGGAGTTATTTCATATCTATCTGTCACGCCACCATTTGAAATTTCTGATGAAAGCATTTTGAATCTTAGTGGTAGACTACAGCGTACACCATCACCTATCATATTTTGTATTTTACAATTGCTTACTGTAATGTCTGATGTTTGAGTACCAAAATCAATAAATCTATTTCCATCTGTGTCAGCAAGCAAAAACTGATTGATAGCATTTCCATCAAAATCTACATTTTCTATAGATACGTTTTTCGCATCATTGACACCCGGGGTTTTTAGAATTGGAGTTCTAGGTGCGCCAGATGCTCCTGCTAGAGTGTAAGACGCCCAGGGCAATTTTTTAAGTTTAGTAAGACCAATAATCCCAATTAAACCAAAGTCAGTAGGCATATCAATGCATGAAACATTATATGTTTTTGCATTAAGAGACAAACTCTTCAATCCAATTAGTGGATCAATTTTACTTTGTATCCCCCCATTAATCTTACTAGTATCATTATGTGCGATACTAACGAGATGAGTTTTTAATCCATTGATATTGTTAATTAAAGCACTTTCAGTAAATACCATTTTAAATGATCCATCTCCTAACCCAGAAGGGCTAACTGAATCAATTTCCATATCAGCCCAGCCGTCTAACTCTTCTTCATGGCCGCCGGCGGCTGCCGACGGGCTGTTTAGAATTTGATGTGGGAAATGAATTACATCACTTGGATAGCTATTATCTGATTCACTTCTACCAGACCAAGGCACATGATCGAAGTTATAGTAATCTCTGAACGTGTTATTAGCGTCTGATAAATCTTTAGGACCTAACACGGCGACTAGTTTTAAAACTGAATTAGTTCCAACGGCCCTGTAGATCAAAACACCATCTGTAGATTCGGTTACTCCTGTAAGGTCTACTGTGATAAAGTGATCTTGGTCAAATGCTCTTAAAAAGTCTGATTCAAAAGTGTTGCCAGCCAAAGAAATTTGTTGTGTGACTATATTACTTCTTGCACCTATTCTACCAGTTTTTAAGTCAAACTTAGCTACCCTGTAGTAGAAATCTAATTCTCTATTACCCTGATTATTACCACCATTTGGATTAAAGCCAGATACAGTTGTAGATGGAGATATTGCTGATCCCATAGCAACACGAGTGCCTACTGTTGCTCCATAAACTCTAATAACTTGCCCCTTATTGAAGTCTTCAGTAGTAACACCTGATTGTCTTACAATTAATTGATTACAAGTCTGACTACCTGCAGTACCAACAGCGCCTGTCCACTCAGCAGGCACACCCATAAGGCTGTCTTTGTTATTACCACTATCAAACGTAGAACTATATTGATTAAATAGTCCACCAAATAGATCATTAACTGTGTTCTCAACATTACTGTCGTTAAAATATTTATTTTGACCCTCTTCGATCATGTCTGTAGTAATTTTCTTTACTATAGCGCCTGCAGTGTCGAGTGGGTTGTTTACTTCAAGAGAAAACGAATCAGCATTTTGCACAAGGCCTGCATAACTCATTCCATTCGTAAGCTGATTTACATTTTCTATTCGATCAGGTGCATTAAGAAGGTTGCTATATTCTAAAAAGTATGACGCATTTCTGTTTAATGCTTGTCCACTTTCATCAATATAAAACAGCTTAGACGCATTCAGACCACTACTTATTGTGTCATCAGCACCATTCAGTGCAATTTTTATATTGCTCAGATTAGCTTGCAACTCCGGTATCGAATATATGAATGCGCTAATATCCGAAGCCGTAGTATTTCTACTATTAAGCTGTTCGCCCGCAGTATCTACTATAGCAAATATATCAGTGCTTGACAGTTCGCCTGCAATTAAATCTGTAAACTTCTTTCCTGTGGTCATGTATTTACCTAAACCTTAAATTTATTTTATGTATTTATTATGCTCTATGAGTCTGAAAGTCTTTTCCACATATAAACAACGAGATATGGTTGCATCAAACTGAAACTGCTACTGCCCCCAGTTTGGTTCGTTTTATTTGTTGTGAATCTGCCGTTTGGTTGAGAACCATCTCTAAACTCACGAATATTCGTTACTGTAGATTTATACAACTGCACATTAGTTGTCTCACCTGTGTTCACAGTATGGTTGTGCTTTGGCATTTGAGCCACAGTTAGTTTGTGACTACTATTGCCTGCCGCTGCCCCGTTAACATAGCTACCACCATGACCAACTAAAACTCTACCGGGCGCTATTAGTTGCCAATTCGTATTGGAACCGAATGCCGATCGCATCTGTGCCTGAGTGCTATGAGCAGTACTTATGAATACTGATCCAACAGGCCATATCCTATTTACAGATACTAAATTACCAATATATCCCTCCAGATCAGTGATATTAGCAGTAGTGGTTTTGACAACACCATCTTTAACCTTAATATTAGAGTTAACGCTTGCTGTTCCATTGACTGACCATGAACCTTCTAGATGAGAAGATGAAGTAAACCCTAATGTTCGGGTAGTCGCCCATTTAGAAGCACTGGCGGCATTGCCTGAACAACTTGATGATGTAGCGGCATTGCCAGATGTATTTTGATTGCCTGGATTATTTACGCCAGGCAAATTGATGTCACTTCCACCACTAAATGTAACACCACCAATTGTTCTCGGTGTTTGTAATGTTGATGCAGTAGTAGCATTACCACTTAACGCACCAGTAAATGTATTGGCTTGTATTGTACCAGTAGTAATGTGACCATTACCACCAAGCGTAAGCGTATTAGTGCCAGGATTAAACTTCAAAGCATCATCACTATATAAAAGTCTATTGGTAGAAGTTGATCCATTCGTAGGTGCTAAAGTTACGGCTAGATTGGGATCAGCCGTATCAGTGTTCGTCACATAAATCTCCGAAGCTGTGGCGGCATTACCAGTTGTATCTTGATTGCCTTCTTCGTTTACGCCAGGCAGATCGATGTCCGTTTGACCAGTAAATCCTACACCACCAATATCTACGCTATTAAAAAATCTTGAGGATGTTGAAGCATTGCCCACTACAGAACCAGTAAACTGTGCATTCGCTCCAGTTCCACTCTCAAGAATTTTAGTCCCGTTGGATGCGTAAACATCACCAGTCAAGTCTCCAGTCACATTTCCAGTGAATGTTGCAGGAACATTAGTTCCGTTTCCGTTGTCTAGAATAACGAATCCATTCTCGGTTCTCACATCACCAGTCAAATCTCCATCAACATCACCAGTCAATGAACCAGTAAAACCAGTGGATGCTGATACTGAAGTAAACTGTCCAGTAGTTTGTGAATTAGCACCGATTGTAACACCACTGATATCACTTCCTAAAAGATCATTAGAAAAAGTAAAGAAAGATCCCGCATCTGGATTGCCGTCTTGGTTAACATCAGTACCAGTTGTGATATTTCCATCAGTATGAATATCTAGAATTCTACTTGCCGTACCTATTTCAAGAATACTATGATCAGTATTCGTTTTTATATGCCATGTATTAGTAGACGATGCGTTTTGAAATTGCAAAACACTGGCGGCACTACCCGCACCAGGTTGATTTAGAATCAAGTCTCCTAAAATTTTTACTTCTTCTGTTATTGTTAGTCTGTCTGCACCAGTAGATGCTGATATGTCGTCTACTTTAATATGATGACCAGTGTCTAACTCAATATTACCATCAAGAATAATATTACCCGCATTTTGATTTCCCACAGTACTGCCCATGACCACTGTTTCTTGAAAAAGAGTAGCCATTTCATTGGTCAAATCTTTCCACTGCTCAAAGGTAGAAGTGTTGTTTACCTTATTGGAATTTATACTTGTTTTTGTATTACTCATTTGCTCATCTCGTTAATGGTTTTCTGGATTAAAGTCATTGCAGACTCTAACTTTTCGATTCTAGTTTCTAGACCTTTAATGTATTTATCTTGATCCCTTTTAGCAACAGCTTTCTTGTACGCAGAAACATCAGAGTTTACGATTCCCGATCCACTTTCACTCCTAATAAAACTATGGTTATTCATTATGTGACCGCAACTGCTGTCAAATCATATATGGTTGGCGCCAAATGAATATCTGGAACTAAATTTCTAAGCTGTGGTGTATCTAATTCATTACCTAAACCAGTAGCACCAAGTCTCATGACAACTCTAATTTGGAATGTAGTAAAGTCATCAGTATGAACAGTCTCATCAAGGTCATATTCAAACTCTTTATAATCTCGTGTATTACTAGTATTAGAATATAAATCTGGATTAGCATTAACTAGCTTTTTCCATTCCGTAGAGTTATTATTACCTACAGAATCAGCAGTTGCAGACTTATCGCCCTCGGAATTATTAGGATAAACAAATCTTCCATACACATCAACAAATGTACCTGGTGGTCTATATGCAGATAGTTTTACTTTTAAGCCCTTCGCAGGTAACAGATCATTCAAGATAACTTCTTTAGTAACCCAATTAGAAGTGGTTGCTTCTACTGTAGTAATCTTGTATTGATACGCATTTAACTCTGCCATGTCAACATCCATCATTGGAGTAACTGTTGAGATGGAACTATTCAAGTTAACTTTAATTCTGAAAGGATCTATAGTATCTGAATCGACTATTTGCTTACTCTTACTCTTAATAGTTCTTAGATTATTAGTTGTATATACATTTGAATTAGATGAGATTGGTTTATCTGGTTGACTCGATCCACCAACCGACTTTCTCAGTTCTAAAGATGAAGAAGTGTTTGAACTATTGTCTATTTGAATCTGTGGTTGGAAGTAAGACAGCTTTACTTCATCTACTGTGGTTATCTTTGCAGAAGCACCAGTAGTAACACCATTAATAACTTGATCATTGGGTCTTGCAGTACCATTGAATCCATCAAAGATTGTGGAGTTATTCGGAGCAGAAGCTACAAACTGCACACCAACTGCGGGAGTGACATTATCGGGTACTCCGGCATCTTCCCATGCTTGAGCAATTTCACTATCTGTTCCCTGATTACCAAGATTTACGATAGTGTATGTGTTTCCATCCACCATCTTGCCCTCACCAAAACCAATAGTGACTGGGGTTGCACTATCTAAAAAGTTATTTACTCTAGCAGAACTTTCACCCAGATGCAATTTTTCTATATTCTTAGGATCATAGTGTGAAACTTTACCCGCAACACATCTTTTAACTACAACACCATCTCCAAATCCACCGACACCCTCAGACGTATCATAAATCGTATATGGGTCTTCTAGCGTATAAATTTTATTAAGCCCTTCAGTTCTTTGACTCAAAATTCTAGTGACAGCCTTTCTATCGGACAAGCTAATATTATCACTCTGTACTAATACATAATCTCCATCAGCAAAATCGTATACCGAATCTGCAACACCGTCATCATCAGCGTCTGTTTCGAGACTACTAGAACTTATGCTTATTTCATTGGGGTTGGAACTATCGCTACCACCAACTGCCATCTGGAATGAACGGTTATCAGTGAGAGCATAGACTAACTCACCTACTTCAAAGTGAGTGGTCTTAGTGGAATCATTTGGATCAGTTGCATTTTCTCTTATAGTCAAAAATTCAACATCATTTGGAACTAGTTCTACAGAACCTTCAGAAACAAAATCATGACGATTAATAGTGAACTTCAAATCTTCGTCTTGATAAGAACGCCAAGCACTATCATTTGTAGACGTAAACAATGCACCATCACCCCAGTCATTGGTTACTGCTACGCTTTTCGCAGTTGATCCCTCTGATAAACTTGTCTCACCTACTTTAGATGTGTAGATAAGATATTCTGGCGAATTAGCATCTGGAATTACTACAAAAGTATATTCTGAGTCTGCCTTCAATTTGACAGGATTGTCAAACTTAAAGTTTGTTGGAGCAGTTCCATCATCAGAAACTAATATCTGATCAGTTATGGGGTCTAAAACTTTTTCACCAAAAGGAAGAACATTTTTGGAAGGGTATCCATTAACGGTCTCTCTTATTTGTAGTGTAACTCCAGTTGTTGAACTAACTCTTTTGAAGTAAACATCGATATCACTTATGTAAACATAGTCTGCTCCCTTAGATGCGGCAGATTTAACTCTAAATGTTTGAGCAATCGGATCTCTAGCAAATTGTTGGAATCTTCTTTCGACAATACTTACATCAGTATCAAAGTCAACAGTTCTTGTTGTTGTATTAACTTCTGTTTTATTGATAGCGAAGTTATAACCTCTGAATGTAGTTCTTCCATAAGATGTAGAACCAGAGTCAATCGACCCATACTGATCAACATCAGCAACTTCTAATATGTTCTCACCAACAAAGAATGTTTCGGCAGGCATATAGAAGAATCCGGCTAAACGACCTTTAGAATCAGTTCTGACCGCTTGACCTTTGTTAGATGCGTGACCACTACGAACATCAGATGCTTTCATGCTTGATCCAACAGCACCTGGTGAGATATGAACATTTACATCTTTTTGATCGAACCAGAAGTAATGTCTAGTGTTAGGTCTTAGGCCAGTCACCAAAACTTTAATTATTTGTGACGCTAAGAAAGGCTTCATGTTAACATCTGTAACAAAGTTACCAACGGCCTGAGAAAGCGAACTCTCTGTTGCTGTCAATCCAGTAACTTCAGTGGTTTCAAGCTGATTCAAAGTATACCAACCACCTGATAGTGACCAACTTTCTAGTTCAGTTCCCAGTACTTCTTCTCTTGTAAGTGGTAAAAATTCTTGTATGTTTTCTACTAAATCCATCATAGGACCAGCAATATCAAATTCTATATCAATTTTAGGATTTTGAATAACATCATAACCACTAACAAACTTTGGATGTAGTCCAACATTACCTCTATAATTGTAATAGTTAGATACGCAGTTTCTAAAGTTTGTTGCATATGGTTGATCGATAAAAGAGACTTTTGGTAATTGATTAAGTGTAGTAATCTCATCAAATGAATTTGCGGCAGTTTCGTTAGATACGCCTGATGTAGTTGAACTATCTATTTTTAAGTCAATGGGAAACTGTCGAACAGCAGGCATAGCAACTGTTCTAGTTTTATCGACTGCGGCACTAAACTGTGGATCACCTAAACTAGCGCCCATCAAACTTTCAAAAGTATCTGTCAAGATTCCGTTTTTAAATCTATCGACACCATCTGATCCTGTAATAATAAGATTTTTAGCATTTATTTCTGCCATAGTTAGCGCAACAGATTCAGTCAGAATATCTATCTTCATTTCTAGTTGTTCAATATCTTTCATTGTGTAGGTTTTATTTTTCCTACTCTTTACGAATACCGAATCAACTCCCTGAACTGAAATTGTATTGCCCGGACTAACGATCTCTGCAATTTCATATAGTCTGTCTAGCTTTGGTTTTACAGGAGACTCTGCTTCAGCACCTTTTATAAGCCTAATCTCTCCATATTCATCTAAGACTACACTATCAATTCTATTTAAATAGTATTCCTGCGTACTGTTTATGACAGAATCTTTTGCAGATGGGGCAGTATTTCTAAAGATACGAGTTTCTTGAGGCGTAACCGAAAGCGCCGAGCCAGGACCTGAAGCCACATCTATGACTTTTTTCACAGCATACGGTCTTAAATCATAACAATTAGTTAAAGTATATGTTTTTAGGTTTTTAGCTGTATATGGTTTCACCAAGTGTTTATTTGTCACGTTAGTGTAACTATTGGCAGTTAAATATCCATTAGAATATTGTCTCTCTAGATATCTCACCTCTACTATTAGTGAATTGCTTGGTGGCAAACTTGCTCCAGACTTTAACTGTAGATAAGATATATCATAGAAAGCATCTTTCTGATTACTAACCAATCTAAACTTAGATGTCACATCAACGAAAGGATCAGACTCAATTTGAACATCTGTATCACACAGAACTCTTATAACTTCTATCACATTAGGTAAACCTAAAGATGCTGTACGTTTAACTGGATCGTATCCAGTTCTCACATATCCAGTAGCTTCTGATAGTGAATCTTCTGAAGTTCCCTCAACAACTCTGCTGTAGTAGAGATGTTTTATTTGCTGAGTAGAATTTAGCGAAGCGAATGTCACTGTTATACCATCAGAACGACCATCACTAGCCTGTTCACTAAGCGCACCATCTGCTAACTGTTCAACACTACTAGGAGTGTATATTTCAGAATTACCCGAACCATCTTCAACGATAGCAAATATATCATCAGTTTTAACTGGAACACCATCTGCGGAAGTGGCGATAGTGTGTGCCCTACCAACCAATGGAAAATCTGATTTTCTTACTCGCTCAACCAAGTTGGTACTAGTGATAGATTTAATACTACCTTTACCACTATCGAATACCATGCACCCCTCATTAACTTTTTGTTGACCTGTAGGAGTGGTGTCTGCATTGGTTTTTAGTAGAACTCTGTTGTCGCCAGGCTGATAACCAGATAGACCTATATGCGTAGGAGCAGTTCTTTCATAACTTGCTTCTTTAACAACATTAAACACATATATTTTACCTGGCTCAACATTTCTTACACAACAAGTACCTATAGTAGTTGTTCCACTCAATAACACATATTGAGGAAGTTTAGATGAAAGTGTATCACCAGTAATATCAAAATCGATTACAGTCGTTCCATTTGTAGCGACAAACTCAAAGTGCTGATCGTAATCAACTGTGGTTAGTTGCTGTGATTTAGTTTGTGTTGAAGTGACCTTATCAAGAGTAATCTTATTAGCTGAAACATTTCTGACTTCTTTACCAAAGACATATGCTTTACCGGGCGAGATAGACACTTGAGCGGCAAACTCTTCTCCACCAATATCATTGGTTATTGTCACTGGTGACTCTAGTGTGGCATCTAATCCATCAATAACATAGTTTCCAGACTCTTCATATGTTCTTCTAGACAACTCTTCGCCCAATAAACTATATTGAGTGTAGTCACGAAGTCTAACTTGCTTTCCATCTCTATATCTGATGAGAGCAAAGAAATCTTCGGGTTCATTGGTTGATGAATACGCAATCAGTTTAGGAAGCAGTTGTAGTCTGTCTGCACCTGGTGCATTATAGTTATTATAACCTGCCGCATTATCAAGAAGACTTCTATCTTGATTAGAGTTGACTAAGTTCTCTTCAACAGTAAAGCCAACTGACATCGGGTTTACGATAGAAGGATCGGTTGGGTCTTGACCGGGGATACTGCTATATCTTGTGACAATAGTAAACTGCCTATCAACAAATAAGAAATGACCCTTTTGATATATTACTCCTGGCTCGCAAGAAATACCAAACGCTCTACCAACATGATCTACAGTTTCAGATGTCGTTAGCGTTATTGGGTTGCCATCAGAGAGAACTGGGTTTTCGTTGCTGTCTAGCAGTGAAAGACTTTCGTTTACACCAAACTGTTTAACGTCTGTTGAACTGGGACCGGTTGCACTGTTTAGATAGTTAATGTAAAAAGTTTTTAAGTTTGGAGCAGAGGTTTCGAATCCACCAAGACCTTTAACGATTTCTGCTCTAAGACCAGAAGTGCCTCGAAGCAAAAATCTGGTTGAAGAACCATCTTCGGAAAAGACTTCATCATACAGGCTTGGTTGAGTGAATCCAACTTGGTCTTTTATCTTAACATAGAATAAGTCATCACGAGCAGTTAAGTTAACACCACTAATGACAGTACCTTCTTTGTATATGTTAGAACCGAATCTTTCTACTTGTTTTTGTAGAATAGTTTGAAGCTGAGTTAGTTCTCTAGCTTGTACCGCCTTTGACGGAGTGAACAAAACACGATTGAATTGTTTCTTCTCGTCATAGTCATCATAGTACGGATCTACATTTAAGTCTTTATTGATACCCATTTGTTATACTCTTTCCCTTAAAAATCAAACGTGAACTTTATTTTTTCTGTTTTTTCTGCTTCTCTGGTAATAGGTGAAAAATCTATGAAGTGCAAAAGATCACCTGTGTATGGTTGATATTCACCATAACTTATTATTTCTGCTATTTTATTATTTATACTAAGCAAGTCAGACTCCTTTTCCTTAATATAAAATATACCTTTTTGGAATTTACTTGCGAAGTCTCCATAGTAGTCAACAAAAGAAATTTCAGTACTACCTAAACCATCTGTATCTCCAGGCACATCAACATTCTGTAGATAATTATGAACCTGATGAACTCTAGCAGTAATAATCTCTAGATCATAACTATATTCTGGTGCTTCTGTGTCTACCTTGTCAGTAACATGAGAAACTTTCGCATACTTACTTGCATCAATTAAGTCTAACTGTGCTTGAGTTGGTGTGAATACTGTTCCAACTTCATTATCACTTGCTCCAAGAGCGATAAAATCAGAACTAGTCATATTACCTGAGTCTGTAATCGTGTAGCTGACCAAAGCCTGTGCTAACCTTATATCAATTATTTTAATATACTGCTCAATATAATTGTTAGCAACTATTGCTCCCGAAGTATCACCCCTAATTGTTATTTTTAATCTGTTGTCTACTCTATGAGAAGCTGTTCCATCTGCCGGAGTAGTGGATGCGCCATCTTCATCTAAAAGTACTGGGTCTTTTACTAGACCCACAATCGAATATGTATTTGCATCTGGAGTTTCTAAAAACTGACCACTAAAGTTTGTAACAACAGATAGTCTACTCATAGCTAGTTCTGAAATGGGGTCTGAGCCATGACCACCTTTTGGAGAGACGACTGCCCTAAGTATTGTTTCTTGACCACTTGCTTTAACAGAAGTTTTTAGGAAAGGTGGATAAACAACTCTTGCTGTAGCAAACTTATATCTCTGCCCTCTTCTTTCAAATCCAATTTTTGTTAGCGTTCCCTCTGTGTTAAGAACTCCGTACGCTTTACAGTCAAATTCTTCTGGTACTGTCTGTTGGTCGTTGGGAACAGCCTTACCACGTTCACTATTACTTACAAGTATTTTTATAACTAATTGACATTGAACAGGACCAGACTCTGCTGATGGCGTAAATGAATCGTTAGTGTCCCCTGTTCTAACAGTAAGTTGTAGATTATTTTGTTCTGTCTCGGATCCTAACACATCATACAGTTTTCCAGATGGGTGTCTCAGATACATATTTTTATATGCGTTAGTTTCTGTGTACAAACTTCTTCCAGTAACAGATGTTGTTGTTAGTGTGACTTGTCTGACTCCAGTTGTTGCTGTCTCTCTAGAATCAATAGATTGAACATCAGATGCATTACCTTCTGTTGTCGCCAAACCAAATAGATACTGGTTAAACTGTCCTATGGGGGTCGATTCTATATCAATTCTTGATATATTTTCTCGTGCGTTTCTAACTACATCTGGATCACCATAGCCACCACCATCATCAGGATATAATGGAAGAGGAAGACTTGTTGGTGTTCTATACTGCTCAACCTGGCTTTTAGGAATTGAAAACATATATTGCCAAACATACCCATCTTGAGTCTGCACTACTCTATAGTTTTTTGCATCAACAGCGCCGGGGATTTCTTCAGAGGTGGCACCGTTGTTATTATCCAAACACTTTAGCACTATATAAGGTGAAGTATCTCCATCTTCTTGAAGTGTTACATACATATTTAATTCTTCGATATCCCTAGTGTCGTCATACTGATCATACACGGTGCCTCTAAGCCAGGGGTTCTCGAAGAACATATATCTTGCACTGTCTTGCGTTACCCTATTTGCAAATACGACTTTTCTCTGAAAGTCTCTTTTAGCTTTTTCAGTATTGGTTATCGTAGGCTTTACCTCGAACTCCGGGTCTGTTAGAGAAGCAGAAGCCATTACATAATAGTTATGTAAGGCTAGCGAATCATATAAACTATGAGTGGTTTCTGTCTTAAAATTTTCTGTAATAATCTTTGTCATTATTTTTTTCCAAATACGTTACTGAGAACGAGGTTGTTTGCTTACCGGTCCTACGACATACGGATAAGCGGGGTTATTCGGTACTTCATCTTCGCTTACTTCATCGAATGTTAAGAAGTAAGCATATGTGCCTTCTTTGAAATCTGGTGTTACGCAATATCTTCCATTAAATGCGTCTAGAGTACCTGTAAATTCTTTAAGTTCATAGTCTTCTACATAGATCCCTTGTATAATAGATACTCTTTCTGGATGATTCAATATCGGATCATCTTGATCTCTGAGTCCATAAGCACTTATCATTTGCACCACGCTAGAAGTTGGGTCGAGTGGTTCGTAATATCCATATGGACCGTAAATTGGAAATCCATCAAGTGCCCATCCTATTATCTTAGAGTGACCCGCAGTGAATGTTGTGTTATCATGTTCAATCGTATCATGTCTTAGATAATCTGAACCAAAGGAACTAGAACTTATGTAGTCACTGGAGTTGACAAAAATCATATTTGGATTAGCGCCATTAGCAAATCCATTGTAACAAAAGTTTCCAGTTCTATATCTATACTCACCATCTACTTCTGGTCTACCACCACAGTTATCTAATGCGTCATTCAAGTCCGGGCTACCCAGATTGAAATGAAAAGTAGAACCAGAATTGGAATTATCTGTTGGATGAATTTTAGATAATGGGCTATATATTGGAACTCCATTAATAGCAACACCAACAACATCATCTTCTTGTACTCTTTTACTTGGTTCAGAATACTGATCTCTGTCACCTGCACGATATTTTATTTTATACTCTTTAGGTGGATCCCTATCTATTATTGTATTATATCCAGTTCTAGTGTCCGAAAACCCTCTAACAGCACCAGTGTTTAGAGGAGAACCGAAAGTAACACCAAATTTACCATCGCTAGAAACTCCATCAGTGTTTGCACTGCCTGCTTTAGCAGGAAAAGGATCTCCATCTGTTTTTATTTTCAAAAATGCCATTATGAACCTGGTGCCTCCGTAACAATAATAACTTTAATGTCTTCACCATCTGGAGAAGTTTTCAATGTCTGACCATCAAGAACTTCAGCCGAATTGGCGATTGAACCAATACCCTGTGCTTCCAAGTTTTCTGTAGCGATTTCGTACTTCTCTATATCTACATCAACATTAGCCAGCATAGGACTATCACTATTTATCAATGGAGTACTAAACATCTTTGTGCCAGCAACACCAATTACATTTTTAACAAGTGGAGTATACACAGCAGGGGAAATCATAGATAATATATCGTATGAGTATTCTTGATAGTAATCATTATCATGCGTTCTTGTAGCATATTCATTCAAGAAAGAGTTTTTAGTTTTCCAACTACCGCTAGTGTTGCCTTGACCTAAAGTTCTTATGTTTATTGTTGCAATCTCTTGATCGTATCTAGAACTATTTGGATTGGTGTTTATCATTCTTAAATTTTCTTTATCTGAAAACTTGTATCCAGTATGTGTCATCTCAATCTCGTCTACTTGACCAGAGTCATATTGAGCAGGCCCTAAGATCACAGCATTTGCCCCCATTGGTAAAGAGTCTTCGTCACTACCAATACTAGTTATGATTCTATCTTCTGCCCTGATATTAATCGGAACGTCTTTATCAAAACTATAAAAAGTTATGGGTCTAAAATAAAAATCTTCGTCTATTCTTTTTAAGTACTTAGCTTTGGCTGTATACTTCTCTTCTTCAATCTCAAATGTGGTGATACTGTTAGCATAAGTGATATTCACGTTTATATCTATGTCATTGGTTTGATCAAATGCAGATACTAGAGTACCAATGTTAGTTGCAGGTATTTCAGTAATTGCGCTTTGAGTTAATCCATTCACCTCGTCAATTGCATTTGCGTTAAGAATAATTTCTTGTTCTACTACTTCTTGATCACGCAAACTAAAGTCTGAGTTATTAAACCTAAGCACCAAATCTTTCTTATTGAATCTAGCAACTATATCATTTACAACCCTAACACCAACATCGTTTTCATAGTCTGTGCCTGGTCTGTCTTCCAGTAGTTCTGAAATTCTTCCCAATGTGAGTGTTATTCTAGAGAAAGCATCACGATACTCTGTGTCAACAGTTTCTTGACCAGTTCCACTCAAAGGGTAAATACCATCTTGAAGAGTATCACCTAAGTTTATTTGCTGAATCTTGTCTAGAACTACATCACCAATGATATCTGGAACGAGGCTTACTGTTTCTTTTTCGTCTACAGCAGTTATTTCAAAAGAAGAACTGTCGTTAAACTTACCAATATTATTACAACTTACTGGTCTTCTAAAGTCACCATTAATCAACCCTATAAAATTTAAACCGCCAGAGAATCTTATTTCTTCAGGGATTCTATCTATTTGAGCATTATTATCATCTAACATTGGATCAGTCATGATACCAGAAGTGTTGTAGTATCCTAATTGAACTTGCTCAACTTGACCATTAAAGTTAACTGTGGTTGCATCTGCTAACTCTTCACTGACCTTTTTAACATCAACACAAAGAGCATTTCCAACAGTCGCTATAGTAGTATCTTGCGCTACAAATTTACTAGCTTCAGTATTTCCGGGTACACTTCTGGATGAAGCTAATGCAGAATTAAACGCAGATACTGTTTGACCCGACAACACAGCTTGAACTTCAATAACTTCAGGAGACCCCTGTTGCTTAGTAAGTGAGTAATTGTTTGCCCCAACATTATTTCCAAATCTAACTGAACTAGCTGGCTCAAATACTCTAGAGGTGTAAACCGAAACATTGTTTTCGTTTACAACACCGATATATAAAATTGAACCGTCAGCAAGAGAGCCACTACCTTCTAATGTAGCCTCAGTTCCACCGTCAGCGGCTCCATATTCAACTTTATCTCCTTCTCTGAATCCATGAGACGGTATGTTAATAAGTGAACCACTCAAATCTTCAGAATCAAAATTATGAGACACATTAGGGAAAGTGGGTTGAGTTGCAGACGCTTGAAATACTTCACCAACAGTTGCGTTACTTGATGTACCCAGTAATTCCCAATCACCAGACCCTGTATCACCAATATCTTTAACGATATATGTTCTTCCTGGGCTTAGGTTGCTTTGATTTCCGTTTCTTGCTCCCGTAGAGAACTGAGCGTTATCTAAATCAAGTCCTAGTGCTTTCCATTCGTCATATGTCACATCACCAAAGGTAAATGGATAATACTCTCTACCAGTAATAAGTTGATCAGCAGGTACAAAGTAAGCATCATACCACAACCAATCTGGTTGACCTGCTTGTGGATGTGGTGATCCATTTGCTAATGGATTGCCAGCGCCGTCAGTTGCTGGGTACGCATTAGAGACTTCTGCCGGAATAGTTGGGGGTGCTTCAAGAGTTCTACCAATAGTAAAATTAGGCGTTAACTCATTATATGTTAGATACTGATAAAGTCTACCATAAACTTGTTTGTATGCACTGAAGAGTGCATCATTATCACGCAAATTGGTGTTGCTTAGATCAGATAAATTTTCATTTGTAAATATAAAGTCAGTACCAATCTCGTTCTTACTAGCACCAATTAAAGCCCAGTCGTCATCTGAAAACGCTGTACCAGGATTGATAATAGTATACATTTGTCCGTTATCCAAGTCTTCTAGTCTGCGATTAAAGTTACCCGCAATCGAACTTATATTACTTGGTATGGTTGGTATATATGGAGAAATAGTTGGGGTTCTATCTGCTGTGTCTAGTTGTAAGTTACTAATATCTACTATGTAAGTGTCAATTGTAGTACCTATTATCTGACTAACATCAAAGTCAGTGATGTTAGCAAAAAGATCAGCATCATTAATACCATTGTTAATAGATTGCTGAAATCTATAGAAAAGCTGAAAGTCTTGTGCTTGCACAGAGTTTTGTAATTGAGCAAGATCGCCACGCTGTCCATTTAACTCGGGTCCAGTAAAGTTACCCATGATACCATCTTCGTCTTCATTAGACTTAAAGTAAATGTATGTTAGAATATCATCGTACCCGGGAGGCACGTTTAGCGGCCTTGGATCGTTTGTATTACCAGGTTGTGATTGATAGAACCCATTAAACATATGATCAAAGAGAACATTTCGAGATATAGTTTCGCCAGTATTAATATCAGCTAGTCCAGTATTGTAGTACTGAGACATGAAATTATACATATCTTCTTTCTCAGTTCGTGTCTCAACGAATAAGAGTGGATGACGGTATGCGATAACTTTTGCCGCACCAGTTACACTGTACTGTGTAGATAAACTTGATCTTCCATTAAAATCAATAGTTGAACCCGGGAATATGATTGTATCTCCTGGCTCAACATCAATCTTTTGATCTAAGTCTACAACGATTGCACGATTACTTACACCAATATCGTTTTCTACTGTAAAAGAGCCTGGTTCAATATATCCCCATCCACCATCTTCAATTTCATAATCAATGCTACCAATTTCTTCTTCATTAATTTTAGTAATAACGCCCTTTGCTCCTTGACCTGTTATGTCAGAAACAAGATCAACAGTATCTCCTACTTGGTTGCTAGGTAAGCGAAGCTGTGGATTAACTGTATGAGACGAGATAGAACCATTGATGAGTTTACCCACATTCTTAATTGTTTCAATGCCTTCGTTAGTGGCAGTCAGAACCTCAATAGCATCTGCTCTAGTGAATCTTCCTTTAAGAAGAGAAAGATAAACAATGGGAGTAATAGCACCACCCAGGTTGATAAACAGAATGTCATCTACGAATGCGCTTGCTCCAGATAGATCACCACGAATTGTGTTACCACGTTTTATTGGATACTCTACCACACTATACACTGGCTTCATTTCAAGGAATGTATCTTTACGCCATAATGAATCAGATGGTTTGAGTACATCTTTACCTGGGTAGATAACTTCGATATCTTCATTGAAGAACATCTTAAACACTAACTGTAAAGATTCTTCACTACCCTTTCTTGTATACAAGTCTTGAATGTGCTTTAGAATAAATCGAATGTCTACATCAGCAGAAAATGGTAAGTCAGCAAGATACTTTCTCTTATAGAATATTAGAAATGTATCAAGAGTAGTGTCAATATCTTTTATCTTAGGAATATTACGATCTAACTTTTCGTCAAGATGCTCATAGTAGGCCTCGACAAAGGCTAGTAGAAATTCACTATTCTCTTGATAGACAGCAGGGAACTGGCTCGCAATGTCAGAATAGATATTGTTTCGTATATCGTTTGGCATATATTATGCTTCCAGTGGTGACACATTAACAGTTATATCGCTTCCACGAATAACAATGATTCTATCTTTTGATGGCTTGATATCTTTACTTACTGTGTTTGCAGTGAACTTGATTGCATTACCTTCAAATGATGTTATGATAATATCAATGAGTCGTACTGTACCAGTTTCATAATCGATTGTTCCGACTTTTGGTTTAAATACATTTTCACTATCAGTACCAGTAATCACAAGCATGATATTACCATTACCATCATCTTTTGCTGATACGAGTGTATTATCAACAGTGAATTTAGTTGACTCTACAGCAGACACGAAGTTGCTAAAGCCCTTATCTCCATCAAATGCATAAGGCTTAACAAGTTTAGTCTCATAAGAGAACACTGGTGAGCGTGATGTATTTAAGTCTGGTACATATTCAATAATTGGTTTTGCTACAATGTCAGTAGACACAATTGACACATCAAGTGCATCAATCGCAGATGCTAGATTTGATTGGCGATATGTCTTATTGAAATCATTTAGATACGAGTTCTGATAACTTACTACGCCCGCACTTACTTCGTTTTGAATTTGAGAAGCAGACTTACTTGTAAGATTGGAATCATAAACAATGTCAATTTGAGTGTCAACAAATAGAAACTTAGCAACCACAAAGATAGGCTCAATTGTCAGTGGAGTCTTATCTCGTAGATAGCGTTTAAAGTTCGCAATCTCATAGTCAGCAACACCCTCACCACCTACTACATCAACAGAGATAATCACTTTACCAAACTGTGGTGGATCAACTTCATCACCACCATATACTGAGATAGCCTGAATATTAGGAAAACGAGAACGCAGTAGAGTCTCGTAGTCTCGTGTTGTAATTGCTCTTTCTTGTACTTGAACAGCCTTTGGAGCAAAAGCCCGAATCGATTCGATGTCTTCCGCATCTCTTCCGCCCGAAGACTGAGATTCCACAACTACATTAATTGAACTTGCGCCGCCAAAAGCGCCCAAAGTCAATGCAGTCACACCATTAGCGGAAGCGCCAGATGAGACTCTATATGATGCTTGTATTGTATCTGTAATGATAGGCTGTACACCAAATTTATCTCTACCAAATTGTATAGAGTATTTCCCATCATTCTCGGGCTGTAGATAGAATACTTTATCTGTGGAAGTCACGCCAAACACATCAGTCTTATAGATGTACTCTTCGTTATTTACAGTAAGAGTTAGGCTTCGTGTGTCTATATTAGCATTAGACAATAGTGTATCATTGATTGTTATTGTCTCAGTAATTGTACGACCCTCATATAGATCAATATCATTTACCACATATGTCGTAGGCGATGTAAGTGAACGAACAGCACTATGTGCCTTGTCTGTCAGAAAGTTATATGTCTTATTACCACATCGACCAATAAACGCAGTGCCCTTTGGTATACTAAAGTATTGGCTGTTGTTATTAGGGTGTTGAACAGTTACGTTTACTTTAGTAATAGCACTACGTCTTGATGTAGGCAAATAGTTAAGTTCTTTGGCATGAGATATAACACTATTACGCTGAGAAGCACTATCTAGAAACATCTCAGATATCGCCATATTGTAGTAATAGCTATTATAGAATGTATTGTATGATAGCACATCTAACAGTACATTCATATTAGAGCCTTCGTAATCGAAGTCTTTGAATCTGTCTTGTGCTTTTAAAAACGTCTTGAGTTGTTCCTTTGTGGCTTTAAAGTCAAGATTCGTTACTGGTGAAATGTCTGTCATTATCTTACCCTACTAAGATCGATTGTGAGTGATGAGTCTCTGTTACTATTTATTACACTAAAGAATATTGTTACTGCAAGTGAATTACTGTCTATATCACCACCTACTATAACATCTTTTACTATACAACGAGGCTCATATGTTTTAATTGTTGATTTAATATTCTCTTTCAGTATTAGAATCGTATTCTGTGTGACATTCTCAAAGAGGCGCCCTCGTATATCACACCCTATGTCTGGCTGAAATAGTCTTTCACCACGATCTGTTAGCACTAAATTCTTAATGCTTTCTTTGACTGCTGACTCATTTACAATACGAGCAACATCAGTGCGACCCGGCACTTGCTCTAGATTTGATGTAAAGTCAGAGAAGAACTCTTGCTTTTTTGTTCTTGGTGTAAGTCTAGCCATTTGTAATTCCTATAATGCTGTTATATATTTATGCGTATTATGTACGTTTAATTCTATATCCATCTATTTCATGCTTGTCCAACATCTCTTTAAGTTCGACTTGCATATCACTTGGAGTAGAGAAGTGTAGAAAGCCCTTTCTCTTACCAAAGGCTAATTGTACATAGTCTTTATATACACCAATATGTGTAAAGCCTGCTCTACTAGCGGCTACAATTGTTTCTCTATAGTCAGTTGTTGTGACACGAATATCAATCGAAGAGCCTTTACTATACAGTGAATGTACTTTATACTTGGTGTTGGGGTCTTGCTTAGGCTTCTGATATCCTCTTGTAACCACATATGACTTGTCTGTCTGTGACTGAGTAAGTAGTAATGCTTTCCATACATGAGTGCCTACTTCTTTCCAACCATCACCATCTTCATAGTCAATCACAGCAGAGTCAAATGTAACATACGAGCCTAGTCCACTTTTACTAATATTGACAATAGCAGACATTTGTTCTTGTGTCATTTTTGGGGGTGTAACATATCCAGTATCTTCATCACTGGGCTTAACATTTGAGTTATATGTACCTACCACATCCTTCTGTTTAGCATCTCTATCTTCATCACTCACTCGTATAGCACCATACTTAACTGCGTTCTTCATCTCTTCTGCTTGACGGCTTACTACTAACTTAGCTTGACTACCCACTGAGTTAGCAAATCTATTTAACTCAAAAGCAGGTGCCATGAGAGTTGCTTGTAAGTCTTGTGCTTGTTGACATAGACGATACATCATGTTAGCAACATTCTCGGGCGTAAGTTTCTCAAACTGTGATGCTAAATCTGCTACAACAGCTTCTATACCATTCTTGATTTTGTCTATACTAGGGTCTTCAAGAAACGTATTAATATGGCTAGTCATCTTCTTTAGCTTGTCAATGATTGGTTTAGCGGCGGCTTCTAATCCCTTGAGTAGTACCAATACAGTACCTGCGGCAGCCATGACAACTTTCTTTGCGGCTTCTACAACACCCTTGACAACACTTTCTAGTAATGATACAATACCCTCTAGAGACGCTCTTTGCTTAATGGCTTCTATTAAGTCTTTGGGATCAACGATCTTCGTAAAGTCTACAATCTCACTGAGTCTTGCCTTTCCAGTCTGAATCACAGCAAATGCTTTTGATACATCAGCAAGTACATCATTATATGCACCACAGGCTTTAGCAGTTAACTTCTGTCCAAGATTAATCGCAAAGTGAAAGTCCAAGTCTTTAAATAGATCATATATCAAACTAGGCAATAGTACAGTCAGATCACCCCTTGTAGCACTACCATATATCTGTACCTTACCACCAATAGGCGCATATATGTTTGTTCCAATATTACTTGCTGAACTCGAAGATGACGAACCAAATGTAGAAGGCGTACTTAAATTATTTGCTCCACCAATAATAGTCGTATCTCCAGAGCCAGTATTCAGTGTAGTACCCGTGCCTGTATCAGTACTATCACTACCGCTTCCTGTTGTGGCATCGCTTTTACTACCCAAACTTTTAAGACTTGACAAGTCGGGTAAAGTTGTGTTATACTGATCAAGTGCTGTTTTAAGTGTTGCTATATCTGTATTATTGGCTATAGCAAACTCTGTAATATCAGTGACTGTCACAGCACCCCCATCACGAAGCCTGTCTTGAAGCACAGGAAACTCGTCTAAAGGCGTCTGTAGTAGTATGTTATTCAGTGATCCAGATACAGCATTTAAGTCCACACGAGTCAATGTACTCAGAGGAGTGTCTAGTATATCGTTAATATTGCCACTCTCATCAGAATTTAGATTAGCACTACTCCCCTCACTTAACTCTATAATAGCATCTAGTAACGCTGAACTATTCTCGTTAAGTATTTCGGCTGCCGCTTTACTTCCAAGTGGCGTTGTGTTATCACATTCAATACTCATATATTACCCCTAATCTAGTAGTCCAGTGATGTATGAAACAAGTCGTTTCACTACTGGTGGTACTTTTGCTTTACTGCCCGGCAACTCTCCAGGCGACACTACACTTGCTACTTCTGTCGTTGACACATAAGCAGAGTTATTTGCTACGTTATCTCCACGAGTACTGCTCACTGTACTTACAGCACTATCAGCACCACTTGATCCAACACCATTTGCCATAGTCACAATGTCGTCTATACCAACTGTGCCGGCACTTAAATCTATTGCTGATCCACCCTTAATACCCACTTTACCACTGCTTTCTAGGCTGATCAGACTGCTACTTTTAGCTGAAATAGAGGGTGATTCTAAGTGAATAAGCGATGGTGAGTTGATTTCTATACCATGATGACCCTTATCTTTGTAAGGAATTTCTTGATCTGACACTGCTTTTGTGCCATTACAAGAGATTTTATGATACGTTTCAGTGAACATATTGGCTTTATATGAGTCAATATGTAGATCACCATAGAGTGCTTGAAGATAAAATCCACCCCCATTGTCCTCTGTACCCGTCTTAATCTTGATGTTTTTCTTCGCTCCTACGTTAATATCATCTGCTGTAGCAAGCATTGATATGCCTGGCGCACTGATATTTGTCTTCACACCGGCATGAAGATTCATTTTAGAGCGGGCAGTGACGTTAAAATTCTCGCATTCTATGTCTAAATCACCATGCACATACACCTTACCAGAGCCTGTTTCGACCTTGAGTGACCAATCTTCTTGTACATTATGATGAGAAGAACCCTTCACATAGGTTGACAATACACCCTCTGTTGTGTTATACTGATCACCAAAGGCTTTAACAAATATAGTACCGCTTGGGTCAATCTGGAAAACAGAGCCCGAACTGTGGGACATCAAAATGTAATCGCTTGTAGCATCTTGCGAATCATCGCCCATTACAATAAAGTTATCTCCACTCTTAGAAGCAAAGACTCGATTGTTATAGTTGTTTTCAGGCGGTGCAATTGTAGGCTCGTCAAAGGTATCTTCAGTTAATGCCTGTGCTATATCAAATGTTTGTGAAGAAAACTGATTTAATGTCTGCCCTTTATCTAAGTCTTCACCGCCTTGATAGCGATGTAGTTCAGGCTTACCATAGTTCTTAATAGACTCTGGTGGTAGATAACCATCTTCACCTGCTTGTCCAGTTCCACCAGGCACATTCATATGCATACCTGGCAATCGACCCATTATCATAGGCTGTTGTGCTTCTCGCCCATCAACAAAGAAACCAAATACCCAATCACCAATCGATGGAATGACTGGCGCAACACCATAAGAACCATCTAGTACAGTTGCCCAAGGCAAATCTTGTGTTGGAACACTATCTTCAATATCTGTGCTAACACGAGGTGGATGTATACCAAAGGCACGAACACGAACTCGCCCCGCATTTGTTTTATCATAGATGTCTTCCACAACACCTACGAAATGCAACATATTGTTAAATCCACCGCTCATTCTTTATCCTCTAATTTCAAATAGATTGTATAACTTATTGATATGATTAACAAAATTCCTATTAGATCACCAGACATTACGTTAACCCGCCCTTAGTAATCACGATCTGTTGCTTAAACAGGTCTCCACTAAAGGAACTTGCCATGTCTGTTATAAGATACTTACCACTTCTCTCATGATCAATCTCTCGATTGCCGCTCAAAGTATTACTAATCTTATACAGTTCAAGGTATATCACTCGCCCGGGATACAGATCATGCCTTCCATTAATCTCTAGAGACAGAGAATTAACTCCAAAGTGATAGTTAACAATAGGCTTCGAAGTATAGTTCTCATAGAAGTGCTGATAAGGCTTCTTCATATTGTCCTTGCCCGTTGACTGCCCGATCTGTGGAAAGTCTGTAAGCAAATAAGACTCAGGCTGTGTAGAGGCTGCCATGTATTTGTCAAGAAAGGTCTGTGTATGCGTTAGCTTGACCTTCGTAGGCATCTCCTTGTCCTGATACTCTGTTGTGTAATCATAGTCTCGTTGGATTCGGGTCCTCGTTGTCGGATCGAGTTCCGTTATGGTCCTGCGATACATTCCCTCTTTCATATCACGAAACGTATCGACCTTTGTGCCGTAACTGAAGTCGTTTACAGACTGTTGGGCAATTCTCTGACCCGTTCCTGTGTTGTCTTCTACCGTGTTGTAGATAAAATAAAGCGGGTTTATTTCGGCACCACTTTTAGCGTCAATTTCACCATATTTTTCGACCAGGTACTCGGGCGTACAAAAATAATACTTCTCTCTTGTCTCAAAGAATCTATATAAAGATGTTTTATTCTTATTAGAGTAGGCTCTTCTAGATAAAAACTGCATTGCCGCATCGCTTCTTAGATTTGGTATGACAAGGCTTTGTTCTCCATCTGTTTCTTCTATCTCTATCTCTTTATCATAGTCTTTATTGCCTGTTAACATAAAGGTTTCATAGATATCTTCTGCGATATCGCTTATTCTTGTGTTATTATAGGACTTTCTTATTGATCTTTGATCGCCTTGTAGCTTTTGTATTGAACAGAACCTTACTGTGTACTTCATCATTCTATCGTTTGTTGATGATGCTGGCTTGATATCTTCGATGGCATATAGGAAAAATTTCTGCGTGGCGCTTTCGCCATAGAAATCTTCGTATGTTAATTCGATTTCTTCTTCTCCAACAAGCGGTGTGTCTTCTAATATATTATCAGATTCATTAATAACAGCAAAGCCCGAGATAAATGGTGAATCAATTGATTCATTTAATCCCCAGTTGGCTATTGTCTTAGCGAGTTCTACATATTCTGTGAACGATTCATTCTCGCTATCACGATTTAGATTCTCTTCGAGTAGTGGCTTTACCTTAAATGATTTAAGAGTATAAAAGCCGGCTTGTTTGGCTTTATCCATCTTTTAATATCGTCTCAATTTGATCTTTAATTGTGGCTAGATAACCTTTGTTAACTAATTGTATCTCTCGTCTTTCTTCGTTGAGCGCAAACTCATAGTCATAGGCTCGTACTGCATAGAATTCACGAGCAGGATTGGTAATTGATGTACCAGTGACTTGACCTGTGTCACCAAATAATGTGCCTGATCCATCTCGTGCGGCTGTAAATAATACGCCCGATGAAGGAGAAACTCCACCAGTGATTGATAACCAATCTAAAGATGCGATGTCTCCTGTGATATCAATGATATATTCGTTGCCTTTTACGATTTTATCAGCAGTAATCGTGTGACTATTACCAAGAGCAACAAATGATGCACGATTTAATTGTATTTCATCATCGTATTGGCTTTGATAATAAACAATATTTGATGAGATACTGGTATTTTTTGTCCACTCAATGACTTCTTGACCCGTTGCATTTGCTTTTGATGCGTACTGTGCTATAATATATTTGTCAAGATTCTCTTGATTTTTAGGCCAGTCTGTGTATGGATCAAGAATATCATTAGATAATAATACTAACCAAGCAAGAGAGGCATCATCGTAGTAATAATAAGCAACATCTTCTGGTCTTTCTCCCTCTTCAACAGTGTATGACATATAATCAAGTGCGCCATCCTTTACAATACCATCAAACTTTGCCTTGCGTGTGATGTCTAATACGGTACTACCATCAAATGTTGTCGTTGGAAAATGTTTAAAATAACTCATGATTAGAACTCCGCAAAGGTAACTGTGTCGTCTTGTGATGCTTGACCTGATGTCAGTTCAGCCTGTGTGACACCGCTATCCAATAATTCAGATTTTAACATAACCTTCTCGCTTAAACTTCCATCAGGTAGCTTTTTAATTACGAGTACTTCATCAGAGTTCTGAAGATTAGTGAAATTAGCATTCTCATCGTGTCTTACTTCAGTGGCTGGCACTTGTCTATCAAGTGATTCTTCCTCAATACTATTATCAATACGCTCAGGTGATGCTTCGAGTGATAGTGTTTCGTCAGAATAATCATCAGCAGTATGAATATATGCTTCATTGAGTGTCATTGTGATACGAATTTGACTTGGTTTACCACCTTTTTGTAGGGCAATACCATTAGGTGTGTAATCAACATTTAATTGTGAGATCATCGATGTCTTAAATCTAAAGAAATATTCTTGATCAATACCCTGAAGATAAATATTTACCATCGCAGGATACTTCAATAGACCCTTATCGATAGCAGTTAATCCAAATTCGTTGTTCTCGCCCATTGGATTTTGTGCTTGAGGTAACACCATACGTTGCATGACTTGAATAATTTTCTTGAGTTCTCGTTGCTCTTCTTCGCTTTCTGGTGATAATAACCATTCAAGTGAATGTACTTTGAGATCAACACCCTTAAATACTAGTGTGGCAAATGGATTTACTGCTGTTCCTCGCCCTGCACCAATACCATTTTTTAAGTCTGGTGATACTTTACCAAGACCCGCAAGTGTTAAAAATCCTGCGGCATCTGCTGTCTTACCAAGCCCTTCTTGTATTGCAGAAAAATCACCAAGAGCGGCAGAGCCAACTGCTCCACCAACATTTTCTGCGGCTTGTGCTGTTGCTGATGCTAAGTTTTTAATTGCAGAACCAATTCCACCCTGTGCTTCACTATTACCTGCTGATGCGGCTACTTGAGCGGCACCTGCTCCAGTTAATCCAAGTTCATCACCTGCGATGTTAACTTTAAATGAGTCTTGAATTTGTTTTGGTAAAGGTAGTATAACCTCTGCTAGTGGTAGTTCGACAGCACCTTTCGCACCCCCATAAGTGTACTCAAAAAATCTCATAAGAGTACAGTGTGCGCCAAGATTTGCGGGAAACTGCAAGACATCGCTTCCTTTGTATCTAGATTTCCTATTTTGTATGTGCTGAGATGGTGGAGTTCTTAGCAGTGAATCAGATGTAGCCATTTTTCTACCTTTATATAAATAATAAGTTAGTCTATGACAATTATTTATATGAGTTCTATAAGATGGCAAAGTATAATCAGGGTAGATTTCGCCCAAGAAACCCAACAAAGTATAAAGGCGATCCAACTAATATAGTATATCGTAGTGGTTGGGAATTAAAATTGATGAATTATTTAGATAAGCATCCACACGTTACGTTGTGGAATAGCGAAGAAATAGTCGTGCCATATCGTTCACCAATTGATGGTAAGATGCATAGGTATTTTCCAGACTTTTACGTTGAGAAAGTATTTAAGGGTAAAAGAGAGAAGATATTAATCGAAGTCAAGCCGTATGCACAGACGAAACCACCAACTGTACAGAATACTAAAAAGAATAAACCTACTAAGCGTTATTTAAATGAAGTTAAGACTTGGGGTACTAACTCAGCTAAGTGGAATGCGGCGGCTGAGTACTGTAAAGATAGAGGTTGGAAGTTTTCTATTATAACAGAGAATGAATTAGGAATCAAGTGATA
>Ga0187219_1000030_pt1 | contig 51292 bp, 65 predicted proteins | sample 13SPOviralmetaG_FD_130162 | JGI IMG/M metagenome (GOLD analysis project Ga0187219, IMG submission 130162) | Marine viral communities from the oligotrophic San Pedro Time Series (SPOT) site, San Pedro Channel, CA, USA - 13 SPOT_SRF_2010-07-21... | ecosystem: Environmental > Aquatic > Marine >... | reverse complement strand
TTCATCGAAAACGGCAATAGTATCATGAGTGGAAAGTATGTAACTGTTTCGTTTTGGCTCGCATGTGATCGACCAGGTTCAGAGGTAAACGTAAAGCTTCAGACTACTAGCGGAACAAACTTTAGTAGTTATACCCAAATTGCTAACAAATATATAAAAACTGAGCAACATTGGAAAAAATACGAAATAACGTTTCACTGCTTCAATGATTTAGGTAATAACGCCGCAAGACCTCACGGTCTTTTAGAGTTTGATGGATCTGATGCCCAGTGGCCAAACGGATCTACATTTGAAATCGCTCAAGTCCAAATCGAAATAGGCAGAGTAGCAACTCCTTTTGAGCATCGTTCATACGGAGAAGAGTTAGCGTTGTGTGAAAGGTATTATCAACAATTAGATATATCTGGTATGCAGATTACAAAGGCAACAACTGGGACATCGTATTCTAATGCAGACTTACAAACTTCACTTCCGTTTAGAACTGTCATGCGAGACAATCCATCGTTCGGAAATATTAGCGGTGGTATAACACTGACTGCAAACGCATATACATCTACGTATGCTTCTGCTGGCACTTACGAAATAAGTGGTTTTATTAAAAGTCCACACTTGCTTGGTTTTGGGTACCAAGCGTCTCTAAATGGATCAGTCTCCCTGCCGGCTAACGTCACAATGCTTTCACTTACTGACGATGGATATCTAGATTCAGAACTATAGCTAATCATGCATTATAAATAGTGTATAGCAATCTAACTATGGGAAATAGAAATGGCACAGCCTACTACACGTAAAGAATTCAAAGAGTGGTGCCTTCGAAAGTTAGGTAAGCCAGTTATTGAGATCAATGTCGATCAAGATCAAGTAGATGATCGTATTGACGAATCATTATCATATTACTGGGATTATCACTTCGATGGTACAGAAAGAACATTTCTGAAGCACCAGATCACAGATGCCGATAAGACAAACGGATACATTGATGTGCCTGAGAACATTATCGGTGCTATCAATGTCTTCAGTATTGGTTCGAACATCACTGCCGGTGGCGGTATGTTCAACGTACAATATCAATTCGTACTAAACAATTTACATGAGTTTGTCAACTATAATATGACAAATTTCTACATGTCGATGATGAACCTTCAGTTCATGGAGGAGATGCTCGTAGGCAAGACACCACTGCGCTACAACAGACATGTGAATAGACTCCACATAGATACTAAGTGGGATAAACTAGAAACAGGCAACTATCTTGTTATAGAAGCATATCGTATTGTCGATCCAACTGTATACGTAGACGTGTACAAAGATCGGTGGTTACAGAACTATGCTACGGCAAAGATCAAGATGCAATGGGGCTCAAATCTAACCAAGTTTGTTGGTATGTCTCTTCCTGGGAACGTACAGTTCAACGGTGAACAGATTTTGAATGATGCAAGAGAAGAAATATCCAGACTTGAAGAAGAGATGATGAGTTCATACTCGCTTCCAGTCATGGACATGATTGGATGACACTGTGGCAAAAAACTACTACTTTGAAAATTATAGCAATTCAATGGAACAAGAACTCATCGAGGATCTTGTCATTGAATCTATTCGTATCTTTGGTATAGACTGCTGGTATATACCTAGAACGATTAGTGCTAAAGATGACATCTTCAACGAAGATAGTCTAAGCATCTTCAGAGATGCATACATGCTAGAAATGTATGTGAAGAATGTTGATGGTTTCGAAGGAGAGGGCGACTTCCTATCTAAGTTTGGTCTACAGATAAGAGACAGTATGACACTGACTGTAGCAAACAGAGTGTTTGACTTTGAAGTTGGTGCTGGTACAGAGCAAGTAAGACCTAACGAAGGCGATCTAATTTACTTCCCACTGAATCGTAAGATGTTTCAAGTTATGCACGTTGAGCATGAAGCAATCTTTTATCAGATGGGTCAACTACAGACATACGACTTACGCTGTGAACTCTTTGAGTACAGTGGCGAAAGATTTGAAACCGGACAAGAGTTTATTGATGATCTATATGATAGCAGAGATTTGTTTGTACCGCAAGCAAATAATGTATTCAACGTATCAATTTCTAATAACGTATTCGCAATACGTGAAGAAGGCTCGCAAAGTAATCCAGTTGAACAACCAGTACTCGAAAACTTGTTTGTTGGTAGTACTTACATATTCGATCAATCAGACGGCACGAATAGTGGCGTAAGATTGGAAATCTACGACGGTCCAAGTACCACGCAAGACTCTATTGCTACGATTCAGAATCTAGTAGGCACACCTGGTGCTAATAACGCATACACATCATTCACACCAGAGACTCCTGGGACATATCACTACTTAGACATAAACGTGTCTGGCATTGGCGGAACGCTAGAAGTGTTACAATCTAAACTAGAAGCAGTAGAACCATTTGACGCTACCGCAGACAACGAATCTATAGAAACGTTTGCTGATAACATACTAGACTTCAGTGAAGATAATCCGTTTGGGGAGAATAACTTCTAATGTTTGGTAATCATTTCTATAACGAGACAACAAGACGATACGTAGCAGTATTTGGTACGCTGTTCAATGATATTCAAATTGAGCGCAGAAATGCCGAGGGTGTTGTACATAGTAAGATGAAGGTGCCTATCAACTATGCACCTATTCAAAAGATACTTGCTAGACTAGAGGGTGATCCTGATCTTTCAGCGCCTGCTATGACGCTACCACGCATGTCATTTGAAATCACTGGCATGAACTATGCACCAGAAAGAAAAGTCAATAGTACCCTTAGATATAGGGGTGGCAGTGCGGCAGAAGCTAACAGCCTGATCACCAGAACAGTTCCTGCTCCATATGACATAGAGTTTCAGTTGAACATTATGACAAAGTATAACGAAGACGCTACTCGTATACTTGAGCAAATCATACCTTTCTTCAAGCCTGACATAACACCGTCAGTAAAGTTGCTTGACGATCTAGACCTATATCTAGATATACCCATCATTCTCAATAGCACATCTATGGAAGATAGCTATGAGGCTGATTTCCTAACTCGCAGAGCATTGATATACACACTATCATTTACGATGCGAGGTTATTTCTTCGGACCTAATACCAATAAAAAGATGATCAAGTTTGCTAAGGCAAACGTAAGTCAACCACTAACTGCAACATCGCCTAGCGAATTCGTGTCTGTACAGCCTGGTTTGACAGCAAATGGAACGCCTACTACATCACTCTCTCAGACTGTGGATTACAGTAATATAAATATAGATGATAACTGGGATTATGTTGTGGTGGTAGACGATGCAGATGAATGATGAAATTGGTAACTCTCTTGGGCTAAATCCTATCAAGCCTGAACTAAAAGGGGAACTCGTAAAGAGTGCTCCTTCTACTGTTGTTGTCGGTAAAACAGCAGAAGATCAAGCAGATAGGGACTATCAATATGCAAGAGAGAACTTCTACAATGTTATCGAAAAGGGAACACATGCGCTAGAGGACATGCTAGATGTTGCAAAAGCATCAGAGCATCCACGTGCATATGAAGTGGTCTCTACGATTATGAAGACACTTGTTGACGCTAACAAAGACTTAGTATCAATGAGCGATAAGAAAGCAGAAGCAGAGAAGCCCGAAGAAGATAAGTCAGGTATTGTGACTAACAACAATCTTTTCGTGGGATCAACTTCTGAGTTACAGCAGATGCTAAAGGATCTACGAAATAATGAATCTAGTGAATGAAAAAGGTTATAACGGCAACGTAAACCTCAAGCGTAAAGGTACACCTATAGAATTTAGTCCTGATATGATTCAGGAATACTTGAAATGTGCTGGAGACCCTACATACTTTTCTGAGAAATATATTCAAATTGTGCATGTAGATCATGGTCTGATACAGATCAAGTTATACGATTATCAACGTGAGATCATCGAAGCTATTACAAACAACAGACGTGTAACTGTGAATACGTCTCGGCAGGCTGGTAAAACAACTACCGCTGTCGCTGTTATTTTGCATTATGTACTATTCAACGATCATAAGACCGTGGCACTTCTTGCTAACAAGGGTGATGCCGCACGTGAAATCTTAGATCGAATCAAGATAGCATACGAAGCACTCCCTAAGTGGCTACAGCAAGGTGTCATAGAATGGAACAAAGGTTCTGTTGAGTTTGAGAACGGCTGTAAGATCATTGCGGGTGCTACATCGTCAAGTGCTATTCGTGGTAAATCTATATCATTCCTCTATATCGATGAGACAGCATTCGTAGAGAACTGGGACGAGTTTTTCGCTTCTGTGTTTCCTACAATCTCATCGGGTAAGACAACTAAAATTCTATTCACTTCTACACCGAATGGACTCAATCACTTCTATAAGACATGTGAGGGAGCCAAGGATGGCAGAAACGGATATATCTTTATCGAAGTGCCTTGGTATGAAGTACCAGAGCGTGATGAGAAATGGAAAGAAGAAACACTGCAAGCAATGGATCATGACTATCAAAAGTTTGCACAAGAATTCGAATGCCAATTCTTAGGCTCATCTGGCACACTTATCGAAGGTTCTAAACTGAAGACACTAGTGATAAAAGAACCAGTGGCTGAGAAGCAGAACTTGAGAATATTCGACTATCCAGACAAGTCAAAAACATACATAGTAGTAGTAGATGTATCAAGAGGTAAAGGATTAGATTATTCAGCATTTCAAGTGATAGATGTATCACAGATGCCGTACAAACAAGTAGCGGCATACAGAGACAACATGATCACTCCGATCGATTACGCAGAGATTCTACACTCTGTTATAAAGATGTACAATGAGGCGTACACATTGATCGAAGTAAATGACATTGGTGAACAAGTGTCAGAAATTCTGCACTATGACTATGAAGTAGAAACTCTACTATTTACGGAATCGGCAGGTCGTTCGGGTAAAAGAATATCTGCTGGATTTGGAAAAAATGTAGACAAGGGCATACGAACCACTAAATCAGTCAAGGCTGTTGGATGCAACATGCTAAAACTGATGACAGAACAAGACCAACTAATTATAAACGATTTTTTTACTATAAATGAACTATCAACATTCTCTAGAAAGGGTAACTCATATGAAGCAGAAAGTGGTGCCCATGACGATACAGTCATGTGTCTCGTTCTGTTTGCATGGCTGACTGATCAGACATTCTTTAGAGAGATAACAGATATCAATACAATGATGAAACTAAAGCAAAGAAACGAAGAAGATTTGATGGAAAGTCTACTTCCCATTGGCTTCAACTCTAATGATGACTTTGTGGAAGAGGTAGAGACTCCTGCTGGTTGGTTCAACTACTAAGAAGTGGTTTTTATAAATATAACGACAAAGATTTGAAATCTATAAATCATAATAGACAAGGAGAAATGAGATGGCTTTTCAAGTAAGTCCAGGAGTTAATGTTTCTGAGATCGATGCAACATCCGTCGTTCCGGCAACATCTACGACAGAAGGTGCTATTGCTGGCGTCTTTCGTTGGGGACCAGTAAATCAGCGCATTCTTGTTAGTTCAGAAGTAGAACTTGCAAAGCGTTTTGGTAAACCCCTAAACAGCAAAACTTCAGTAATCTCTGCCGCTGGTACCGCAGAGACTGCAACGTTTGATGCGCTAGTACTACCTACTTCAGGTGGGGATGCTACAGACACGTGGACACTTACAGTTGGTAGCGAAAGTTATGCTACAGCCGCAGGTGATTATACCACAAAAGGTGACTTAGCAACTGCAATTCAAAGTGCGTTGACAGCCGCTGGAGTATCACTATTTACTGTTGCAGAGAGTGGTGGCGAGATTGTCCTAACATGGGCAACTTCTGGTAACCAAGTAATCGGAACATATGGCATCGCTTATACAGGCGGTGGCTCAGGAAATACTGATGATGCAGACCCTACTATTGTAGAGGGTACTGCCGATACAGTAACAAACACACAATGGTCAAACGTAGAGACTTATTACTCTGCGGCTGACTTCTTAGCATACGGTAACGCACTATACGTTGTTCGTGTATCTGATGGTACAAAAGCAGTTAGTACAACAAATACTGATCTGAGAGCAAAATACCCAGGAGCTATGGGCAATACTATATCTGTCAAGATGGTAGATGCTACAGGATATGTGGCAAATGATCTAGGATTTGATTATGCGCCTGGCGCAAATAACTTCCACATTGAAGTATATGTTGGAGGGCAAGCAGTAGAAAGATACGAAGACGTTTCTTTAGTACAAGGCTCAACTGGTTCACAAGGTGGTAACAACTACATCGTAGATGTTCTTGAGAATCAATCAACTTGGATTGAAGCAACTGGCGTAACTAATATTGCGACAGATGTTACTGGAACTGCTTTCTCAAGCGGTACTGATGGTGCAGATGAGGGATCAATTGGAACTGGCATTCTTCAGACAGGCTATGACTTGTTTGAAAACGCTGAAGAAGTTGATATCTCCCTTATTCTACAAGGTAAAGCAAGAGGCGTAGTAGGAACTGGTTACACTACACTAGGTAATTACATTACTGATATCGCTACTGCAAGAAAAGATTGTGTTGCATTTGTATCACCAGCTAAAGAGTTGGTTGTAGGAATCACTAATACACAAACTATTTTAGATAACTTGACTGGCTCTGCCGCAACTTCTGTTGCAACAAGTGGAACTCGTTCAACTTATGCAGTTGTTGATACTGGTTATAAGTATCGCTACGACAAGCACAACGATGCATACGTCTACACTCCATTGAATGCGGATGTTGCGGGTCTTTGTGTGCGTACTGATAATGATCGTGACCCATGGTTCTCACCAGCAGGTCTATCAAGAGGCATTATCAAGAACATTGTAAAGCTTGCTTACAACCCATCTAAGGCTCATCGTGACACACTATACAAGAAGAACATCAACCCAGTGATTACACAATCTGGTCAAGGTACTCTTCTGTTCGGTGACAAGACCTTTGCTAACGCTACAAGTGCATTTGATAGAATCAATGTTCGTAGACTGTTTATCGTACTAGAGAAGACTATCTCTGTTGCGGCTAAGCAGATGCTATTTGAATTCAACGATGAGTTCACTAGAGCGCAGTTTAGAAACCTGATCGAACCGTTCTTGCGTGACGTACAGGGCCGTAGAGGTATATACGACTTCAAAGTTGTTGCAGACGATACTAACAACACAGCGGAAGTAATTGATTCAAACAGATTTGTTGGAGATATCTTCATCAAACCTGCTCGTTCAATCAACTTCATCCAACTGAACTTTGTTGCAGTTAGAACCGGTGTTGAGTTTGCAGAACTCGTTGGTCAGCAATAATAAATAAAAGAAAAGGAGTAAAAGCACATGGCTTTCAATATCAATGAAATCAAGAGCCAACTGACTTTTGGTGGTGCTAAAGCGTCTCTTTTCCAAGTGCAGATCACGAACCCTGTAAACGGAATAGCAGACCTAAAAGTACCATTCATGGTTCAAGCGGCAGCAATCCCAGAGGCGACTCTGGGTATGATCGAAGTCCCGTACTTTGGTCGTAAAGTAAAAATCGCAGGTGACAGAACTTTTGCAGAGTGGACAGTAACAATCATCAATGATGAAGACTTTCTTGTTCGCAATGCAATGGAAAACTGGATGGCATCGATTAATTCACACCAAGGTAACGTCCGTCAGTTAGAGAATTCTAGCCCTAATCAATATAAAGCGCAGGGTCAGATCACACAATTCTCTAAAGCTGGTGTACCTCTAAGAGAGTACACTTTCAACGGATTGTTCCCAACTAGTGTTGCAGCCATTACGATGGATTGGAATACTACGGATGACATTGAGCGATTTGATGTGACCTTTCAATACGATTTCTGGGAAGTTAGCGGCGGCATTACAGGTGACGCTGGTACAACTGTCTAATTTTTTCAGACTAAGTAAGAGAGGGTGGCATTTTTGTCACCCTCTAATATAGAGGATATAATATGGAACTATTCGGATTTGAAATAAAGCGAAGAAAAGAAGAGAATAAAAACGTACAATCGTTTACTGAGCCAGCTAATGATGATGGCGCAGTCAATGTGTCAGCCGCTGGAGGCGCTGTCAGTAGTTTTATCGATCTCGAAGGTACTGCTAAGTCCGAAGCTGAGTTGGTGCAAAAGTATCGTGGTATGATTGCACAGCCAGAAGTTCAACAGGCTGTTGATGATATCGTAAATGAACTGGTAAACATATCATCATCTGAAAAGCCTATTGAGTGTGTTACAGATGATCTAGACCTACCAGATAACATCAAAAAGAGAATACGAGAAGAGTTTGATACAGTACTCAAACTTCTTGACTTTTCTAACCAAGGCTACGACACAGTACAAAAATGGTATGTCGATGGGCGTGTAAACTATCACGTGATGATAGATGATAGCGCACCTAAGAAGGGCATTCAAGAACTCAGGTTTGTTGATCCACGCAAGTTACGTAAAGTACGTGAATATGCAAAAGACAAAGCTGGTACAAATGGTAATAACGGCTTTACTAAGAGAGTAAAGAACGAATACTTTATATACAACGACAAGGGTTTTCACAAGAACTCTGGTCAGATTAGTCAAGGGTTTGATCTAAACAACTCTAATCAAACTGGGCTACGCATTGCTAAAGATAGCATTGTGAACTGTAACTCTGGTGTATTGAATGAGAATAATACGCTAGTGCTGTCACATCTACATAAAGCAATGAAGCCACTGAATCAGTTGCGTATGATGGAAGATGCTGTTGTTATCTATCGTATCTCACGTGCGCCTGAAAGAAGAATTTTTTATATTGATGTGGGTAACTTGCCGAAGATGAAAGCAGAGCAATACCTACGTGACATGATGACTAAGCATAAGAATCGTCTTACATATGACATGACTACTGGTGATGTTAGAGACGATAGACGCCACATGTCAATGACAGATGACTTCTGGTTACCTAGACGTGAAGGTGGCAGAGGGACAGAGATTACTACTCTACCAGGTGGACAAAACCTGGGTGAGATGGAAGATGTGCTATACTTTCAGAAGAGATTATATAAGGCATTGAACGTGCCTATCTCTCGTTTAGAAAGTGATACAGGATTTTCACTTGGTCGTGCTTCAGAAATTAGCCGTGATGAGATCAAGTTTGGTAAGTTTATTCGTAGACTGAGAGCCCGTTTCTCTATCTTATTCGATAAGATACTTGAGAAGCAACTCATTCTAAAAGGTGTTATTGCGCCAGAAGAGTGGGCATCTATTCAATCTGCGATTAGATATGATTATATGGTTGATAACCATTTTGAAGAATTGAAAGAGTCTGAGATGTTACAAAACAGACTACAAATTCTACGTGATATTGATGAGTATAAGGGTGAATACTTCTCTAAAAACTGGATTCGTAAGAAAGTTCTCTTTATGAATGAGGATGAAATCGAAGACATTGACAAGCAAATAGATGATGAGAAGCAGAATGAACCAGATGACGAAGGCGATTCTGATCAATTCTAAATTTTGATAAATACAGTATATAAGATAAAGGAGAAATATTATGAGTGAGAATGTAAAGGACATGATCAATCATGCATATAACAAAGACGCTTCTGGATTCGAAGCGGCTTTCAATCAAGTTATGGCTGACAAGATGGAAGTAAGCTTAGGTGCTAAGTTCGATTCGATGTACGGCTCTCCAGCAGAAGAGAGTGTAGAAGCGGATCTTGAACCTACGGAAGTAGAAGTAGAAGCTGAAGTCGAAGAGTCAGTAGAAGAAACAACTGAACAGGAACAGTAGGTGCTAAAATGAAATCGTTCAAAGAAATGATCGGCGAGACAGTAAATCCTCCAAAGGGTGAGGACGAAAAGAATTTCGTTGACAAACATATTGTAGATAAGAAAGATCACCCTGTTGCTAAGGACGACCAGTTCGTATCCAAAGCAAAAAAGGCAAAGCGTAAAGCAGATCATGAGGACGATGCGGCAGTTTACGAAGAAGCCAGACAGATCGAATGCGAAGACTGTGGCTGTATGTATGCTAAAGAAGAAGAGTGCCCTGAGTGTGCTAAAGAGCATAAAGAAGGCTACATGACTTCTTCTTACAAAAAGAAAAAGAAGCCTATGTCTGAAGAAGAGATGAGTGATGCACAGGCTAAGAAGAAAGAAGAAATCGTCAAGTCTATGAAGAAGAACATCAAAGGCTTCAAAGATCGTTACGGTGACAAAGCAGACGAAGTGATGCATGCCACTGCAACTAAAATGGCGATGAAAGAAGAAACAGAAGAGGAGATATCTGAGGCAGTCATTGATGATCTACGTAAGATCGTAAAGACAAAAGGCGCCAAAGATGTCAAGTTTAAAGATGGGCAGAAGCTAAAAGTTGACATGACTACTGCAAGCGCAATGGTACAAGTACACGATAAGCTGAACTCAGGCAATGCCAAGAAGTTTGCAGATGCTATCAACAAGAACGAAAATATGTTCATGAAGATGCTAGACTTTGCATTCAGCGGAGGTAAGAAAAGATAATGTCATTACTAATCAAAGAAATCGTTGAAGACGTTCAGTATATCTCAGAAGATGTACTAAACGAAGCTGGTGAAGCAACGGGTAAAAAGAACTACTTCATCGAAGGCGTCATCATGCAAGGTGACATCAAAAATAGAAACGGACGTGTATATCCAGCATCTACTCTAATGAAAGAGATGGCTAGATATAACAAAAACTACGTTGAAGCGAAACGTGCATATGGTGAACTGGGACATCCAGCTGGTCCAACAATCAATTTGGACCGTGTATCACATATGTTTACCGAACTCAAAGAGGACGGACCGAATGTTATCGGACGTGCTAAAGTGATGGATACACCAATGGGTAAGATCGTAAAGAATCTTATCGATGAAGGTGCTAACTTAGGTATTTCATCACGTGGTATGGGATCATTGAAAAAGAATGGTCAAGGAATCATGGAAGTGCAAGACGATTTTATGCTTGCTACTGCTGGTGATATCGTTGCAGATCCATCTGCTCCTGATGCTTTTGTAAAAGGCGTCATGGAAGGAGTAGAATGGGTTTACGATGTTGCTTCTTCATCTTGGACTGCGGCTCAGGCTTTTGATCAAATTGAAGAAGAAATAAAAGAAACCGCAAAATATTCTGTTGAAGAATTAGAAGCTAAAGCTTCGGTTATCTTTGAACGGTTTATAAATTCGCTGACGAAGAAATGAAATTTATAAATACACAAGACAATAATACTTGTTAAAGGAGAAGTCAAATGAGTGAACTAGAACAAAATCTAGACCTAGAACTTGACGAAGCTAAGGCGACTGGTGAAGATTCGGAATCTGCGGATGCCGTAACTCCAGCAGGAGGAGCAGTCAAGAAACGTAAGGGCGACTTGAAGAAGTCGGCTGACCCTAAGGCGGACAACGTTGAGGATTCTGTAAAGACTCCCCAAGGTACTAACGATGCCGGTTTGAAAGAAGCATTTCAAGGTCTTTTCGAAGGCCAAGACCTAAGCGAAGATTTCAAAACTAAGGTCGAAGCAGTATTTGAAGCGGCTGTACATGAGAATGTACTAGCAGAGAAAGCTTCACTAGAAGAGAAATTTGAAAACGATCTTCAGGAGCAGGTTGAATCTGCTGTAGAAGACCTAGTAGAAAAAGTTGATTCTTATCTAGACTACGTTATCGAAGGTTGGATGGAAGAAAACAGAGTATCGATTGAAAGCAACATCAAAGTTGAAGTTGCAGAGTCGCTACTAGGTGGAATCAAGTCTCTTGTATCAGAGCATAACATGGAAGTTGATCAAGAATCAGTTGATCATGTTGCTCAGGCAGAAGAGAAACTTGAAGAGTCAAAGACAAAGTACAACGAAGTTGTAGAAGAGTTGATGACCATCAGAGAGGAAAAGCAGAAGCTTGAAACTGAAGCTAAATTTAAAGAAGTGACTGAAGGTCTCACAGACACCCAAGTTGAGAAACTTGCTACTCTGTCCGAAGGTATCAGCTTTGAATCAGTTGAAGAATATGCTTCAAAAGTTGCCGCAATCAAAGACAGCTACTTTGCCGAAACAGTTGCTCCAGTAGAAGATGCTACTGAACTGTTAGAAGAAGCCGCTGAGGAAGAGGAAGCAACTAAAGTAGTAGTCGATCCACAGATCGCCGCCTACGCCGCAAGCCTTGGTCGTTTAGCAAGCTAAACAAATTTATAAATAACATTAGATAAATCTCAAAAAGGAGAATTTCAAATGAGAAACGAAGAACTAATGCAAAAATGGGGCCCAGTGCTTGAGCATGAAGCACTTCCTGGCATTCAAGACAAGCATCGTCAAGCTGTTACAGCCACTTTGCTTGAAAACACAGAGACTGCCTTGAAAGAGGGTCAGTCATATTCACCTAATACACTTCTTTCTGAAGCTGAATTAGGACCCGTCAACAACGTTGGCCAAATGGACAAGTATGATCCCGTACTAATTTCTTTAGTACGCCGTGCGATGCCTAATTTGGTAGCATACGATATTGCAGGCGTACAGCCTATGACTGGACCAACTGGTCTGATCTTTGCAATGCGTAGCAACTACGTAGATGGCGCAAACAACGAAGTTAAATCTGAAGCGTTCTATAACGAAGCAGACACAGACTTCTCTGGTACTGGTACTCACGCTAACGCATTGGGTGCAGGATCAGAAACATCAGGTACTGGTATGACTACTAATGCCGCTGAAGAACTAGGCACTACTGCTGGATCTTTCGCTGAGATGTCATTCCAAATCGACAAAGTTTCTGTTGAAGCTAAGTCACGTGCCTTGAAAGCAGAGTACACAACTGAACTCGCTCAGGATCTAAAAGCTATCCATGGTTTGGATGCTGAAACTGAGTTGGCTAACATGTTGTCTGCCGAGCTTCTAGCTGAGATCAACCGTGAAGTGATCCGTACTGTATACAGCAACGCTGTTGCAGGTTCTGCGGGTACTGCTTCTGCCGGTACTTTTGACTTAGATGTCGATGCTAACGGTCGTTGGTCAGTAGAGAAGTTCAAAGGTCTTATGTTCCAAATCGAAACAGAAGCTAACGCAATTGCGAAAGCTACTCGTAGAGGGAAAGGTAACATTATCCTTTGTTCATCAGATGTAGCATCTGCTCTACAAATGGCTGGTGTACTAGACTACGCTCCAGCGTTGAACTCTAACAACCTACAGCCTGACGATACTGGTAACACTTTCGTCGGTGTTCTGAATGGTCGTTTCCGTGTATATGTTGATCCATATGCAGGCGCAAACTACATGGTTGTTGGCTACAAAGGCTCAAGTGCATTTGATGCCGGTCTGTTCTATTGCCCATACGTTCCATTGCAAATGGTTCGTGCAGTTGGTGAGAACAGCTTCCAGTCAAAAATTGGTTTCAAGACTCGTTACGGAATGGTTGCAAACCCATTCGCACGTGGCGCAACTCAAACAAACCAAGGCGCACTGGCTGCTAACACTAACGTCTACTACAGACGTACAGCAGTAACCAACCTTCTATAATAAGAAGTCAGAGACTAGCGGGAAGCTAGTTGACTGAACAGATTAGGGAGCCTTCGGGCTCCCTTTTTTTGTGCGTATAAATAGTAACAGAGCCAAATTACTTCTATGAGGGTAATATGAAGTTACAAAATTTTCTAAATCCAGTTGAGTTTCGCTTTCAACTAAAGCGTATGCCCAACACACAGTTCTTTGTTCAGAACGTTACTATACCAGACATTTCATCTGGCGTAACTGAACAGATGACACCATTCAAGACTGTATATCGTCCAGGCGATAAAGTGCAGTTTGGTGATCTCACGATGCAAATCGCTATAGATGAAAATCTTGGTGCGTACTTAGATGCGTGGAACTGGCTGATCAGTCTAACAAAACCTGAGGGCTTTGAACAGTACGCAGATTTGATCGGCGATGGTGGCGACGGAGTATACTCTGATGCTACACTTACACTACTAACTAACGGTAAGAACCCTAACGTAGAGTTCACCTTTATCGATATGTTCCCGACCAGCGTTGGCGGTTTGCCACTTGATATAACTAATAGTGTGCCTACTGTACCAACAACAGATATTACTTTTAGATACTCATCGTACACCATCAAAGTTCTATCTTGACTTTTGGCTTCTAGCCAGTTATAATGTATAAGCATGTATTTTTTGACCGTGAGGAATTGAATGAATATAGAAGACATCTACACAATGTGGGCTGAAGATAGTGAAATCGATCAGACCAACGTATCTAACGAAAGCGCAAAGATACCTAAACTACACAACAAGTACTTCAAGCACTACGTAGACGAGGGTCTACGCTTGAAGAAACTCAAAGCAGACTATAAAGAGTTATGTAAACTCAAGGGTCAGTACTATCGTGGTGAACTAGATATCACTGAACTGAACTCTTTAGGCTGGGAAGTACAACCTCTCAAGATACTCAGACAAGACATTGCCGCATATGTCGAAGCAGATAAAGATGTTATACATCTATCGCTACGCATTGGCTTTGCTGAAGAGAAGGTATCATATCTTGAGTCTATCATAAAAATGATCAGTAACAGAGGCTTTCAGTTGAAGACTATTGTTGACTGGGAGAGATTTAGAACAGGCGCTATGTAATGGAACAATCAGATCCACTCATGGGCTTACTCGCATTATTTCTAGTGATTGGAGTACCTGCTCTAATCTTTTGGCGCTTGGGTTGGTTTGAACATCAGAAAGAGAAGACAGACTTTGGCTTTGATAAGCCTGAAAAGATGCGTAGTTGGGAAGGTCTGTTGTATGTAATTTGGAACTGGAAAGCATACACAGCAAAAGTTGTGTGGATAGTAGGTACAATACTTGTGTGGTATGAATCAGATTTGGGTAATGCACTCACTTGGTTCATAGCAGTAGGTATTTTGATTTTGATTGGCAGATTTTGGGAATTATTTAGATGACAGTGCAGATTGAAAAGGTCGATGAGATCAACATACGTATACACGCAGAACCATCGACTAAGATGGAGTTGAGTGAGTATTTTGAGTTCTACGTACCTGGTTATAAGTTCATGCCAGCATATCGCAATCGTATGTGGGATGGTAAGATCAGACTATTCAATAGTATGACTGGTATGGTATACGCAGGTCTTACAAGATATGTTGAGAAGTTTTGTTACGACAGAGGCTACACAGTAGAACATATCAATGATGTGTACGAGGCGCAAGAAGTAAACGATGACGCAGGCTATCAACTTGCTAAAGAGTTTGACAGTTCTTTTCCTCCAAGAGACTATCAGAACAACGCTATCGTTCGTGGTCTAAAGTACAATCGTGCATTGTTTCTTTCACCTACAGCGTCTGGTAAGTCTTATATCATCTATACACTAGCAAGATATCACGTAGAACAAGGACGTAAAGTTCTTATCATTGTGCCGACTACATCTCTTGTGTTACAGATGTCTACTGATTTTGTAGAGTATAACAAGAACAGAGAACTAGACATACACAAGATTACTGGTGGTGTCGATAAGAATGTAGAAGCAGACTATACAGTCACAACTTGGCAGTCTATCTACAAACAGCGTAAAGACTGGTTCGACAAGTTTGATGTAGTGATGGGTGACGAAGCACACTTATTCAAAGCAAAGTCTCTCACTAAGATACTAGAGAAAACTCCGAACGTCAAGTATAGATTTGGCTTCACTGGTACACTAGATGACTCACAGACTCATAAGCTGGTACTTGAAGGACTGTTCGGTAAAGTGTATAAAGTTACAGAGACTAAGAAACTGATCGAGGAGCAGACACTAGCCGACTTCAACATCAAAGCAATCATATTGGAATACCAGCAAGAAATAAGACAGATAAATAAGAATAAGTCATATCAAGAAGAAATTGATTGGATAGTAAAGAGTGAAGCACGTAATAAGTTTATTAGAAATTTGGCTTGGTCACTTGAGGGTAACACTCTCATACTGTTTCAGTTTGTTGAGAAGCATGGTAAGATATTGCATCCAATGTTACAGAATGAGAATAAAGCCGTACACTTTATCCACGGAGCAATTAGTGGGGAGGAACGTGAGGCAGTTAGACATTTGGTTGAGTCAGGGACTGACAATATTATTCTCGCTAGTTATGGTACCTTTAGTACTGGTGTCAATATCAAGCGTTTGGATAACATTATCTTTGCAAGCCCGAGTAAATCGAAAATCAGAAATCTCCAATCGATAGGTAGAGTTCTGAGAAAAGGCAACGGCAAAGATAAAGCAACTCTATACGACATAGTAGACAACTTACAGTGGAAGCAGAAAGAGAACTTCGCTGTGAAGCATTTCAAAGAACGTGTGAAAATTTATAGTGATGAAGAGTTTGAATTCAGAATCTACAACGTTGACATAAAGGGATAACAAATGACTGAATACGTAACGATAAAATTATCATCAGGTCAGGATATCATTGGCGTTGTCGAGGCTGGCAACGTTGAAACTGGCGAAAATGTTCTAGTAAATAACCCCATCCAAGTTGTAGTAGATCCGCATCAAGGATTGTACGCTAAGTCTTACTTGCTCTTCTCCGAAGAGACTTCGTGCGTCTTCGCTAAAAAAGATATCATACACATGTCTAAAGCCAGTACGAAAGCCACTCAATACTATGATGATTTTGTTGTGAGAATAACTACCGGATACCAGACTGAAGATGCTGACTACTCTATGTCAGATGATGACAATGATGACCTCGAAGATATGTTTACAACCATGCTTGAAGCTAAGTCATCTATAAAACATTAGTCTTATCTCAAAGGCGTTAAAGAGATTATACACATGGTCTCACCGTTTGTCAATACATAAATGAAAAAAACTTTTACTTGACAGGCAGTCGTGTTTGTGATATTATATAGACTATTGTATAACTTTATTATACGGAGAACTATAAATGAAAAAAAGAGCCTCTAAAAATTACGTAAACAACGCAGAGTTTCTGGAAGCGATTATCAACTACAAGAAGCTATGCGAAGAAGCAGAGGCTTCAGGTGATCCAAATCCTCAGATACCGAACTACATCGGTGAGTGTATCTATCAGATTTCGAACAGATTATCTACTAAGCCAAACTTCTCGGGCTACACCTACAGAGAAGAGATGGTAAGTGATGGCCTAGAGAACGCTATCCAAGCACTAGGCAACTTTGATCCAACAAAATCTAAGAACCCCTTTGCATATTTCACACAAATAATCTGGTATGCCTTTCTCAGACGTATTGACAAAGAGAAGAAACAAGTGTATATTAGACATAAGGTGACAGAAAACTCTATGCTCACAGGCACACTAGTAGACAAAGATGGTGATGCTGAGGGCGATGCTAACTATGTCGACCTGAACAATGACTACATGACTGACTTCGTTGCTAACTATGAGAAGCGCATGGAGTCTAAGAAGAAGCAGACTACCAAGGCACGAAAGGGTCTTGAGAAGTTTATCGATGAGGATAAAAAAGAGGAAAAAGAATGAAGATAGCGATACTCAACGACACACACTGGGGCGCTCGTAACGACAACGCCGCCATTGCAGAGCATATGCATATGTTCTATCGTGAGGTATTCTTCCCCTATCTACGTGAAAACGGTATCAAGACGATCTTTCACTTAGGAGATTTGACAGATAGACGTAAGTATATCAATTTTGTTACAGCGAAGAACTTAGAAGAAAACTTCATGAAGGTGTGTGCAGAAGAAGATATCCAGCTTTATATCGTTGCTGGTAATCATGACACATACTTCAAGAATACTAACTCAGTGAACAGCCTACGACAATTGTATGGCACGTCTAACTACGAGAACTTACATCTATACTGGGAAGAGCCAGTAGAACTCGACATGGACGGGTGTAAGGTTATGTTAGCACCATGGATGTGTGCAGATAACTACGATAAGAGCATGAAGGCTTTTGCTGATACTAAAGCGCAAGTACTCATGGGTCACTTTGAGATCGTAGGTTATGAGATGGATAAAGGTCATATATGTGAGACTGGACTAGATCGTAACATCTTCCAAAAGTTTGACTCAGTATACTCTGGTCACTTTCATCAGCCATCTAAGCTAGGTAACATCACTTATCTAGGCGCTCAATATGAGATGACTTGGTCTGATCACGAACAGAAACGTGGCTTTAGTGTATTCGATACTGAGACACGCACTATGGAGCATGTACGCAACCCGTACAGTCTATTCCATAAGATTATGTACAATGATGCTGACATGACTATAGAAGATGTTGCAAATTTAGACACTTCGCTCTTGACAAACACCTTCATAAAAGTTATAGTATCTAATAAGGAGAATCCATACATCTTCGATTTGTTCCTTGATAGGCTACAATCTGCTAACCCTGCCGACATCAAAGTTGTTGATGATCATCAGAACTTAGACCTTGTAGACGAATCAGAACTGATTGATGAGGCTCAGGACACGATGACCATATTGCGTCAGTATCTTGAGAATTTGGAAGTGAAAGGTGACAAGATGAAACTAGAGAAATTTCTAGGTGATTTATATAGTGAGGCTATCAATCTATGATCTTATTCAAGGCGGTAAGATATAAAAATATATTATCAACAGGCAATTCGTGGACAGAAATTATCTTAGATAAGAGTAAGTCTACTCTAATTGTTGGCGACAACGGTGCTGGTAAGTCTACTATGTTAGACGCTATCGCCTTTGCTCTGTATGGCAAAGCATTCCGTAATATCAAAAAGCCACAGCTATTGAACTCTATCAATCAGAAAGAACTGATGGTAGAACTGGACTTCAACATCTCAGGCAACAAGTTTACTATCAAGCGTGGTATCAAGCCAAACATCTTTGAGATATGGAAGAACGATCAACTACTCAACCAAGATGCATCTGTGCGTGACTACCAAGCGTACCTAGAAGAGACTATTCTAAAGATGAACTACAAGTCTTTTGGTCAAGTAGTTGTACTGGGTTCTAGTACGTTTGTACCATTTATGCAACTATCTGCTAAAGACAGACGTGAGGTCATCGAAGACCTGCTTGACATTCAAATCTTTACTGTGATGAACACGCTCCTCAAAGAACGTGTCTCAGAGAACAAAGAAGAGATTCAAGAGATAAAGTACCAGATCGATCTACTATCTAATAAGATTGAAAGTGCTACAGAGCATAATGAATCTATTCGACAACTGAAAGAGACAGAGGTAACTAAACTCAAAGACAAGTTGAAAGAACAAATCGAACTCATTGAAGCCGAGCAATCGGCAGTAGATACTCTTATAGAAGAGATCAAAGAGATGGGTGAGACTATTGCTGACAAGGCTACAGTCAAGAAGAAGTTACAAGAACTAGAAAAAGTTGAGGGTCAGTTATCAGATAAGTTGAAGAAGCTACGTAAAGATATTGCTTTCTACCAGCACAACGATGACTGTCCCACTTGTAAGCAAGGTATCGACCATCATTTCAAAGAGGAGACCATACAAGGCTCTAGCGATAAGATCAACAAGATCGAAGAAGCGACAGTTGAACTTGACGGTAGATTCACTAAGGTCAATGAACGACTTACTGAGATTGATGAGGTAGAGTCCGTTATATCTGATAAGAACATGCAGATGAGCGAACACAATGCCACACACCGTGTTGCTATGGGTGTATGTAAGTCCATCAAGAATGAACTAACAGAAGCAGAGAAGTCTGTAGAAGCAATCGACACATCTGCTATTGAGAAGTTACAGGGCGATCTGTTGACGTATCACAATAGACAGAACCAGTTGTTCGATGACAAAGAGATGATGGGCATTGTATCGTCTATGCTGAAAGATGGTGGTATCAAGACTCGTATCATCAAGCAGTACGTTCCAGTCATGAATAAACTAATCAATAAATACCTAGCGGCGATGGACTTCTTCGTTCAGTTTGAACTGGATGAGGGATTCAACGAAACTATCAAGTCCAGATTCCGTGACGTATTCTCTTACTCCTCTTTCTCTGAGGGTGAGAAACTAAGAATTGATCTAGCCCTTCTGTTCACGTGGCGGGCTGTATCTAAATTGCGTAACTCAGTGTCTACCAATTTGCTATTGATGGATGAGATCATGGACTCATCACTCGACAACGCAGGTACAGATGAGTTCCTAAAAATAATAAATGAGTTGACAGCCGACTCAAATATCTTTATAATAAGTCACAAAGGCGATCAACTCTATGAGAAGTTTGACAACGTAATCAGATTCGAAAAGGTGAAGAACTTTAGTAGAATGGCTTCATAGGAGATGACTAATGTTAGAAGACAGACTATCATCACTGAAACGAAAGCATCACGAACTTCACACTCGCATAGAGGTTCTTGAAGCAGAGAAGTGTCAGTCTAAGTATGTGACACCTCTCAAGAAAGAGAAATTGAGAATGAAAGATGAAATGGTATCCATCGAAAGGAAGATTGCCGCTAACTCATAAGGTGAATTATATGATGAAGAAATCGAAGCGTGTAGGATTTACATGTAGTACGTTTGACCTGTTACACGCAGGACATGTTATGATGCTACGTGAAGCAAAAGAGCAATGCGATCACTTGATATGTGGTCTTCAAATCGATCCTGCTCTGGATCGACCAGAGAAGAACTCTCCCATTCAATCTATTGTTGAGCGTTATACACAACTGTCGGCTGTGAAGTACGTTGATGAAGTTATTGTGTATGCCACTGAAAACGACTTGAAAGATATCCTCGAACTATATCTCATTGATGTCCGTATCTTAGGTCCAGAATATAAAGACAAAGAATTCACTGGTAGAGATGTTTGTGATAAGCGAAACATAGAACTTTACTTCAACAATAGAGACCATAGATTTTCGTCTAGCAGTCTACGTACAAACGTAGTATGGGGCGAGTCAGATTTTGTGAACAAGAAAAAATGAAGATACTCTTACCATACTCCACACATTTCGAATTAGTAGAGAACGCTGAAACTAACGGTAAAGTGATCACTGGTGGTATTGAGAAGTTCTGCCAGGACTTAGAGAATAATATTGATGGCATCATACCAGTTGCAGTCACTAAAGAAGATAAAGAGAAGAGACGTACACGTAAAGTAATCACTGACGCTATTGCGGAGCATGATCCAGATATGATCTTGTTCAACAATCCTTGGTGGGGAAATATGATGATGTCTTTCAACGTACCACTAATTTGTATTATGCATGAACCACTTGTGCGTGATATACGTATGGTAGAACTCGGCACAATATTGAGAGATTTGAACGAGAGTGGATGCCATATCTACTTCGTGAGTCCTAAACAATATGAGTACCACAAAGAAATGGCATTGAGAATACGTAACGTAGACTTCGGTGAGATCAAGGGATATATCAACCCTTCATATCTGCCAAAAGATACTCCGTTTGAGAACACGTGGAACAATGAAGATATATGTTACGATGTCTCTACAGTAGGCAGATGTGACAACGAGAAGGCACCATTTCTCGTACATAGTAAGTTAGAGCGATCTAAGCTAAACAGCCTAGTGATGACTAACGATGGTGTATATAAGAGTAGCACAGTCAACGACTATGTGCTGAACAATCAACACTGGAAAGATCCACGCTTTACTATGCGTGGTTTGGCTCATGATGACGTAATGAAGAACATTGCTAAGTCTCTTAGTTTTTGTTCAACTTGGCCTAAAGAGTCCTGGGGTATCACAGCAATGGAAGCATTAGGCTGTGGTGTACCAACTTTGCTAATGTGTGACGATACTATCACTCACTCAAGCGAAGGCATCGCCGCTGATCCAAGACACACCTATATGATCAGACGTAAGTGTAGCAGTAGCGACTTTGAGTCTGCTATATTGAAGCACACTAAGGCTATGTCACCATTTCGTAGAGAGATAGCGGAGATGACAAAAGAGAAGCATAGTCTATCAAATTGGAAAATAAGACTTGACAAGGTGATCGATATACGTTATAATGACCACAATAAATCTTTTTCAGATTTAACGAGGTTTTTATGAGTGTAAAAGAAAGTGCAAATTACGATAACTTCTTAGACGCAGACAAGCGTGATAAGGATGAGTACGGTATTAGTTTAGATAGGTTTATGGATGAGCCTGTACAGCCAGTTCTGTATGATCAGACTAAAGCTAAGAGCCAGTACGATGACGTGTATAAAGTATTATACGTACACTTCCGTAGTTTGGATGACGTTGCTGATTTCTGTTCTAAGATAGGACAGATCATACACTCAAACGATAAAGCAGTATTCTTTCCTCTGAACGATCCTGCTGAGTCATTATTCCCAGAAGAGCAAGCAACTAATATTGAAGTTGACAAACAACTGGTAAAGCCTAAGAGGGCAAACAGAAAAGCGAAAGTCGATATTACTCTTGATGTCGAACTTGCAGAAGATGGCGATAAGAACGCTAAGTGGTCAGAACATTGGCAAGGTATGCCAGAGTTCATACAAGAAGACTGTCCACCATATCGCACAGTTCACGTCATGTTCAGAACAGAAGAGCATTACAAAGACTTCGCAAAAAGAATTGGTCAGAAGCATCTTAGTGAAAAATCTAAGTCTATCTGGCATCCCAAATTGGAGATAACTGCTAATAGACTACTACGTTGGGTAGATGAGTCGCAGACACTCCCACAGTTTCCCATGTACATCGTGTCAAAGGGTCGTCACGAATCCATGCATACGTCAAGGTCACTTGCCCGCATGAAGATTCCGCATTACATCGTGATAGAACCACAAGACTTTGATGACTATGATAAGGCGTTAGACAACTTCAGCATACGTGATTACGTGACGCTCCTAGTTGCCCCTTTTTCAAATCATGGTGATGGTCCAGGTAGGGCAAGAAACTGGGCATGGGACCACTCTATAAGTTTAGGGGCTACAAGTCACTGGGTTTTTGATGATAACATCTCTGACTTCTATCGCCTAAACGAGAACAAACGCATTCGCTTTGAGAGCGGAGCTGGCTTTAGAGCCATGGAAGATTTTGTAGGAAGATATGACAATGTTTACATCGCTGGTCCACAGTATAGATTCTTTATTGCGCCAGATCAGAAGTATCCTCCTTACGTTGCCAACACCCGTATATATTCTAGTCTTCTTATCAGGAATGATTGTAAGCATAGATGGCGTGGTAGATATAACGAAGATACTGACATCTGCCTACGAGTAATGAAAGACGGTGATGTATGTGTACAGTTCAATGCTTTCTTACAGGGCAAAGCGGCTACTCAAACAGTTGCAGGTGGTAATACTGCTGAGTTTTATCACGCAGAGAATGTAGAAAGTGAGGGGTTCAAAGAGACTGGATACAACACAGAAGGTACTGTGAATAAGTCACAGATGCTAGTTGACATGCACCCAGACGTAGCAAGACTTGTCTGGAGATATGGTAGATGGCACCACTTTGTAGATTACACTCCTTTCAAAAAGAACTTGCTAAAGTTGAAGAAAGATGTTATAATATCATCTGATAACAATGAATATGGTATGAGGCTTGAAACGAACTTTCAAGAGTGAGAATGAAAAAAGATTTTATATTTGATTTAGAGACAGTTGGTGCCAACGTTCACATCTGTCCAATAGTTGATATGGCGTACTACGCATTTGAGTGGGATAGGTTTGTAGAGAACCCTTACTCGTTTGAGGAGTTAGCGTCCAACATTCAAACGGTCAAGCTAGATGTAAGAGATCAGGTCGAGAACTGGAAATGTGGCTTCGAACAAGAAGACCTCAAGTTCTGGCAGAGATTGCCCAAAGCCGCAAGAGATAAACTCAAGCCATCAGAAAATGACTTGACAGTACAGCCCTTTTGTGATATTATACTAGCATATCTAAGAGAACAGAGAAATGTGGATTACTGGTGGTCAAGAAGTAACACCTTTGATCCCATCATCATATGGAGAATTATGAACGAGAGTGGTAACGGACACTTGTTTAGCGAGTATCTAAAGTACTACAAAGTTCGTGATATACGTACCTTCATCGATGCCAAATTCAACTTCGGCATCAAGCACAATGGGTTCATCCCAGTAGCAGATGAAGATTACTGGCATAAAACTTTCGTTGCACATGATAGCACCCATGATGTAGCGGCAGATATTCTTAGACTACAAATGATCCATCGTGCTGAAAATGGACATGACCAAACTGAGAGGTAGATAATGAAAATTGGAGCAAGTGGCTTACAAGCACAATTGCATAATGTGAAAGAAAGTAAATGCGGTCCTAAGATAGACCTAGAGAGTATTGGTAAGTTTGCGGCATCAGAGAGTGGTGCAGAGCGAGAAGCACTTGGTGTGCCTTACATGAAACAATTACCTCTAGAGGGGCTAGCCGCCGGTGCGGCAGCCTTAGAATATGGAGCGCAGAAGTACGCTGATCGTAACTGGGAGAAAGGTCTTCCATGGCAACAGATGATTGATAGTCTAAAGAGACACATCGATGATTTTGAGCGTGGTCGTGATTACGACAATGGCTCAGATGGATCTGGTATGCATCACGTCTGTATGATTATGGCTGGTGCGTTGATGTTATCTTCATCTGTTATTAGAGGCATCGGCAAAGATGATCGTATGCCTAGCGTAGATGGTGGCGCATTTACATCTAAACAATCTGCAAAGTGGATTCAAGAGCAATTGAATCTCGCTGAAGAATTCAAAAGAAAGCGTGAGGAATATAATGAATCTTGATCTAGAAGTACTAAGAGGCAAGCGACTATTTGTTGCAACGCCTATGTACGGTGGACAATGTGCAGGCTTATACACTAAGTCAGTGAATGATCTAACGTCCATATGCACAAAGCATGGGATTAGTCTTAGACATTACTATATGTTCAACGAGTCTCTAATTACTAGGGCTAGAAATTATTGCGTAGATGAGTTTCTACGTTCTGATGCTACACACTTACTCTTTATTGATAGTGACATTGGGTTCGACTATCGTGATGCCTTGACACTACTGTTTCTTACAGATAGTGACGCAGGTAAAGACGTTGTATGTGGACCGTATCCTAAAAAGACAATAGCTTGGGAGAAGATCAAGAAAGCATCTGATCTTGGATACGGTGACAAGAACCCATTCGATCTAGAAGATTTTGGTGGAGATTACGTCTTCAATACTATAGACGGCATGAAGTCGTTTCAGATAAAAGAGGTAACCGAAATCAAAGAGGGCGGCACAGGTTTCATGTGCGTAGATAAGAAAGCGTTTATCAAGTATGCTGATAAGTATCCTGAGTTGCGCTACAAGCCTGATCATGTACGAACTGAGAACTTTGATGGTTCGCATGAGATCACAGCATTCTTTGATACGATGATTGAACCAGTGTCAAAAAGGTATTTGTCAGAAGACTACATGTTTAGTAACTATGCTCGTAAGATTGGTCTAAGCATATGGATGTGTCCATGGATGCAGATCAAACATGTGGGGTCTTATACTTTTGGAGGTAGCTTAGGTCATATCGCTATGATCGATGCATCACCTACAGCAAGTAAAGAGTCAAGTAAAAAACATTATGATAATAATGAAAAAGACTTGACAAAGACGGCAAAATCGAGTATAAATAAACCTACTAACCGTAGAAAGAAGAGGAAATAGATTATGAAATTTAGTGACGAAACAATGAGCGTTTTGAAAAACTTCTCTCAGATCAACCCAAGTCTGTTGTTCAGACCTGGTGATATGATCAGAACAATCTCTCCGCAGAAGACAGTTATGGCTGCCGCAACTGTGAGTGAGAATTTTGATAGTCAAGCTGGTGTATACGACTTAGGTCGATTCCTTGCCACGCTTGGTTTATTTGAAGATGCAGATGTTGCATTTGGCGATGGTCGATTCAACATCAAAGGTAAGCGCAGTTCTTTGAACTATACTTACACTGCTGAAAATATGATTGTCGTTCCACCGAACAAAGACATTACTGTTCCAGATCCTGAAGCAGTTGTCAAAGTGACTTGGGATGATATCGATAGTGTCATTCGTGCCGCTGGTGTACTAGGACTACCTGAGATCGCTTTCAAAGGCGAAGGTAGCACTCTTTCATTGGCTGCCGTTGACAGCAAAAATCCAACATCTGACAATTATGACGTTGTTGTTGGTGAGAACGGAGACTTTGGTCATTTCACTATGACAATCAAAGTTGACAATCTCAAGCTAATGCCATACGACTATGAAGTCGCCTTGTCTTCTAAAGGTATGGCACATTTCAAATCTGACAAGGTTCAATACTGGATTGCAATCAACAGTAAATAGGAGTAATATTATGACTGAAGCAACAGACACTCAGGCACCTGAGCAAGCACCAGACCAGGGTCCTGGTCTTTCACTAAACGACATCGCCGCCACTGTGCAGATTATCGATGCCGCTACTGCGAGGGGTGCTATCAGAGGCGAGGAGCTGGTTCCTGTCGGGACAGTTCGTGAGCGTTTCATGGCGTTCTTGAATCATGCCAAAGAGCAAGGTCAGATCGACCGTGTTCCTGGCGACCCGATGCCAGAATCACCAGCGCCTGCACCTGAGCAAGCAACGGAAGAAGCATCTAGCTAATTCCACGAAAAGGGGGCTTGACATAGCCCCCTTTTTACTCTATACTATGTTGATATATTTTTATTATGAGGTGACCTATGACAGAAGACTTTCTATGGGTAGAGAAGTATCGCCCGCACACTGTGCAAGATGCTGTGCTACCTGAGTCTCTAAAGACTACATTCCAACAGTTTGTCGATCAAGACAACGTTCCTAATTTATTACTAACTGGTCGTGCTGGTGTCGGTAAGACAACTATCGCTAAAGCAATGCTTGATGAAATCAATGCAGACTATATAGTTATCAACGGCTCTATGAATGGTAACATCGATACGCTACGTGTTGAGATTGCCAACTTCGCTTCTACTGTATCATTCAGTGGTGGTCGTAAGTATGTTATATTAGATGAAGCAGACTACTTGAACCCCAACTCTACGCAACCTGCATTGCGGAACTTTATGGAAGAGTTCAGTAAGAACTGTGGTTTCATTCTAACTTGTAACTTCAAGAACCGTATCATTGAACCCTTGCACTCACGGTGTAGTGTTGTTGAGTTCAGTATCCCTAAAGATGAAAAGCAAGCAATTGCTGGTCAATTTTTCAAACGTGTAAAAGGCATTCTCAATGACGAAAATATCGAATACGATAGTAATGCTGTTGCTGAGTTGGTCAAGACTTATTTCCCTGATTGGCGTAGAGTCCTCAACGAACTACAGCGTTACTCTTCTACTGGTCGCATCGACTCTGGTATCTTAGCCAATAAGTCTAGTGACAACATTAGTACACTCATCACTATGATGAAAGAGCGTGACTTCACTAACATGCGTAAGTGGGTTGCAGAGAACACTGATATAGACAGTGCGGTCTTGTATCGCCAGTTGTATGATATACTGCCAAGTAAAGTAAATAGTACACAAAGCGTGGCAGATGCTATCATCATTCTGGCTGAATATCAGTACAAAGAAGCATTCGTTGCTAACTCTGAGATCAACCGTGTAGCCGCACTCGCTACTCTCATGGCAGAGATCGATTGGAAATGAAACTCCTGAATACTAAGAAGTGCCTAATCTGTCGTAAGAAATGCGGCAAAACATACTCAACCATCAAGTATCGATATGAAGATGAAAGAATAGGTGAAGTGTATGTATGTGAAAAGTGCTCCGAAAAGCACGACCTAACTTATGTGAGTGAAGACTATGAGCAATCCGTTTGATTATGTAAATACCATAAACCAAAGCAAAAAGAACATGATGCGTGACAGCGAGAATGATGCTTTGGCTGAGAAGCAGTACAGTCCGTTTCTAGTGAACAAAGCACTGTCGTACTTCCCAGACACTATTCTCCACGCTAATCTTGTCAACCAGTTCCACAGCCTCGACCACCGTCCTCAGTACGAGTTTTTACTAAATAGTGTAAGACCTCAAAAGCGATTTGCGAGGTGGGTAAAAGATGCTGGTGATAAGGAATTGGATATGATATGCGCTACTTATAAATGTAACCGCAATATCGCAAGAGAATATCTACCTTTGTTGTCCAGTGAACAGCTAAATTTTATGGAACAACAACTAGAAACAGGTGGAAATAAAAAATGAATATCGTAGAGAGACTTGTCGAAGTCGAACTACCAAGCGAAGAAAGTTTTCTAAAAATCAAAGAGACATTGACTCGTATTGGAATCGCTTCGAGAAAAGACAAGAAATTATATCAATCCTGTCACATTCTTCACAAACAAGGTAAGTACTATATCGTACACTTCAAAGAACTGTTTATGCTCGACGGCAAGATAAACAACTTCTCTGATGAAGATAAAGCACGTAGGAATACCATTGTGAAACTTCTTGAAGAATGGGGACTGATCAAAACTATGTCTGCATCAATAGCAGATGAGCCAGCGGCACCCTTGTCGCAAATCAAAATATTGCCATACAAAGAGAAGGACCAGTGGGAACTGGTAGCGAAGTACAGTATCGGCAAGAAAAAGTAAACAGGAGAATTTGTTATGATAGAACGCATCAAGCGTTGGTGGAAACTTCTGAACGACCCAAAGCCTCAAGGCGACTTGAGCAAACATCGACTTTATAGTGAAATGTATGAGGACCTTAGACAATGACAGATAAGCAACTTTATGACTCGGAGTTTGGTACTCCACAGTTAGACCTTTTTCCAGACACACTCGGCGTGAGTACATCCTTTACAGTGGATTACCCTATTACGAGTGAGTATTCAATTCCATCCAACGTAAAGGTGTCATGGGACCATGTTTGGCCCACAACACTACGAGTGTACAAACTTTGGGAAGATGCGTGGTTGCCTGAATACGGTAGCCAATGGGCTGCCTGCTTTGATCTAAAAGCAAGTCTACGTGCCTTTGACGAAGTAACTGTATACGGTAACGTTAGTAAAAAAGGTAAACGTACAGTCGATGAATATGGTGCATTGACACTATACTCAGATGAGCGCATTCTAGTGCCTACGGGACTAGTGTTCGACTTAGACGCAAACAAAAGTTTACGAATTCACCCTAGATCAGGACTTGCATTGAAGAATGGTATCGTAGTTGCTAACTGCGAAGGCATTGTAGATTCTGATTATGTGAACCAAACTTTTGTCATGCTTCACAACATCTCACATGAGCCGTTTCATATTAGAGACGGTGATCGTATTGCACAAGGCGAGGTAGTTCCAATGGAACAAGTCACGTTTGAAGTTGTAGACGAAGAGCCTGGTTTGAAGACTGACAGAAGCGGTGGCTTTGGTAGTACTGGAGTATAACTCAGTAACATCCTAGTCATTACTAAAATACATGAAGATTTTTTGTAGCATTACCATTCTTCATGTATAAATAAAGACGTAAGCGCCCTTGAGGGCTTACATAATTAATCTTGCTTTTATAAAGGAGAAATGATATGACATTTACGCAAGTAAACAATAGCCTACGCAACGACTTAGTTGGTTTCGACCGAATCTTTGATCGTATGCACATGTTGAATGGCATTCAACAAAAACAAAGTAACTATCCTCCCTACAACATCGTAAAGACTGAGGACGATCATTACGTGATCGAAATTGCCGTCGCTGGATTCATTCAGGACGAAATCAGTATTACTGTTGAAGATGGAGAGTTGAAAGTATCTGGTACGAAGAAACTAGATGACAGTGCAGAGTATCTTCACAAAGGCATCGCCGCACGTGACTTTACACGCACATTCACCCTTGCAGATACCGTTGAAGTACGAGGGGCAGACCTTGTAAATGGTATCCTAAAGATTGACCTAGAGAACGTAATTCCAGAAGAGAAAAAGCCTCGAAAGATCGATATTGGATCCGGAGAGGAAGTCTTTCTAACAGAAGACAAATAAGAACCTGGGGAGGGGTGCAAATCCCTCCCTTATCATCCACGCACCAATAGGAGTAAAAGAGGCGATGAATAGAGCAATCTCTTTTCTGAAGAGTTGCGATGGCACATTCTGCGATGCAGTTGCACAAGTTGCATTGAGTGGATTATGTGTCTTTGTAATAGCTACATGTCTAAGTAGCATATCCTAAGAATGAAGACAACACACACAACACAGGAGAAAAGTATGTCTAATAAAAACCCGTTTGAAATCAGAGCAGAAATGCTTCAACTTGCAAAAGAATACATGGATCAACAGTATCATATGAACATCCAGTTCTATGAGAACATGATCGGAGAGGGTGAAAAAGCCCGCAAAGACATTGAGGCGCAAGTCAAAGATGCCTATAAAATGTACTCAATGGAAGAGTTGATGGAAAAAGCAAAGGAGTTATATTCTTTCGTAGCTGAAAAGAAATAAACAACACGTCGGTAAAATGCGAAGGTCAATAGGCTTTCGCATTTTTTTATTTAAAAAAGGAGTAAAGTATGAGCATAGTATTTTGGGTTATAGTAGTCGTGGGTACAATCAGCGCAACAAGTGGTAACGCTAAGTTGAATGCGCTCTGTAAAAAAGAACTTCAAGAAGGAGTCTCTGAGACTATGAAAGAATGCAAGCAATATCACTTTGACAACCGAGCAATGAAAGGTTGGTAATAGATGAATGAACATCAAAACTACTGCACCACAAAGGGGCTCTTTCCTGCATTTCTTGTTATCGTTTTTATTATCGTTGGTATACCCTTACTGACGATGGGTATCTGGCAATAGCTTGAAAGTAACAGGAACACATCTAGGAATAGCAGTCATTCTGCTATTCTTTTTTCTTCAAATTAGTTGTTGACATCCGCTTGACATTCGTGTTATAATACACGTCTAACACGGAGAATATAATATGAAAAACGTAACAGCATTACCCACGCTGTATAAGCGTGACACTAAAGGCAAAGTGAGGGTACTGACCATTGAGTATGGTTATGATGATGAATCCACTGCAGGCACAAGATCGATTGCGGGTATTCAAGACGGTCAACTAGTGACCTCTGGATGGAAACTATGCTTACCAAAAAACGTTGGTAAGGTAAACGCAACGACCAATATCACTCAAGCTATCGCTGAAGCCCAAGCAAGTTGGGATAAGAAGAGCGAGAAAGAGTACTTCGCTGATATCAAACTAATCGATACATACGAGAAGTTCAAGCCTATGCTTGCGGGTGACTACACTAAGCAAAGAGTTCAACTTGACTCTGGCTTTAGTCAGCCTAAGCTAGACGGTATTAGATGTGTCGCTAACTCTACTGGACTATGGACAAGAGCGGGTAAACCAATCACAAGTTGTCCACATATCTGGAATGCAGTCAAGCCAATACTAATAGCAAACCCCACACTAACATTAGATGGTGAGTTGTACAACCACGAACTCAAAGATGATTTCAACAAGATCACCTCACTAGTTAGAAAGCTAAAGTCTACAGAAGCAGACATGAAAGAAGCGAAAGAGTTGGTGCAATATCACATCTATGATGCACAAGATTCACTATCACCTGAATTGTCGTTCTCGTTACGTAGCACCATGATCGACAGTCTAGTCAACGATAAGTGTCTGTTCCTCAAGAAAGTGCCTACAGAACTGTGTGTCAATCAAGAAGAACTTGATGAGTTGTATTCTAAATATATGACAGATGGCTATGAGGGTCAGATGGTACGTAAAGATACTCCTTATGAGAACAAGAGATCAAATGGCTTACTCAAGCGTAAAGAGTTCATCACTGAAGAGTTTACAGTGGTGTCTATGCTAGAAGGTCAAGGCAACTGGGCAGGTCATGTGAAACACTTCGCTCTTACTTTGCCAAGTGGTGAGACCTGTGGTGCTGGAGTTAGAGGCAAGCAAGAAGTTCTGAAAGAGTTGTGGGAAGTTGGTGATACGCCAACATGGGCTACACTGAGATACTTTGGTCTCACACCTGATGGTGTGCCAAGATTTCCTGTAGTTATTGATTATGGTTTTGGACAGAGGGAAGACTAATGACGATGCCTAATGAACGAAAATGGGCTATCGATAACACTAGATTGTTTTTGGTAGACCTTATGGATCCTAAGAAAACTCCTAGAGTACCAAGTGCTATACGTAAAGAAGCGTACCGATGCTTGAAGCATTACCCCGGTGAATACTACATGGAAGAAGCACAGAGACTTGCTCCTAGCGTGTTCGGTCAGTACACTAGCATTGACAAGTGATATCGGATGTGATAGAATACACGTTATATTCGACAAAATGTATCATATCCGATACATTGTAAATTATATGAAACAGATTGAGGTCTTATGAGTTTTTACACTTCCGTACATAGATATGGCAACAAGATGCTATTCCGTGGCTACACAGCCGACGGTCAACGCATTCACAAGAGAGTGCCATTCAAGCCAACACTATTCGTCCCATCTAACAAATCGTCTGAGTGGAAAGCACTAGACGGTAGTGCGGTTGAACCTATGCAGTTCGATAGTATGTCTGAAGCGCAAGAATTCTCTAAGAGTTACGCAGACGTAGACAACTTCAAAGTTCACGGCAACAACAACTTCGTGGCACAGTTCATTGAGAAGGCGTTCCCTGGTGAGATCGATTATAAGTTGCGACATATCTGTGTTGGTAATATCGATATCGAGGTTGCATCAGACGATGGCTTTCCTCACCCAGAGCAAGCTGATCATCCTATCATCTCTATCGCATACAAAGACAGCAAAAGCAAAGTCTATCATGTATGGGGTCTAGGTCATTATGACTCTACCAAGAGCGAACTAGATAGTATTGAGTTGATACAGTATCGTCACTGTGACAATGAGAAAGACCTGATCGAAAAGTTTCTGGTCTTCTGGCAGAATAACACGCCTGACATCATCACTGGTTGGAACATTCGCTTGTTCGATATCCCGTACATGATCAATCGTACACTCAAAGTATGTGGCGAAGAGACTACCAAACTATACTCTCCTTGGAAGATATACAAGCACCGTCAGATCGGCATCAAGGGTAAGTCGATGGATGCATATGAACTTTACGGCATTGCCCAAGTTGACTACTATGATCTGTTTCAGAAGTTTGGCTACACGTATGGTAATCAAGAGAGTTATGCACTCAACCATATTGCTCATACAGTTCTCGGTGAGAAGAAGATATCTTATGAAGAGTTCGGTACTCTACACAATCTATACAAAGAGAATCACCAGAAGTTCATCGACTATAACATACGAGACGTTGATCTAGTTGACCGCATTGACAAAGAGACTGGTCTTATGGACTTGGCTCTCGTAATCGCATACAAAGGTGGTGTGAATTACCCAGATGTGTTCGGTACTACGGGCATATGGGATTCTATCATCTATCGCTACTTGTCTGAACGTAAGATTGCTGTACCACCAAACAAAGATAAGCACAAGAATCCATATCCTGGTGGTTATGTGAAAGACCCACGTGTTGGCATGAGTGAATGGATTACCTCGTTTGACTTGAACAGTCTGTACCCTAACCTAATTGTACAGTACAACATGTCGCCCGAGACGTTGATACGCACCCCGGCTGATATGTATCCCATGGGTGTTGATACTTATCTCGCAAATGATACTCCTGTATCCGATGCACAGTTGAATCACGGTGTCGCTATCGCCGCAAATGGATCTACATATCGTAAAGACAAACGTGGTTTCATGCCTGAGATCATTATTGATCTGTACAATGAACGCCGTGAGACTAAGAACAAGATGCTTGAGTTACAGCAAGAATCTCAGTCTGATGGCTCCCACGACTTGAAGCGAGAGATAAATAGACTAAACAACACACAGCAAGCGGTCAAGATTTTGCTCAACTCGCTTTATGGCGCACTCGGCAATCAATACTTCCGTTACTTCGAAATGTCCATTGCTGAAGGCATTACATTATCTGGTCAACTATCTGTTCGATGGGCTGAGAAAGCCATGAACAAATACATGAACAAACTACTCAAGACCGATGAAGAAGATTATGTAATTGCTATCGATACTGACTCTCTTTATGTTGACATGGCACCACTGGTCAAGATGGTAAACCCTTCTGATCCAGTGAAGTTTATTGACAAAGCCTGCCAAGAAAAGTTTGAGCCAGTTCTAGAGCGTTCTTATGCTGTGTTGTTTGACCGAATGAATGCATACGAAAATCGTATGGAGATGGCACGTGAAGCTATTGCTGATCGTGGTGTTTGGACTGCTAAGAAGCGGTACATTCTGAACGTACATAATAATGAAGGTGTGCAGTACGCAGTGCCTAAACTAAAGATCATGGGCATTGAGGCAGTCAAGTCATCGACACCTCAAGTAGTGCGTGATAAGTTCAAGCAAGCGTACCAGATTATTTTGAGTGGTAGTGAGAGTGAGTTACAGAAGTTCGTGTCTGACTTCTATGAAGAGTTTACTAGCCTACCTGCCGAAAGCGTCTCGTTTCCACGTGGCGTATCCGATCTAACAAAGTGGAGAGATACGACCACTATGTACAAGAAAGGCACACCTATACATGTGCGTGGTGCGATTATGTTCAACCACAAAATGAAAGAGACTGGACTTGATAGAGTAATGGAGGGTATCAAAGATGGTAGCAAAGTAAAGTTCTGCTATCTCAAAACCCCTAATCCACTGAGAGAGAACGTCATCTCGTTTCCTCAGTTCTTGCCTAAAGAGTTCGATCTAGACACATACATAGATTATCAAACTCAGTTCGATAAGACATTCAAAGAGCCACTAAAGCTGGTCAGTGATGCTATCAACTGGAACTTAGAAGAGACTAACACATTGGAGGATTTTTTCTCATGAGCGATGATATATTTGATTTCGGCTTTACAGCCGTAGACGAAGACGAATTACAGGCAGTCAAGGCTGTCGAAGAAAAGGTAGCCGCCGCATCAAGCACGGCAGAAGCAACGCAAGAAACATTAGACAAGTTGTACAATGCTATTGCACCGTTGCTGGCTAATCTGAAAAAGAACCCAGAGAAAGAGTACATTCTCTGGCCAAACAGAACAGCGAAGATCGAAGAATTCGAAGCCAAGCTGTTCGAAATCTATAATAGTTGACTTGACAAGCAAGCCCTTTCCTGTTACTATGAATAAATTGAATACACAATATAGGAGATATTATGTCGCTAATTGAAAAACTAATGAAGAACAGTTCTATCAAGCAGACTGCGCCAATTATGGACTCTAAAGTCTATGGCAAAAAAGAGATGGCTACTACACCAGTACCTATGGTAAACGTAGCACTATCTGGTCGCATTGATGGTGGCCTTGTTCCTGGGCTTCTGATGCTTGCTGGACCATCGAAACACTTCAAGTCAGCTTTTGCGCTGATGATGGCTGCCGCATATCAGAAAAAGTACGATGATGCTGTCGTACTGTTTTATGACTCGGAGTTTGGTACTCCACAGTCATACTTTGAGAGTTTTGGTATTGATCTTGACAGAGTGTTGCATACGCCTATTACTGACGTAGAGCAACTCAAGTTTGATATTACAACTCAATTGAACCAAATTGACAAGGGTGAGAAAGTCGTTATCATTATCGACTCTATCGGTAACCTTGCTTCGAAGAAAGAAGTAGATGATGCACTGGATGGTAAGTCAGTGGCAGATATGTCACGTGCAAAGCAATTGAAGTCTTTGTTCCGTATCGTCACGCCACACTTGAACCTAAAAGACATCCCGTTAGTATGTGTCAACCACACGTACAAAGAGATCGGTATGTTCCCTAAAGACATCGTGTCTGGCGGTACTGGTTCTTACTACAGTTCAGATGCTATCTGGATCATTGGTCGCCAACAAGAGAAAGAAGGCACCGAGATTGCAGGTTATCACTTTGTCATCAATATCGAGAAATCACGTCATGTGCGTGAGAAGTCTAAGATCCCGATTACAGTTACCTTTGAGGGTGGCATAAGTAAGTGGTCTGGACTACTTGATATTAGTGAGAAGTTAGGTTATATCAATAAACCTAAAGTGGGCTGGTACGAGGCTGTAAATCCAAGTACTGGTGAGGTACTTTCAGATAAACTTATGAGAGCGAAAGAGTTTGCTGTCAACGGTGACTTCTGGAAGATGATGTTGACTAAAACCGATTTAGCTGATGCTATTCGTAAACGATACAGTATGGCTAACGGTGCGTTGATCTCCGATGAGATTGAGGAAGTTGAAAGTGAAACTGAAGCTTGAAATTGAATTGGACACAGCTAGTGTCCAAGACGTTGATTACACCAAAGCACTAGTTGAAAAACTAATCGAAATACAGCAATTGTTAGAGGAGCTAAAAGAGGAATGATCGAAGAAACAATCTTAGCGGGACTTATTAGTAATGATGAATATGCACGAAAGGTTCTGCCGTTTCTCCAAAATGATTATTTCGACCAGCAGTCACACCAGACTGTATTTGTCGAGGTCGCTCAGTACGTAGACAGTTACAATAGTATCCCTACCAAGGGTGCATTGAAGGTGTCTATCGATGAGAAATCTAATATCAATGAGGAGCAATACAAGCAAATCAATGATATGATTGATTCTTTATCGTATGACGATAAGACTGACCTCGACTGGCTGGTTGACAAGACTGAAAAGTTCTGTCAAGACAAAGCCATCTATAATGCTGTTCGTGAGTCCATTCTAGTGCTAGATGGTAATCACAAACAATTAGATAAGGGTGCTATCCCAGAACTTCTTGAGAAGGCTCTGGGTGTATCCTTTGATAACAGTGTGGGTCACGATTACTTAGATGATTCTGATGAACGTTACAATTTCTACCACACTAAAGAAGATAAGATTCCATTCGATCTGGATTTGATGAACGTTATCACTAAAGGTGGTGTGTCACGTAAATCACTCAGCGTTGCGCTTGCAGGTACAGGTGTTGGTAAGACATTGTTCATGACCCACTGTGCGGCAGCCAATCTGACTGCCGGATTGAATGTACTCTATATCACAATGGAAATGGCAGAAGAACGTATTGCAGAGCGTATCGATGCCAATCTATTAGACTTGACTGTAGACCAGTTGCGTGAAGTACCACGTGATGTCTACGAGAAAAGACTCGGTCGTGTGAAGAATAAGTCTACTGGTAAGTTGATCGTAAAAGAATATCCAACTGCTAGTGCTGGTTCTAATCACTTCCGACATCTGCTAAACGAATTGAAACTAAAACGTAACTTCAAGCCAGATATGATCTACATCGATTATCTGAACATCTGTATGTCTTCTCGTATTCGCATGGGTGGTAGTGTAAACTCTTACACACTAATCAAAGCAATCGCAGAAGAGTTACGTGGTCTTGCTGTTGAGTTCAATGTGCCTATCATGTCTGCTACTCAGACTAATCGAACTGGGTTCAGTAGTTCTGACTTGAACTTAGAAGACACCTCAGAATCATTTGGTCTACCCGCAACGGCTGACTTTATGTTTGGTTTGATCTCTACAGAAGAATTAGAATCCCTTGGTCAGTTGATGATCAAGCAACTCAAAAATCGTTGGGGCGATACCAATGCTCACAAGCGTTTCGTTGTCGGTATCGACAGATCGAAGATGCGTTTATTTGATGCTGAAGAGAGTGCCCAACAAGGTCTTATGGATGACAGTCCAGTGATGAACAAGACATCTGTTGGTCAAAGAATGAGCAGTGAAAATGATGGCGATACTGTCCTCAGTTTCAAGGGTAAGTCTAAGCCTAAGTTTGAGGGATTCAAGTAATGTCGTATGTTATCAAGAGTGATAATAGTATCCACATGGTAGTGGAGAAAAGAAGTAGTCTGATTATGCAGAAGTTTAGTAATAAAACACAAGCAAGGGAGTTATGCACTCAGCTAAATCTTGGTAATGGTTTCGGGGGCTGGAGCCCTAGTTTTATGGGGTTGGGAGTTTTTTATCAGCCCAATAAAAAAGGCGACTACTCGCTAGAATAATCACCCTCTTTACTGGACTGATACGTGGCAGACCCGAACCCCACGGACATTCTTGATGTTACGTCTGCTATTCCTGGTATGATTTCTCAAACACTTGCCTCTTACGTTGTTTACACGTACTAACACGCACCCGATCTTATTTATACAAACACGAAATTCAGAGAAGGAACTACATGGACGATCCAAAAGACAATCTTAGTTATGCTTGTCTACAGATAGTTGATGATGATATGAATCTAATAATACCTTGGTACATTATGGCAATGTATGCAAAAGATGAATTAGGCGAAACACTCTTAGATGAGAAAGTACTTGACAAGCTACGTAATCGTATGATACAATATTGGGATAAGATAGAGCATAGATACAAAAGCTTTGTCTCGTTAGAAGATGTGCGTGAAGGTAGTAGGTTAGAGGATTACCCGACATACACATTCTCAAGTGTAAAAGTATTATGGGAGTCATATTATGGCAAAGAGCGAAAAATTAGTAGACCAGATCATTGAGGCAATCGAAGAAGCACGTATCCTCGAGTGTGCAATGGAAGAGTACTCTAAAGAAAGGATGTTAGTTACGGCCCAGAGGTTATCTGGTACTACCATGACAACTGAAGAAATAGATCAATTTATGTGTGAAATATTTTCAAAAAGGGGTTGACATTTCTGCCAAACCTGTTATCATAGCATAGTAAATTGAAATGGAGATGAAAATGAAAAACGTTCAACAGAAGATGCAGGCGATTAGTGCCGCTCAGAATGCCTTCGCTACTATAGAAAGCATTCGTCCAGGTGCGATACCTCAAGAAACTAAGGTGCTGTTAGCTGAACTGAAAGTTGATCTAATGGATATCCAAGATGCACAAGAAGAGGAGAACTCTATTGGTCCATTCGGAGAAATGGATAAAGTAGTTGATAATTTTTTTGAAAATAGTGCATTTTAGGGGTTGACATTTCCGAAAATGTGTTGTACAGTACAGTATAACATAAAGAAAGTGAGTTATATTATGAATATTGATTTTACAAAAGTTGATGTACAATACATTGGTGATTTGGATATGAAAGACTATCCAGACTTCTGCGATGCTTATATCGAAGAAGCCTTAGTAGATGGTGAGCCAGCTACTGAAGAACAACTTGACGCCATAAATGAGAATGCGGATTTCGTTTACGAAGAAATTCAAAATTATTTGTTTTAGGGGTTGACAATCTGGTACAGATGTACTATATTAGTATAGTAAGTTCATGAAAGGAAATATATTATGTGGTTTGTAGAAGCTTTGATTAGTGTCGAGACTGGCGAAAAAGAGCGTTACGAGTATTTGACTGAAGAGCAGTCACGTGCCGTTCACTCTATGTACAGTCAAAAGGGAGTTGCAATGGTTCAATCTGGTCAAATGTCGTGATCAGGGAGAAGACTGATAAGGAATTGATTATCGACTTATCGGGCCCAGATGGTAATTCGTATTACTTGTTACAACTAGCCAGACAGTTATCTCATAAGACTGGTAACGATTGGCAGACCGTATGTTCTGAAATGACTGCGGGTGATTACGAAGACCTTTTACTAACGTTTGATAGTTACTTCGGTGACTTAGTTATCTTGGAGAGATAGATTATGAAGATTGTTATTCAGACTCAGTTTATGGAAAACTACGCTTGGAACGAAGATGGTTCCCTCGGTACTGGTACGGATGCGTACTGGAAGTACAAGGGCGGTGATACGTACATCGTTGATGCTACGGTTGAGCAGGCTCAGGCGTCTACATTCTGGAGCAATCTAGAGGCACACATCGAATACTCTAACGATATGGCTCAGGAGTATATCCTTGGCATGGAAGTTATTGATGAGTGTGACTTCAAACTTGAGGACCATATTCAGGAGTGGGAAGCTCCAATCTATCTCACTGCTCAAGATGATGGGTTCGTTGCGACCAAAACAACTGAGAATGGTGAGTTTGGTTATATGAGGTCTGAGATCAAAACTAAGATTGAGACTTGGACTGTTCTTCCTGAGAATGATAGGGATAACTACACATCTCAGTTTCTCATGGAAGACAACAGTGTTATCCCTTATAAGCAACTTGAGTCGTATCTCAAGGCAGCCTAAGATCAGAAGGAACTGATAGTAGAGGGGTGGGGAGATAGTGGCAACGCTGTCTCCCTTTATTATAAATAACACTGTCTAGTCAACAGAAATGAATAGAAGAGATATGAAGACTTTTAGAGGATACCTAGCAGAAGTGGCGACATTCAGTCCTAAAAACTTTCCGTCAGATGTAGGTAAGAACAGAGATTTTACTGGTGCTGGTGAAAGAACGACCTATGCGCCAGAGGTTCTGACCGATTACAAATTCAAAGAGGGCTTTCCTATGGAGAAGCCTGCACCTTTGTATTCAGAAGACGGTACTGTTGTAAAGCAATTGAAGAAGGGCGAAACAGTACACTTTACCATTCCTGCTACATTACATAGATCAACAGAGTTTGGCATTACGAGACGTACAACTCTCGCACCAGTTTCACTCAAAGGATTTGATCAGCGACCAGATGGCTATGTTGCTATTAGTGCAATAGTGAAGCCAGGTGGGGGCGCACAAGGACGTGTAGGCGCTGGATCTAAAACGCAAGATATGGTTGCACTATATGTGAAAGACCATGCGTTCAAGAATGGTATCGAAGTAGAGACAGAATTCAAGACAGCTAGACCAGGGTCAACTATTCCCGATCTAGTAATGACTATTGACAAGAAGACTACTCAGTTTGAGATCAAAGGTACAAGTAATCGTACAGCACCGATTACGTTCTTTGACAAATCAGTCAAGCGTGGTGGTCGTAAGCCAGAGATAATTGAAGAGATTGCAGATGTATACAGAACCACTCTGAGAGTCGATGGCAAGAAAGTAGATGCTGAGATGAGAAAGATGAAGTTGCCTCCAACGTTTATTGGATTGATCGACTACTTCAACTCTCGCAATTCTACAATAGGACTAGCAGGTGATACAGGCGTAGTGAAGTCTGGTAAGTTACCCGCTGAGTTTGCCATCACCGATAGAACAATCTTATCGAAGATGCGTAGTGTTATTATCGATCACTTCGGTGAAGGTGGTGATGACTACTTTGTAGTACACAATCGTTCTGGCGATAAGTTTGAGATATACTACGTAGGTGGCGGTGATGCTGGCAACGTACTGAAAATGCCAGAACTTCCAGTATTCAAATCATTTGTGCTTGCTACATACGGTGGCGCATCGGGTGGATCAACACGTGTAGGATTGAAGATAAAGCTATGATGAGACTAACGAACTATCTTACTGAAGAAAAGAATGTACACATGGAGCATTTAGAGGATAATGTCCTCAATGCTGGTGTAACTGGCGCAAGACAAAGTATAAACTACTTACGTTCATTGCGTGACATGATGGCAGGTGATGCAAAGGCACCAGTCAATCTAACTGTCAAATGGGACGGAGCTCCCGCTATCTTTGCAGGTAAAGATCCCTCTGACGGCAAGTTTTTTGTTGCCAAGAAAGGTATCTTCAACAAGAATCCCAAAGTGTATAAGAGTGATGCAGACATAGATGCAGACACATCTGGTGATTTGAATACAAAATTGAAACTAGCGTTGGAGCACTTTCCATCTCTAGGAATTGAAGGAGTTGTCCAAGGTGATTTCCTATATGCGAAAGAAGATATTAGAAAAGAAACTATTGATGGAACATCGTATATTACTTTCCATCCTAACACCATTGTTTATGCGATACCAACGAAAAGCGACCTTGCTAAGAGAATCATGCGATCCAGCATCGGTGTGGTATGGCACACTACTTACAGAGGAAATAGCTTTGAGGAAATGTCAGCAAGTTTTGGAGAAGAGATTGCGAGCAAACTCAAAGAAAGCAAACAAGTCTGGTCAGTAGACGCAGTGTATAAAGATGTCTCTGGTAATGCAAGCATGACCAAGAAAGAGACCGCAGATATCACCAAGGTATTATCTGCCGCTGGTAAGAAATTCAATACTATCAAGCGTGGTACGTTTGACGGTATTACGAATCATCCCGATAGATTGTTGAGAGTGAAGACATTCATCAACTCTAAAGTAAGACAGGGTGAGCAAATCAAAAACCCTAATAGGTTTGTCACAGAACTCATGGACTATATTCATGACTACTACCAAAAAGAGATCGACAAGCTAAAGACTGCGAAGAGTAAAGCTGGTAGAGTAGAGAAGCGTAAAGACATTCTGTCGTACTTCGCTAACGTACCTAAGTCTCAGATTGTGGCATTGTTCGAACTCTATAATCTAATCGTTGAAGCCAAGCTTATGCTAATACGTAAACTAGATAAGACTAAGAGCATCGGTACGTTTCTAAAGACCGCAGATGGATTCAAAGTAACAGAGCAAGAAGGCTTTGTCGCTATTGATCGTATGGGTAAAAATGCAGTCAAACTAGTAGACAGACTACAGTTTAGTAATGCTAACTTTTCTCCAGAAATAATCAAAGGCTGGCAGAAGTAAGTCAGGTTGTCACAGATGCAATACCAGCATTACGGGTATTCGGAAATGTCATCGTAATTTAGAGTAAAAATCAACTTTTCTTGTATAAATATTTGCGTCAACAAGATTGACATAATACATTTATCACATACGAAAGGTTTCATAATGGCACACGTATTAGCCGCAGTACGATTTCTAGACTTCTCATTCTTATCAGCTTACATCTATAAAGTGGTGAGATACTTCGAAGACCGCAAGACTTATAAAGAAACATATAATCAACTGTCAAAACTTACAGACAAAGAACTAGCAGACATCGGTTTGCACAGAGGACTAATCCACTCAGTATCAATCGGCGCATATTCTCCAGATAGATCAGATAATCCAAATTTACGGGGGTGGGTCTAATGACAGCTTTAGTAGCAAACTATGTATTTTCACCGTTGTCGGGATTCTGGTCATCAGTAGATCGTTATTCGCAGATAGTGGGGTACTCACGGGCAGCGGCGGAACTCGCAAGGCAGGGTTACCACGAGGAATCGAAACAGTGTATGTTAGAGATTACGAAGTTACAAAATAGGTAACACTAAATACACTTGAGGACTTGAAAGGGGCTTCGGCTCCTTTTTATTTATTATAACAATTGATGAGGATAGAAAATGGCATACGGTGATCCTACAGTATATAAAAAACATCTAGGCGGACATAATTGGGTATCACATACCGATAAAGGTTCGCTAGAACTAATCAAACAAAAATTCAAAATAGGCACAATGCTAGATATAGGATGTGGTCCTGGTGGTAACATTAGGGTTGCAAAAGAAGTTGGTATTGATGCAGAAGGTATTGATGGTGATGTTCGGGTCATTCCAGAAAATCCAGATATCAATATTATTCCCTGTGACTTTGCAGAAACAACGTACACAGAGAAAGACTATGACCTAGCTTGGTCAACAGAATTTGTAGAGCATGTAGAAGAAAAGTATATCGATAACTACATGCAATCATTCGCTAAGTGTAAGTATGCATTCATTACATACGCACCTCCTGGTACTAACGGTACACATCACGTAAATCTAAAAGAAGAAGACTACTGGATCAAAGTATTCGGTAAGTATGGCTTTGAGTTTGACGAAGCTAGTACACATCAAATTCGTCAAGCATCTACCATGAAACGTGACTTTGTACGTAGCAGAGGATTGTTTTTCAGACGCACTGGTCAAATCAAACAAAGTAAAGTGTTACTAGTAGCAAGCGGATTATCATCTAAGCAGATCAACGATTATCCATACAAGCAAGAAGGTTGGACTGTCGTTGCTATCAACAATGGATATAGAGTTTGTGATTGGGACTACTGGGTCAGACCACCAGATTTTGAAGGTGAGCAAGCAGTAGCTAAAGAGCATCAAACAATTGTGAAAGCATATGGTCCTGCACTGAACAAGTATGGCGGTCAGAAAGCGTGTGGTTTCTCTATTACTCTGAATGCAGGATATTGGGCATTGTCAGAACTAGCACCCAGTGTTATTGCTTTCCTAGGCTGTGATATGAACTACACTCCTACTAATGACGGAGCTACTTCTATCTATGGTGTGGGTAATGATATCAAACAGAACGGTATACCAGATCCAGATAGAATGGCTAAGATGTATGGAGACGGTGATCCTAACTATCTCACTAATATCTATCGAAGACTTGAAGACGTTGCTCAAGAGCATAACTGTGAGGTCGTGAATCTATCAACTGATCCAGACACAAGACTACCTTACAAGAGAGTGAAGCCATCTAGATATTGAGGTGTAAAATGAAACCCGAGAAAGCGTATATTATTGTAATCAATGATCCTCGTTCAATTGAATATGCCGCACACGCAGTGAAGAGTTGTAACGACTTAGGTATTGAGTATCAAATTATACAAGGATTGCAAGACTTAGATTTAGTACAAGCATGGGCGCACGTAAAAGAAGGTATAATCATTCGTGCTGAAATGGATGATAAAGCCGCATGTGCCTCTGCAACACACGCCTTAGTGTGGCAAAGAATAGCAGAGAATAAAGAGTGTGCTATTATATTAGAACACGATGCAGTCATGTTACACAAACTAGAAATAGATATACCAGATAATGAAATAGTCTGTTTAGGCTATAAGTATCCAAACATCACTGCATATGATCACGAAAGAGCAGGACCATCTGTTCGACTTATACCAATTGGAATGCATGGAGGAGCCCATGCGTATGCTATCACATATGTAACCGCTCATATGCTACTCAAAGAGTTATATGAGAAAGGCGCAGAAGAAGCTGTTGACAATAGATATTTTATGAGAAACTATCCAGAGTTAGTATCAAAGGTACCTATTAGCATCTGTGATCCAATATCTGCTATGGGCTGGATAAGAGAATCGACAATATGGGATGGGGATGCCGATCTACAGAACTTTACATTTCTGAGATCATTTATCATCAACAGCGACTTTGAGGCGCTATTCGATGAAGATAACTAATCTATAAATACAACACATACTTGTAGTAAGTCTACGGAAAACCTACCAAGAGGATAAAATGGATAAAGAAGAAGATAAGGCTGTAGAGGCCGAAAACGAAAAATCAGTTGAAAAAGAGCAACCGAAGAAAAAGAAGCCCGAGCCAAAGAAGGCAAAGAAGGGTGAGGATGCTGATGAAGTTCTCGTCAAAAATACGATTAACCTCAAGCCCAAGCTAGAAGAAGCTCCTGGGAAAACAGCGGTGATTGGTTGGGGTCGTATGAATCCCATCACTGTTGGCCATGAAAAACTAGTCAACAAAATCAACTCAGTCGCACGTTCAGAAGGTGGAGATCCTATCCTATTTCTGACGCATTCGCAAGACGCAAAAAAGAATCCCCTTACTTACGATGACAAATACATGCTTGCAACGAAAGCGTTTGGCAAGATAGTTCGTAAGTCTAGATCAAAGACGATTATTCAAGCCGCACAAGAACTACAGAAAAAGTATAAGAACATTGTTCTTGTAGTTGGCTCAGATCGTGTAAAAACTTTTGATGATCTACTAAACAAATATAACGGAAAAGATTACAGCTTTGATAGTATCAAGGTTGTTTCTGCTGGTGACCGAGACCCAGATGCCGATGATGTGACAGGTATGTCAGCCTCTAAGATGAGGGCATTGGCAAAAGATGGTGACATGGAGTCATTTTCTAAAGGTCTACCTAAGAAACTGAAAGCAAACGCTAAAGACGTATACGACATGGTACGTGGTGGCATGAAGATTTCAGAAGAGTTAGAACTAGACGAAGCAATTCTATCATTCGCACAACGTAGACAACGTGCCATGACTATGCGTAAGTATAAGTCTAAGATTGCCGCTGCCCGTAAGAGAATGTCGAAGCGAGTTGCTACCAAAGATAGATTACAGAAGAAAGCACGTAAGAAAGCAATCGCAATCATTCGTGGTAAAGTTGCAGGAGATAAGGGTAAGCGTTATAGCGAACTCTCTACTGCCGAGAAGATGATGATCGATCAGAAAGTAGCAAAGCGTAAAGCAGTTATTGATCGTATCGCTAAGAAACTTCTACCTAAAGTTCGCCGTGCTGATATTGCTAGAGTACAAGGCAAAAAAGTAAGCGAAGAGTATAACTTAGATGAGCATTTCGATCTATTCATCGAAGAGCCGACTGTAGGTCAAGACCCAGATATCAAAGACAAGAAAGGCACACAGCCTGCTGTCTACTATAAAGGTCTATCTAAGTCAACAAAAGATAAGCGTGATGCCCACTTCAAGAAGGGTACAAAGATGGACGATGATAATCCAGCGGCATACAAACCAGCACCTGGTGACGCAACTGCTGAGACTAAGCCATCTAAGCACACAAAGAAATTCAAAGATATGTATGGGGAAGAACTCATACCATTATCTAAGTTTCACTCTGCACAGAAGAAAGACGGCAGTGTGAAGACTGATGGTCGATTCAAGATTTTCAGAAAGAAGAATGCTGAAGCTGGTGATACTCCAGATAAAGCAGAGATCAAGAATAAAGTTATTGATGAGAACAAAGCAGAAGAGCGTTTGAGATCACAGCATAAGTCTGAACGTGAGAACATGAAGCGTGAACACGATAAAGAACTAGACGCAGTAAAGTCACGTGGTTTACGTAGGCAGATTCGTGATCTACAGAAAGAAGAGTTTGATACTGATGAAGCATTACTAGCATTCATCGAAGAAGTGACAAGTGATATCGCTGATTCAGTAGAACTGAGTGAAGCAAAGGGCGATGCAGGTCTGAAAGCAAAAGCAGAGAAGTCTGGTATGCCACTCGGCATTTTACGTCAAGTTTACAACAGAGGCGTTGCCGCATGGAGAACTGGACATAGACCAGGCACTACTCCACAGCAATGGGGCTTTGCACGTGTAAATTCATTTGTTACTAAATCTTCTGGTACATGGGGTAAAGCAGACGCAGACCTAGCCGCTAAAGTACGTGGCAGTTCTAAGAAAGAAGAAGTAGAGTCCCCTATCGATAAGAAGAAAGATGGGTCACTGTCATATAAGAAGACAAAGATTATCACTGAAGATGATCCATGTTGGGATACACACGAAAAGCGTGGCATGAAAAAGAAAGGTGGCAAGCTAGTACCTAACTGTGTGCCTAAGAACGAAGCAGTATCTCCAGCACAGCAAGCCGCTATTGCGATTGCTAAGAAGAAGAAAGAAAAGTTAGACGAAGAGTTTGAAGATATGTTCGAAGGATACATGTCTAATAAAATCAAGTCTGTGTCAGTCAACAAAAAGATGTATGACCATGCATTGAATACACTGAAGAGTGTTATTGATCGCAAGAAGAAAGAGGCAAAAGCCAAGAAGACTGGCATGAGACATAGTTCTGAATACTATGCCGCACAGATTGCTAGAACGTATAAAGATGTAGACAGTAAAGTACTACACAAAATGCTAGGCGAAGAGTATGTCTTTGAAGAGGGTGGTGCTGGCGATAGAGGCACAGATAAACTAACTAAGCGTTACAAGAAAGATACTCCTGGTGAAAGCGTATCAGAGAGCGAAGGACCAGTGCCTAAGCCAATGTCTAAGATGACTGATAAGCAGAAAGAGGATCTGAGACACAAGCAGAACGTTGAGCGTGAGCGTAACATACGTAAGATGAAGATTGGTCAAAAGCAGACCGATGATGATCGTAAGCGTAGAGAAGCAGATCGTGAGAGAAGACTAAGACAGTATGCGGGCAAGCGTGAAGAACTTGAGTTAGATGATATGTTCGAATCTGTAATCAGTGAACGTGAAGGCTTCAAGCAATTCAACGAAGATGTATCACAGAAGCAAATCAGTGACCTCGAAAAGTTTGCTGATAGACTGCTAGACAAGTTTGGCGTAGACGTAGAATTTACACGTCACTTTGCTGATCGTATGAACGATGATAGAAACAACCCTAAGATTTCTATTCCTGAGTTACAGCGTTTCTTCAAGAAGGTTGCTAAGAACAAAGCGAAAGATATCAAACAACTAGGTGACTCTGAAGCAGTGCTAAAAGATATTCAAGCAGACTTGAACTTGCCTGTAGTCATCAACTACGACAAAGCAAAGAATGAATTTGAAGTAGTAAACAAAACGATCATGCGTAAGAAAGATTTCAAGACGCCTAATAAGATCGTAAAATACTAACCAGTGAGCAGATAAATATAGAATATAGGAGATAAAATTATGAGTTTTCCACTGACTAAAGAAATGCTAAGTGCAATGATCAACAACAATCCAAAAGCCGATGAGTGGTTTGAGGCACTTGAAGAGATCATGCCAAAATATGAAATCGATACTCCTGAGCGTATCGCTGGATTTATTGCACAGTGCGCCCACGAAAGCGCAGACTTCAAGAGACTTGAAGAGAACTTGAACTACAGCGAGAAAGCACTGAATGCAGTGTTTGGTCGTTACTTTGGTACAGGTAAAAAGAAGCGTGATGCATCTGAGTATGCTCGTAATCCAGAGATGATTGCGAACTACGTTTATCAAGATGAGTATCGTACTAAGCGTGGTGCAATGGGCAACGTAAATGACGGTGACGGATGGTTATTTCGTGGTCGTGGCTTGAAGCAACTTACTGGTCGTAATAACTACACAGCATTTGGTAAGACTGTAGACCTGACTGCCGAAGAAGCAGTAGAATACGTAGCAACAGAAAAGGGTGCTGTTGAGTCAGCATGTTGGTTCTGGGATACAGCGAAGTTGAACAAGATTGCTGATAAAGGCGATATTGTTGCAATGACTAAGAAGATCAATGGCGGTACTATTGGTCTAGAAGATAGAACATCACGCTATGAGAAAGCTATTGCTATCATGGGCGGTGAAGTAGAACTATCTGCACCTGCGCCTAAATCAGATGTAAACTTAGATGAAGTTTGCTCAATAGGTTCACGTGGAGAAACAGTAAAGGCAATTCAGCAACACCTAGGATTAGGTGACGATGGTATTTATGGCCCAGGTACAAAACGTGCAGTGAAGCAGTTTCAAGCTTCTAACGGTTTGTTAGCAGACGGCGTTGCTGGACCAACTACACTAAGAAAGATGTTTGGATAAGAGGCTAAGATGAAATCGTTTGTAGAACATATGTCTGAAAGTATTATGATGAAGAGTCAGAATACTATAGATAATCCCGAAGATCCAGAAGTAATGGTGCCGGGGTTTGGTTCTATGCTTCTATCTCAACTAAGAAATAGTGTTGCGAGACAGTTGACCGATGTAGGTAAACGTGCGAGTAGAAATGACTTTGATATCGCATACAGTCTACTCTTAGACAAGTCGGGAGCTGGTGCTGTAGTCGCAAAGCTACAAGCAATCAAAGACGCTGAAGAAGAGATGAAGAAGAGTCCTTACAAACGTAAGATAACAATGGCTAAGAAGAGATAGGTAACATGAAAAGTTTTGTAGAACATATTGCAGAAGCAAAAGACCCAGGCGAATACGATAACGAAGGTGGTATGGCTAAGACCCAACTACGTGGTGTTATTGCTGATGCAGATCATATGATCAAGATGTTTGGTGACGATGACAATCTGCCAGAGTGGGTACAGAACAAGATCACTAAGGCTGCCGACTATCTAAACTCTGCACATCGTTACATGATGAACAAAGACGGAGAAGAGTAATGGCTTGGATTGCAGTACCGAATAATCCTTCATGGGAATTTGATAACACAGCAACGATATCAGATACCTATCCACGCACACCTGGAAATGTCGCCGCTGGTGTTAGGACATATACTATGCCAGATGGCAGACTACGCACTACTTTTATCAAGTGCAGAAAGATCAATAATCCGACTGCGGTTGGCGAGTTAGACAAATCATATTACGAAGCGAGAACGCAATAATGAAAACTTTTAGAACACATAGAGCAACACATATAGATACATTCTGTGAAGAATGCAACATATATGATGACTTAGTTACAGAAGCATCTGAGTATCAGGGACGTAAAGTTTCGCTAAACGACCCATTCAGAATGCCATCAGGCTCTAAGAGTAAGTTCGGCGTATACGTAAAGAACGAGAAAGGCAATGTTGTCAAAGTAACATTTGGTGATCCTAACATGGAGATCAAGCGTGACGACCCTGCTAGAAGAAAAAGTTTTCGTGCAAGACATGGCTGTGATAATCCAGGTCCTAAGTGGAAAGCAAAATATTGGTCTTGCTATCAATGGCGGGCTGGTGCTAAAGTAGACAACTAATAAATAATAACAGATATTCGGGAGATAATCAATGAACTATAAGAAAGAGATAGCACCATTACCAGAAGGTTTCGCTGATGCTATTAGCAGGACAATCAACAAATTGCAACACATGCAAGAAGCACCTGCTTCTCGTAAGTCAGATCGTTCTGATGGTGATACTAAGCCACAAGATATTTCTGGCGAAGAAGAAAAGGTAAGCGCAGACAAGAAAGCTCCTGCACGTAAGGGCGACAAGTCTCAAGGCGAAGCTATGGCTTCTGTCAAAGAAGAGACTGAAGCGTTAGAAGAAGTGCGTAACATCAAGATCGCCAAAGACGGTAAAGATGAGAAGATGGTCAACAAGCAAGAGTTGAAGACATATCTTCAGATGGGCTGGAAAGAAGTCAAGGAAGAAGCTGAGTTAGACGAAGCTACTATTACTGTAAAGTCATTCACCGGTAAAGCACCAGCGGGTATCAAGATGAAAAAGATCGGTTCATCTTCGTTTGGTGGAGATGATGTTGAAATGACTGGTCCGGACGCTAAACTTATTGCTTACGCTAAGAAAAGTCTCGGATGTGATAAATCGTGTAAGACTATCGCAGACGTTGAAAAGAGTCTGAGTGAAGCATACGAAAGTACCTGTAGCACAGTATCATCTTCATACAAGCCTAAAGCTAAGAAAGAAGAAATCGATCCAGTAAATCCTAAAGCGGTCAAGAAGAAGTTCGATGATCGTAAAGACAAAGATATCGATAATGACGGTGACGAAGATGAGTCAGATGAATATCTGCACAAGCGCCGTAAAGCGATTTCTAAAGCGTTGTCAAAAGACGAATCTGTAAAAAAGCCTAATGCCTCTGTAGACGAATCTGCCGAACTAGAGGGGCTAAATGAAAGATTCTCACCAAGAGAAATCAAAATGGCAATCGGTATTGCATCAGACAAAAGATATGCTGGTGGCAATATGACTGGTGCAGTCAAAGCAATCGATAAGCTAAAGAAAGGTCTATCTGATCATCCACAAGTTTCTGCTGTTCTAAAGAGACAGAACGAAGAAACTGAATTAGACGAAGCACTGCAACATGTTCATACAATTAAAATTACTGCTGACGCTCCATCTGATGCAAAACCATCTGAAGTTGCTGATATTAAAAACGATTTTAAATTGCACGTTCAAGCAATCAGA
>Ga0187219_1000028_pt1 | contig 52048 bp, 31 predicted proteins | sample 13SPOviralmetaG_FD_130162 | JGI IMG/M metagenome (GOLD analysis project Ga0187219, IMG submission 130162) | Marine viral communities from the oligotrophic San Pedro Time Series (SPOT) site, San Pedro Channel, CA, USA - 13 SPOT_SRF_2010-07-21... | ecosystem: Environmental > Aquatic > Marine >... | reverse complement strand
GATCGGACTGGGGCTTGAGAGTGACGTTAATACCTCTGGCGGCAAATCGTTCCAAGCGTTCATAAAGTTCTTCGAACATTTCAGGAACCATAACTTGATTGATTGTAACATATACTCCTCCTTCTATTAGTTGGAGACATTTATCTCCAAACTCTTGTTCATCTGCAAACTCTGCATGATAACTTGCTGTTATACTTCTGCGTTTTAGATGCCGAGTATTGTCAATAAAATTAGCCCACCATTTGTGTCCTGGGCTTAAATTTGTTGTCATATGTATGCTTTGATATTCCGGTAGCTCATCGTTAGCATAGTACTCAACTACTTTATTAAAGTATTTATATGCTGTAGGTTCGCCTCCGCTAAAACTAAAATGGAAGTCTGTAAAGCCGTTTGCACGAGCCTGTGCTTTGATACTATCTAGGGTGTTTAAGTACAATTCTAGATCTTGGTGGTCAGGGGTACTAGATCTAGCGTATGGCCAGCAATAACTGCATGAATAATTACAAAATCTAGCCAGGATCCACGAAACTGTGAAAAGATGGCTCTTTAGGAGGGTTTTCTGCCCAAACTCAGTAATATCTTGCCAAGGTATCTTGTTATAATCATTCATATTTGTTATTACTATCGTATACTAATTTACTGCATTGACGAGCGCATGTCATGCACTTATCCTCACCGTTCCAGAAGTCTGGAAGGTTTACAAAAAGGTTATCATTACTGTTTAATACCCCTGTTGAACAGTTAGGTACACCAACTGTCTTTAATACGTTCTTTGTGTTTTCTACACTTAAATTCCGTAAGTAGTGTATTGGTAGTTTTTCTTGTATAGGTTGTTCTAAATAATCCCCGCCAAACCAACAACACGGAAATATATCTCCATAAGGATCTACATATATTCCTTGCTCAGTTACACATCTAGCATTAATGTTACTTGCGGCAATTGCACTATTTCTAAAGTCGTCGTCTACTAACTGTATTAAATCTTTGTTAGGTGTTTTTTTAAAACGTAATGTTTGTGCAGGACTTATTGTGTACTCTACATTGCCATCATTATCGTGTACTTCGTATTCTTTCATTTCATAAAAGCGTGTAGTACTAACAAAGTTTACACTTTGTACTCCTAACCCTAACAGATAGTCTTCTAATTGATCTACTTCATGTTCGTTATGTGCAAATACAAGACTGTCAACTCGAGCATTTCCGCCTGCATCACAATATGCTTTTAGATTTTCGATTACCTTATCAAACTTTGTGTTTTTACGATATAGTTCATGTTTGCCCTTAAATCCATCTACAGCAAAAATAACTTCAATGTTATATTGTGCTAATTTCTTCCACCATGTAGTATTCCGCATCCCACCGTTAGTATTTATTGCTAGTCTAACTGTAGGATTACATTCTCGTACATAGGAATAAATCTCTAAACAATCATTTGCAAACGCAGGGTCTCCATAATTACCACAGCTATAAAAATTATCTAACTGTGATAAGAAGTCTTTTGGAAACCATTCTTTAAATTGGGTAATACTCATATCGCCATTACGTATAAATGGACGAGTGGCACCTCCGTGATAGTTCCTAGCACACATTGGACATTGTGCTTGACACTTATCTGTGAGCTCAATGTGAACTGTTCTGATATTATTTACAAGTTGCATCAAATTGCTCCTGTAACCAATCAAAGTCGTTTATTAGCTGAAGATTAGAGCTGCTAGAAAGCCCAAACTCCCTGCCAGCAATAGCACCTTTAATAGCATACTCGCCGAAGGGAACATCTCTTCCCATGGTTGTCCATATTTGTAATCTTTCTTCAGATTCATTGTCTACTTGTCCTCTTATTGTCTTTGATGATAATTTGCAACACTCTCTAAATGCGCTTTTCCATGTTTCAAATGGTCCAATATTGAATGCTGCAATGTTACTAACTTTAGGCATTGCATTAAATTTTGAACTAATGCTAGTTGTCATATCTGTTGTAGTTACATCCATATTAACAGTTTCTTTAACCGGAAACAACTTTACTCCGCCATATCCGTATTCTAAATCATTAATAGGATTTTTACTTCTCCAAACAAATACTTGATCTCTTTGCCACTTAGGCACTTGGTGATCAAAAGTAAAATCGTCAAGTACATATGCATCACCGTCTACTACCCAAAACATATTTGTATCACATGCTTCTGCAGCTACAATGTGTGCTTGATGTATTCCTTTGATTCCGTGTACTCGATGTATTGTTCGATCTGGAAATCTAGTTTTTATATTTTCAAAATTTTCAGTTGCGTTTGATTCATTATAACTAATAAAAACAATATCATAATGCTTAGGAGTGCTTGCTAGAATATCTACTTCTTTTTTCTGTGTAAAAAATTTGTAATCAAACTCACGCTGCGCAAGGTTTTTATCTTTGTGTATTAAGAATATACCGTCGTGGAATTTACCATTTTTAAATACATGAATAATATCTTTTTGATGTGATGAAATTTGATAATCAAAATCAAATGTAACATTAACATCATCTGGTACAACGTAAAAGAAATCTGTAGTCGATGCTTGTTTCGCTTCGCAAAAGTCATTATAATCTTTTGCTACAAATATATCGTATTGTTTTGGAGTACTTGCTTGTATGTCGTGTTCTTTTTTATTTGTTATAAATTTATATTCAAATTCACGTTGACTAATTTTACTGTGTTTACTACATAAAATAATACCGTCATAATATTTGTTATTTTTAAATACATGATTTATCTTTCTGTCAAACTCTGCGTCATGACTAAAGTATAAATCAAATTCAAAGTCGTCGTTAGTATACACATGCGGAGGAACTATCCAAAACATTTCTGTATCACAAGTATTAAAAGTTTTAAGGTAATCATCATATGTAGTAACATAGGAAATATCATATTGCCTAGGGCCACTTACTACGTCTTCCCACTGTTTTGCATTTACTAAGAAACGATAGTCAATTTGTTTTTTATTAAGAGCCTTATGCTTTGAACAAAGAAATACACCGTTATATAAGTCTTTATCGTTTACTCTATGAATAAAAGCATGATTTTCTTTTCTGTCATAACTGTTATGATGACTAAAGTAAAAGTTTTCAGTATATGTTTTACTGTATTTTAAATTATGAGACACTGCCCAAAACATTTCTGTAGAACTGTTTTCCATAGCGTGTTCGTAATCGTCCCAATTATCGACATAAAAAGTATCAAACGCTTTAGGAGTACTTGCTATAACATCTACTTCTTTTTTGTTTATAAAGAATCGATACGTAAGTTCACGAGAGCTAATACTTAATTTTTTTGGAACTAGTAAAATGCCATCATAATGTTCTCCGTTTAAAAATGTATGAACAACATCTTGACTCCACTCGTCTGCTGTATAATTAAATTTAAAGTCTTCAGATATATTAATATCAGGCCAAACTATCCAAAACATTTTAGTAAGTACTTTACGTTGTGCTTCTTCTAATGTGTCAGCAAATTTTGCTCTAGGGTATTTTTCCTTAAGAGAACTCCATGACTGTTTAGCCAAAAGAGTGTTATCACTAAGAAAAACGATATCATACATAACTATATTGTACTATCATTCGTACCTCATGTCAACAAAAAGTTGTATAAATTTGCCTTCCATTCGCTTATTAAAGAACTTTTCTCTATTCTTTTTAACAAACGGCATTACTTCGCTTATTCTTTCATTTAATTCGTCTGTACTTAACGAATCTAAAAATTTGATATTATCAACAATTTGTTCAGAACGTATTGCTGGATCATATGTTAAATCATATGTTTGCCTTATTAAATCATTATATGAAAAATATCCTTCATTATTAAGATACTCAACTGTGCCAACTGTACCAAGTACCATAAAAGGATGACCTAATGCTATGTGTTGCCAAATACGTGGACCTGCACGTAATGCCGCAAGCTCTTGACTGTAATAGCCAAAAGGTTGTAAATCATTTTCTTCGCAAATAATAGATAATACTGAATTATTATATTCATCTTCATCATACGATAGCTTATCATTTTGATCTATTATACCGTTTGAAAACTGTTCTAAGTTTTTTATTAAACCTTTTTTGTGTTCTGTTTCAACAGACGACTTTCTAGCATTAAATAAAGACTTTGGATCAGTATTATCTAATTTGTAATTATTATGATCAAACGTAAAATATCCTTTTTCTAATAACTTACTGTTAGCCAATTCTAATAAAAGTGTTATATCATGTTTAGCATAATGACTAGGTACAACATTAAAAAGTTTCTTTGGAAATTTACTTCCATAGTCTAACGGAACATCATTTGATTTTCTTAGAAAATTATCATTGTGAGAAATCCAATGCAAAGATGATTCACCACTACGAACTTTACAAACTGTTTGCATATACACTTGCCACCAATCAAACCCATATACATTTTTTAAATCCAATAACGGTTTATACACGTCTTTGAGTTCGCCTAATACAACGTGTATTCTATCTTTAGGTATTCCACTTTCAACAAGCTCATCAATTCTTATTTTCATTTGTGAAAGTATAAAAGCGTTACCATTTACTCGAGGTGCTAAAATAAGAAGACACATTTTCTTTTTACGAATAAGTTTTTTGGCTTTTGCTGAAATTAAATTAATCCACGATCTGTTCCAACCATAGTATGTATGATTTAATTCTATAGGATAATATAAATTTTTTCTAGTCTGTTTATTTGTAAATAGTTCAACATTTACTTTATGAGATTTCATTGTAAAATAAAAGGTGGTAAACTTTGCTATACAGGATCCAGCATTATATCCTTTATAATACGGAACACGTCGAGCATCTTTTGTCAGACCAATATTACGTGACCCGTTAGGAGCAGGCTGTCCTTCTATAATTTCATCATAGTAAAAGTATATCATGCCATTCCTTAAATATGTCTGCATAGTTCTGTTTACGAATAACATCTAGTCTTTTGTTTTCATCAAAAAATTGATTAAACGCATCAAGGTTAGATGGCTGACTTAGGAAATTATTTATTTGGTCATAAAATGGCAGGCCGTCAATTTTTTGTAAAATTGCTTTCTTTGCATGTTCGGGCGCATTAGCAGCACTATAAAAATTAGGATGATGTACCATATTATGCGATACATTTACGCCTTTACTATTCCAGAAATTCCATGCTTCTTTTATATAATAGATATTCATTATACTTACTGTCTGTAATATATAAGTTTTGTGTCCTAAACTATGTAGCCAATCAAATGCTTCGATAGTCTTGTCCCATTTTGCAGGATGCCGTAAATAACTGTTTCTATCTTCTAAGTCGTCGATAGATACCATAAACTCAACTTGTTTAAATTTATTCCACAAGTCTATATACTTGTCATTTATAATTGTTGAGTTCGTACTATATACCAATGTAATATTTTTTGCCAAGTCTTTAGTAATTAAAAATTCTAAAAACTTCATATGCTTGTCTACAAGTAATGGTTCTCCGCCATTGATATAAACTTTACGTGTATTATTGCAGTGTTCTGCTAAATTTGCCCAAAAGCGTTCGTCCAAAGGCCAATCAAACATACTCTGAGGAGTATCAAACTTGCGTTCGTTTAATTTTTCCCAATCACGTATCCATTTACTACTACTTTGCGGATTGCATGAGCGACATGCTAAATTACAAATATTACCTAACCGTAATTCAATAAATTCAAAATTAACTTCAGTTAATGTGCCATCATCTTGTGTAATACGCTGTGCATCATTTAAGTCAAAGTCTAATAATTTTGTATCACGGGTACGTTTACTTTCATTACCAAGTTGTTCAAGTTTGTAGCACTTAGTACACGCTGCAGGCATCTTGCCTTCTAACATATCTTTGCGGACCTTTTTAAACAAGTCCGAGTTCATTATTTTTTCAAAATCATATGTTGTATTGTGTAGTGTAATAAACTCTCGTGGCAAGTTTTGTGCTTCGCTTGCACGATTCGTCATATCGCTTTCGCAACAAAGTGTAATACTACCATGCGGATGCGTTGCTAAATGTGTCCAAGGTAAAGGGCAGAATGTTTTACTCAATGTTATCCCACCATTCTTTGCCTGCATCACTTAGCGTATCTCTAAATGTAACATCTTGTTGTCTAATCCTTTCTAAAAACAGCACGTTTTTCTTTCCTCTGCGCCAGCCGTCAGCATAATTTATAAATTCTTCTTCGAATGTTTTACGTTCTAACATGTTTTCTAGTGTTTCTTGGTACACACGAGTTTTAGGTGTTACTCTAGGTTTAATATAGTCTAGTAACATGTGTATTTGTTCATCTAATACTGCTCTAGGCAAACACATAGGGCTCATTAGTACACTAGGATCAAATGCAAATGTAATTTTAAAGTAACTTTTTACGTTTAGTTCTGTAACTACGTCAAACATACGTTTTAAATCAAACAATCCTGGCGTAGTTAGGGTTACATCAAACACCATTGCATCATCGCCGTACTTGTCCACAAGAAACATACCGTCTTTAAAGTTTTGTAACCATTCGTTCCATTTGAGGCCTGTTCTGATATACTCGCCAACTGCTCCTACACCGTCTATACTAGCACAAATGTTTACACGTTTGAAGTTATCTAGCATGTCATACAGTTTGTAGTCTTTATAATGTGTTCTACTAAGGTTTGTATTGTAACGTACAACTACATCTTGGCTTTTGCCTTCATCTACTAGCTGTTGCATAATACGCCAATGTATATCATACATAAGTGGCTCGCCGCCTACCCAGTATAACTCTTCTACAATGCCTTTGTCAACTGCTTCTTGTAGTTCTGTTTCGAGAACTTCTTTTTGAAATGTAGCAATCTTCTTTCGTGTGTCTGGTTGCATCCATTTTTCACGTTCGTAGTTAACTACATTGTGTTTAATCTTTTCAGTTTCCCAACTTGAGCTGAGTTGTTCGCCGCACATACGACATTTAAAATTACAAAGATTGCTTATACGGTAGTCAAAACTAATCGGTTGCATAGTTGTGTAGCCGTCTTCTTTTGTACTAGCTATTATGTCTTCAACTTTGTGCGGAAATAGTGTATTAGTAAAATAATTTTTATATGTATGTAGGTTTAATACTTGATTATTACAAACATCACACTGACTTAGTTTTTCTCCGGCTAACATACGCTTACGAATATCTTTCATATAATCGCTGTTCCAGTGTTCTTCAAGTGTTATTGGATCAAATTCAGTGTTGTCTTTATCACCTGCATCTATATACTGCTTTTGAAAACTTGCATCTTCTCTACTAGCACAACACAACCTACGCTCGCCTTGAGGGCTAACATAAGTGTGTGTCCATGGTGCTGTACAAAAGTATGGGCCAAGTTTATCAGTCATATGTTGCCAAAGGTTTTTCTATGTTTTTATTATCAGGTGTTAGTATCCAACCTTCTTTTTGCGCAAGTTCCATAATACTTGCATCGGTATCTGGAATACTATCAACCCAGTCTGTTAGTATTTTAGGAAATACGCTTAGGCTTTTGTTTCTACGTACATCATACTGTGCATAGAATGTTTTAAAATCACGCCATAGTGTAGTAGGGTTACTTGTACGTCTATGCGGAGCATCTACAGTTACTAAGTAATCTATCAAACGTTCAATACTTGCTTTTTCAAACTCGCTCCAGCCTGGCTTGTCTTTGTTAGCTTCATACCATGTTGACAATTTATTATGGCAATGATCCTTAATATGATTAGGCAATGCCAGTGGTGACTGAAAGCTAGGAAAGCGTAATAAGTTTAAACTTACAGTTGGTGTTCTACTTTGTGTAAGCTCTTTTAGTTTGTAAACATCATCTAAGAATTCTGTAATACTAAACAAACAAAGACTATTAATAGTCATCATAATGTGTACGCCTTTGGTATTTGCTTCTGTTAGTATACGTTTAATATTTTTAGTCCATTCGTCGTAATCTAGTCCGTCACGAATATAGTCTGCTTGAGCACCTACTGCTTCACAACTAGTATACAACTCAAAGTGATTCATACCTTGTGTTTTCTCAATTAGCTTGTCAATAATAGCATCTTTAGCAATTAGGTTACTATTAATAGCAAAACGCATATCAGAATCTTGCTCATTAAACCAATCAAACAACTTCCAAGTGTTTCCGCTCATTAAAGGTTCGCCACCTGTAACACGTAGTTCTTCTAAACTATCTGCTAACCCGTTATCCCACCATTTCCAAAATGCTTGTATGTAGGGGTTGTCTTCATCATTTTTGTAAGGCTGTGTCCAACTACCGTCTTGCTTAAACGCACCAGCACCATCACTTACTAAGTTAGTGTACTCGCCATTCTTCTTAATGTCTTTAGCCCATGTAGTTGAAAAACTTGCATTACAATAACTACATGCTAAGTTACACGTTCTGTCAAACGCAATTTCAAACGTTTTAAGATTAGTACTATCGTTAGCATCTGCTTCATATGCTTGTTGCAATTCTTCGTCTGAATAGATAATACTTTTAAAAGTCCTGTCACTGACAGCATCTTTTTTCATATCTTCCATCTTCCAACAATATTCACACTCTGCAGGACGCTCGCCTTTTTGCATCATACGGCGCATTTCTTTTTTATGCTTAGTATTATGGATAGCTGTATAATCTTCTTCTATTTCAATAAGGGGTATTTTATGTGCAGGAGGATGATGACAACTAGCCGTTGTACCGCTGCCCAGCCAGGTAGTAGCGTTAAACCATTTTGCTCCGCAAAAACTTTCGCTTTTACTATCTAATACTCTGTCTCTATATTGCTGTAGAGACTCATCAGATTTTTTAGGCATTCCATTCTCCTAGTAAATGTTCGTATTGCGGAAATGTGTCCACAAAGTCTTTATCTCTTCTTTTGTCGTATGCATGTATGTATCTTACAAAGTCGGCTCTGTGTTCTGTTGCTGATTCAGTATTACGCAAGTAATCACATAATCGTTTTATTTGATCAAACTCTTCTAGATACAATCTTGCATATTTTTCTTTAGTATAATACTTTAACCATTGCTCGCATACTTTTTCAATTGTATTAGCAATGCTTGTTCGGTATTCTTTATCTAATAATGTACATTGTAAATGCGGAGGCCAATGCATTATATTGATGCTCAACGGTATCCTATTAACATCAAAACTTTTATTATATAATTTTCTAAAGTCCATTACAGTCATCATAAAGTCAAGAAAGGAAGGTAAACTTAGTATGTTTATTGTTGTCATCATTGCTACTGTTGAGTTTGTTTCTTTTAATACAGTTTCAACATTTTCAATCCATGTATAATAGTCAAGACCGTCTCTGGCATATTCTGCTTGTTTGCCTGTACTTTCTAAACTTGTATAGACATCGACCTTAACTCCAACATCAGCAAGTTGATTAATTTTTAAAATAAGTTTTTTTATTAATACATCAGTAACACATAAGTTACTATTAATTGCAATATCTAAATCTTTACGTGGATTTTCAATAAGATAATCTAACAACTTCCAAGTGTCTTTTGACATAGTAGGCTCGCCGCCTGTGATACGCAACACTTTTAAATGCGGTAGTGCATCAGGAAACCATTTCCAAAATGCTTCTACATAAGGGTTATGTTCACTATTTTTATAAGGTATCTTGCCCGACTCTTTTAAATAATCTAAATTGTGCGATCCATGTTTAGTTGGATATTCGCCATTTTGTTTTATATCCTCCATCCACTTACTACTAATCTCAGGTGAACAATATGCACACGCAAAGTTGCAAGCATTACTAAATGATACTTCTAAGTAACTTGGATACACATCGTCTTGTGGATTGCTTTTAGCAATATCTTCAAATCTATCCCAAGCCCAAGAGTCACTTGTTTTATAATGTCTGTCACTAAAGTAATCTTTACCTAAGTCTTCAATCTTCCAACAGTACCCACATTCTTTAGGACGCTCTCCGTTAAGCATCTTAGCACGTTGTTCTTTTTTAAACTTACTGTTGTGTAGTGCCGCTGGATTTGCTTCAATTTCATGCAACGGAATCTTATGTGGAGCAGGATGATGGCAACTGTGATTGTAACCGTTTTGTAATAGTAGCGTAGTTTGTAACCATTTAGCCGTACAGAATGAACAACTTACATTGTTTATCTTTTCACGTTTTTCTTCTAGTACTTGTATACGCTGTTCGTTGCTCATAATTTATATTTAAAATTCTGTGTTGTATTGCTAATAGCAATTTGTTTTGCACCATTACGTATGTGAAAGTGTGTTGCCATCGGCGTTAACGGTGATAGGGTTACTAGTGTGTCAATATCATCACGAGACTTCATTAAGTCACCTATTTTGTGTATTAACTCTTTACCAGCGCCACGCTTACGACTCCATACTGTATAAGCAACTGCCGTATTAACATCATTTTTAAAATGGGCATTTTGACTCATTAAATCTAACTCTTTTACACTTTCAGGTACATCATTAGTATATGCAATGCAGATAATACCTTCAATTTCATTTTCGTGTTTTAGTCCGTATATCTTACGTCCATAACTAGTACGCCATTCTACATCAAGCTCTGGACGTACTGGATCTTCTGTTACATCAATATCATCTAGTTCTACTAGTTCTGTTTTCTTTACCCAGCCAAAAAAATTGTCAATTGACGCTTTAAATTTTTTTACATTTAAATTCATTTTGCTCTTCTTATTATCCTTGCACTATTTTGATAGACGCTTTTAAAAAATTTACTTTGTTCAGCATCTAATGGGTTAGTAGATATATCAACCCCTGTACCTTTTAAAATTTCAAATCCTAAGTGTGCAGACACTTCTTCTGGATTAACATCTTTTACTTCTGTTTCCCAAAAGTTGTTTAGCCATTCAAAGTCACGCACGTTAGCATAGTCCCATGGTGTGCAGTTTGTTAGATAACATCCTTGTCGTGCGCCTAGTATACTCCATATACCATTTTTAACATCAGCACCTACTTGACTCCATATTAAAAGCCTGTCATAGTTTTGCCACCATACTTTACGCAAGTCTTCTACTTTAGCACCTTGATCCAAACTCATCTTAACACCTTCTCTAAATCCAGCTCGCCACGCTTGCCAAGGTGTTTCGTTTGTGTAAGATACACTAAAGTTTTCGTTAAACTGATAATACTTGTCGTCAAAGCAAAATTCTACTTTGCCACGCTCGTCACCGTCTTCTGAATGTTCGTGTGTTTTCATGTTGTGTACAAACTTACGTGTCCACATTTTTAATCCGCCGTTGCCGTACATCAGTCCGTTGACATGTAACTTACCGCACCAACTAAACACATGTTCTGCTGACAGCCCTAACGATTCGTAATCGACTACTTGATTTAAAAACTCTGGATCAACAATATTATCTGCATCTACAGTAACAAAGTATTCCGTTTCACTTAAATCAGCACATGCTTTGTGTGCGGCATCGCTTCCATGAACTCCGTGTACACGCTTTGCCCAAGGTACTTTACTACACAAGTCTGCATAGTTCTTTTCGGCATTAGGCTCGTCATATGATAAGAAAATAATATCTTGATCAACTACTTTAATTTTTGTCATTAATAACTTTCCACAATGTGTTTATAATTTTCAAACGCTTTACCACAGTATACACTCACATTAAGGGTTTGAGCAACTTCTTTATTTGAGTTTTCTATAAAATATGTTTCCCCACTAAGTAGATCTCCAAAATTAACTACTAACGTATCTAATAGAAAATTAGGATCATTTTCTTGTGTTACAAACAAATGATGTTTTTTATCTTTATAAAAAGTTGTACTGTTTAGTAAATTTTTTAAATCGTCTGATATTTTTATTTTCCAGGTACCAAGTTTAGTATCTTGTATAATAGCAAATAATAACTTTGTTGTTGTATGTTTCTTTGTTATTTGATGTATACTATCGTCTACGTTAAAATTTTCTAGTATTGACGTATGCTTATATTTTATTTCAAACATAGATTCAGCAGTATCACTAGGCACAATAATATAATCATCCATACTTTTTTTACAATCTGCAAAATCATATGCCCAAGACTTATCAACTATAATGTACGGAGACGATTCGTCTATTACATTAGATATTTTTATTATTTTACCATCTTCTTGAAAATTAAGATACGTTTGTTGCATTTTCAATTCTCCCTAACATCTCGTCTGACAAAAACTCTGATTCAACATAATGCAACATTCCTGATTGCAAGAAATTGCCAAGCATAAGTTTATCATCGTTTCGGTAGTATTTTCCTAAAACACTAGTCCATTTATCCGGAGCAATCTCCCAATTTTGTATTTGAGGTTTCATATGAGTAAAAGTGACGCAACTATTTGTGTTTGTAATTTCTTTTTCGTTACCTAGTATCTTACTAGCAATAGCAGCGCACAAATCAATACTGCACCATTTTTGATAGCGTTCTCTTGCATACTTACTGTAGAATAACTCCCAATTAGCTATTATTATTTCAAGTAATATGTAAAACTGTTTTGCAGTATCACCTTTTCTAAAATAATGCAATGCACTATATAAATTAGGTAATTCGTTTGCGTCAAATGTTTTTCTATAAAATCTACTAGTTACAATTTCGTCTCGATATGTTTTTACATTACTTGTAAAAAATAAATCATATTTTTCTAATTCTTTCCACCAATGTGTTATGTCTGATGTAAACAACATGTCAGCTTCAACAACAATAGTTTCATCATAAGGACTAGCATGATAAACTTTCCAACGATTCTGTATTTTCCATTTAGACTCGTCTGCTTGGTCAGTCCATGGAATAGTAATGATTTGGTCAAAAACACTTTGCCACTCGACAGGGACATCGTCATTGGTTATTAAACTAATCTTTTGTCCTACATTATGTTTGTGTAAACTTACAGCAAGTGCATATGCTTGACGCACATAATCTGTCGTATCATTATTTTGTGCAAGTAAACAGAATCCTCTACTCATTAATAAATTCCTCGCTTATTGCTCTATCTAAACTGAATTTATTAATAATGTGAATGTTAGTATTTTTAATACTAGATAGTGTATAATGGCCGCGCCAGTCCTTCTTATCTAATAAAAATGTATATTTTTCGTCATCCATGTTTATTAATACATCATTGTCTGTAGTAAACCAAAGTTTTCCAGGCATTGCTTTAGGCCAGTTTGTTTTTTGATTACCGTTTAATATATGTATTGCAATACTAAAACTAAAATCATTACGGTATGTTATATTAGGTATTTGATACACCAGTCTATAATATGTCCAGTTTTCTTTAATATGTTCAATTAAATTAAAAAATATTTCTGTGCGGTTGCTTTTTTTAAAATAAAACAAAGTAGCCCAATACATGTCAACACTTCGATCACTTATTTTATCAAAACTTTCTGCACGTTCAGGATTAACATCAGTAACATCTCTACAAATTAAAAAGTCGTCATCAGTAGTAAATGCGTTTAGTAATAAATTATTACCAACTATAAAATCAGTATCCATTACTAATGTTTCATCGTACGGAGTTATATCATATATAGTACTCCTGTCGTGATTTCTCCATTCTAAATCACGAGTACTCATAGTGCCGTCACCAAATGTTCTTTTTTGTGTACATTCTTTCCATTCTAAAGGAATAACGTGATCTATATACTTTTTATAAAACGGATACGTAGTTTCAAGATACTCGACATTGTCTGTAGCAATAGCAACAGATAATTTTAGATGTTTCTTTATTTTTTTTGCACAAAAAAGAGCTTGCTTTACATAGTCAATTGTATGATTATTTTGTGCAAAAAGTACTACTCCTTTGCTCATAAATCAATTAACCCTTCTACTGATCTATTTGATTTAATTTCATTATATTTGTCTAAGTATTCATACGAAGAAGTAAAATAGATGTTTAAGATTTCATCTAGAAAAGTTTGTAAATCATCTATTTTAATTGGTGTTTCGTTATCGTCAATAACAATTGCATCATCTTGGTGATTATGTCGTAGTGTTTGACAGAATGTTATTAGCTCTCGATTAACTGAGAATTTTCCACCGTTAATATAGTGTACACAATTTTCCAAAAACTGCTCTTTAATAATCCTTCGTTGATTATTCAGCGTTGTCATGTAATTAGAAAACTCTAATGCTTTTTCAAGACGCTCGTCCATACAGATTCTCCTAGAAGTATACTATTAATTATATACTCTTAGAATGATTTTGTCAAGAGGTGAATTTAGGTATCTTGGAAAGAAACAGCTTCGCTGCCAGTTGGTGCTGAAACTTCAACATTTGAGCCTGTTGCACGTTTCATATGTATGCCCGCCGATTGTTCTTGCGACCCGGTATTTACACGTTCGTCAAAGTTTGGCTGGCCTTCGTTTACATCATTAAAGTCTATTCTAAAACGTATAACATTTTGACCAATACGCTTTGCACGTATTTGATAATAGTTTTCATCATACACACCAGACCCGTATTTTCTAAATATAAGATTGTAACTTGTAGTAAGCTGATAATTGCCAAATGCACTATCAATGCCGCCACCGTTTACGTCAGTACTGCCGTCTCTAGCTTGGCCGCTATTAGTAGTAGTAGCGTTTTTACTAAAAACTACTTGAACATTATTAAACATCGAAGCCCAATTTTGATCTTTAGCAGTATTATTGCCACTGGAAAATGTAAATCTTAGGTCGCCGCCAGTATTAAAAAAATGTCTACGGTGATCTGATCCCGAAGCCGTAGTACTACCACTACTATTCGTTGTATCATATCCGCCGCTAAATGTTACATCTAATTCACTATAGATATTATCATCTGGATCGCCGTCGCCGCCCCAAGCTGATGTTCGTGTGCTACTACATAATGTTCTATTATTTGTAACTGTAAATTCATCAACATCTTCAGCATTATTTTCAATAGTAGTAATAGCAGATAGCACGTCATTAAAACCTTTAGAGGTTGCAGTAAGTGAATCAGCAGCTGAACCACTAGCGTTCGCACCAATTATATTACCAGTTGCCCATGTAGATGAAATTACATTTGCACTAGTTTGATGTTGGCGACATTTATTAGCGTCGGCTTTTATATCGTTTAAGATATCTGCTTCGACTAATTCGTCATTTGCACTTATATCTTTGTGAGTTTCGTAACTATTAACTACTTGACCATAACCGCTTTGTCCTGATCCATTACCAAGTACCGCGTTTACTCTATCAAGTGCGTCTTTATAATCACTATCTTGAATTAAACCACCAACGGCTACCATATTATGCTCCCAGTTCTAAACTTGACTGCGCCGAATAACTTGGAGAATCTACAGATACAAAAGTTCCTGTAGGTCTAATCTGTTGTATTTTACTTACAAGTGTTCCTGTTACTTGTTCGTCAATATTTGGATCACCTAAATCTTGATCTTGAAACTGTATTGTAAACTGTATTGCTCGAGTACTTACTTCTTTAGCAAAAATATAATATCTATTTTCTGAATACGATGCTTGTTGACCGGTTCTTTCAAATAGTGTTACACTTGATGCTGTTAGACTAAAGTTACCAAAAGGACCATCTCCGTTTGGAAATAGTGTTCCGCCAATACCTGTTTTTGAAGTAGTATTTGCTTTAAACTGTATTACACCCATGTTGGTTAACATTTGTTTCCAGTCAAGTGCTTTTGAGCCACTAGCAGTTTCTAATTGCGCACTAATATATATTTGTCCGCCTGCATTAAAAAAGTTTCTTCTATGATCAGCATCATCAAACGTAAGTGTAAATGCATGTGAAAGTTGTCCGTTCCAAGGAGCAAATCTGCTATCGGAAGCAAGAGTTTCAAGTGTAACTTGAGTACCGTCAACTACATTACCATTAGCTTCTAAAATATCAACTGCACTAATATATTGGTTAAATCCATTGTTATCAGCAGGTGTATCTTCGTTAGCTCTTATTTTTGAACTTGATGTTACAGGGTTTAGGTCACTAGGACTACCTGTTTGGTGTATGCTAACTCTATTAATGTCATCTAAAAGCAGATTCATATCGGATGCATAAACAATGCTTTCTGCACCAACAGGAGCACTATTTAATGTTTGTCCAAATCCTTCTTGCCCGTTTCCTGATCCGAGGATTCGAGAAACTCTATTTTGCAATGTATTATAATTTGCTGCTGTAACAAGTGTGTATTGGTTTACTGCCATCCGAAATTGTCCTTAGTTATATACGTATATATTTATACTTTGAGTACGCACTCAATTAATTTTTCAGACTCGTCAGTGCTTGACTCTAATGCAATGCCTACTAATCCTATAGTTTGTATAGTTGATGCAACACCGTCTTGCCATGCATAAACTGCCATGCCTTTTGATACTGGACCGCTTACTCTTACAGGAACACGCCCTTTAAGACCAACCGCTTGACCATCTTCTAAACCTTTGTTCATTAAATAAGCAGGTTCTGCGGATATAACGCCAATACACATAGTGCTTGCTTTAGCAGCTGTTGTTTCTGCATCACCGCCTACTGCCATACATGTTCCGACTGGGTATTCTTCGTCTGTTGAATACATTTCTGCTAAGTCAGCGTACCATGCTTCTGTTGCAATACCTTGGAAACGTCTAGCAAAAATATCTCCGTTTACATCTCTAATTGGAATAGTATCTGCCGCTGTTGCTTCACTTGGTGATAATAAATCTCCATTTGCTACTGTGCCTGTTACTGGGTCTGGATCGTAAGTAGCACCCGGTTTCATAATACCTGAACTTACTTCGCCTAGACCTTTATATTCTAATGCAAATACACTAGGCCATCTATAATCTGATGTACCTAATGTTGTTGCCGCAACTGTTTGTGTATTGCCAACAAGTCCTGGAGTTACTGCATTATAGAAGAATCTAACTGGGTTTAAGATATTACCAAATAAATCTTTAGCACGTATAATAATTTGATTACCGTTACCGTTCTCAATAATAGCATTAATATCATTTTCAACTTTAATTGTAAAGTCGCCACTATCGCCAATTTGTAAACCTGCTTCTTGGAATTGTGCAAGTCCTGTAAATGACGGGTTATTAGCTTGTACATAGTCTGTAGCAAGTACGCCGCCTAACTTTTCAGAGTTAGATGCTGTACCAAACAACCTAAATGCACCTGATGTAACACCGCCTGAACTGTTAATTGTATTTTTAAGGGTTAATCCTGGTCTAATTCTGTCAAAGCCAGTAATATTTGAATCAACGTCACTAGTATCAATAGTAAAATCTTGTGAACTAAATGCCATTATTGTTTCATCTTCAACAACGGCTGTAATAATATTTCTACTTCCGCCTGTTGTATCACGTACCGAACGACTTACAATTTGTGTCTGACCTGATCCTGCACTCTGGGGTCCAATAAGTACAAAGTCTCCGCCATTATATGTATAAAGTTGTTCGTTACCAGTATCCCACCAAAAATCACCTTGTTTAAGTCCTGTTGGAACTGTTGAACTAACTTCTGCGCCGCCTGTTGTGCGCCATTTAAGTCCATCGTAAAATTTTAATTTAGAATTGCCACTATCGAACCAAATCTGACCTTGAACTTTACGTGGAGGTTCAACCTGCCCTGCAAAGTTTTCTAGTAAAAATACAAAGTTTTCGTTTTGTATTTCACCGTAGCCAGCATAGTTTTTACCAACTAGCTTTAAATCGGTTGTTTGGTCAATAGTACCATCTTCAATTTTCCAGCTTCTACTGTTGCTGTATGTGTCTATTGTATATGCCATTCGTTATAACCCCTATGCGATAAATGTATTTATCTGTATTAAGAAAGTACGGTGGTTCGAATCCATGTCCATACCCCGCTTTGATTTTCAAACTCCATGATTGCTCGTTCTGGTGTTAGCCCTGCACTAGCTGATACTGGTAAAAAGTCAACATCTTGTAAGACTGACTCATCACTTGCGTTGCCATCTTTGTCTACACTAATAAACGTTTTACGAACTGCACTAATTTGCGGTCCGCTTGGATTATTAGGGTCGTCAACTAGTTGGTCAACATCAATACCTGTAACTGATGTAGTTGAATAACTTGTGCAATAAATTTTTGCAATCGCTGAGTTTGTTTTGTCTACTGCACTATATAATGTTTCGAGTACAGTTTTAACATTATTGTAAGGACCGTTTGCTGCTAAATTTGCACTAGGATTACTATATCCTGTTACGTCTAAAGAAACAATTAACGGTTCTGCTTTCAATTCTTCGTCAACATATCCTTTACTTGCTACTGAATCATCAGGATCAACTGGATCAGCAAGTGAATTTAATGTTTTCTTTCGTAAGCTCAAAGGTGTGCTTACGCCTGTAATTTTTTGGTTATTAATAGTAATAGTACCTGTTGACGATATTGATAATGGCAACGTGGTTGATATTGCCGAACCGTTCAAACTGATATTATCAACTGTTAAGTCTTGTAATACGCCAACTCTAATTAACCCTTCTGCATACAATACTGAATTATGTATTCTATCAGCTGTAAGTGTAGTAATGCCGCCTATTTTAAGTTGCTTTGATGAAGCTATATCAATGTGTTCACTCGATGTCCATGCTTCTTCTGCATTGACCCAGTTAAACGTTTTGTCTCCATCAGTTGATTTTAGGGTAATTCCGCCGCTGTCAACTGCAATATTATTACCGCCAGCATTTCCGTCAGAGTCAGTACCTAATTCAATATTTTTATCATTAACTTGTAGTGTTTCGGCACTAATAAAAGTAGTATTACCGTTTGCTGTAAAGTTACCGTCAACTGTAAGATCGCCCTGAATCTTAGCATTAGTATTAACATCAAAACCTACGCTGGGAGAGTTTGTATATATTCCAGTACGTTTTATTGAAGCATTTACATATAATACATCATCAAACGTATTACCACGTTTAACTCTTAATACAAAGTCTTTATTCTTTTGTTGATTTTCAAATGCTGTAGTATTATTATTCGTGGTCTCAATTCTTAATACTGAATGTACCGTGTCGTCGACCCCAACTGTTAATCCATTCTCATTTTTAACTGCTAAACTACCAGTTGTACTAGTGTCTCTATCAGTTTTCATAAAGTTAACTTCACTAAACTCTTCGCCACTTACACTAATCAAAGATTGTGTACTTTTTGCAGAGCCTTGCCAAGAAAATGCTGTATCAATAGGATTAAATCCTTTACGTATTATCTGACGTTTTGGAATATTAACATCATCTTGATCTATCGGATACCCTGTTATGTTTAATTGTGGTCTAAATTCTGTTCTAGAATATATACCTGTTAGTAGTCCTCCGATATACATGAATAATGCTGTTTGTTCTTGTCCAGTTCTATCAATAACTGTTACTGCTTCAACAAGCGTTTTTCCTTGACCTGCATTATATTGCGGACCAACTAGTACTATATCAGCGCCGTCATAAAAATAAAGTTTATTATTAAAGCTATCAATCCAAATATCACCTGTAACTAAGTTTGGTTGTGTTTGACTTACTAATGCTCCGGAAGCTGTTTTAAATGTATCACCGGTATAAACTTTTAACCGTTGTTCGGAAGTATCATACCAAAGTTGTCCAATTAATGGTGCTCCAGGTGCGCTTGACTGTGCAAAGTTTTCTATTAACTTTACAAAGTTTTCGTTCATTTTTTCACCAAAGCCTTTATAATTACGCCCAATTAGTGTAATGTCTGTAGAAGTTTCGTCTATCTGTCCATCTACTAGATCAACAATTAGTTCTCCGTTAGTTTTGTTTATTTTATAACTCATTATTCTCGCCCGCCGTAAATTATATAATTCAGTGTTACTGTTGGTGGCATAACATTAAATGCACTTTGTGGCACACTCGGCGAATTACCAACTATGCCTCCACTGTTATTAAGTCGTTGTGCTATGCCAGCTTGTCCTGGACCAGATATACCTGTTTCAACATTAGTATCTGTTGTTGGATCTAAACGATCTTGGTAAACATAAAACTGGTTGTTATCTGAATCTTGTAAATCGTGCTTGTGCTCTGGCACTTGTGTGATGTTAATTAACTTTTCTGCCGCACCGTCTGAAGCACCTATAACATCTGCAGAGTTAGTTTGCACAACATTTGCATTTGTTCCGCCCATATTATCTGCACCCATTGGCATTCTACCACGTAAATCAGGTAAACCAAAATATCCAGGTGTTACTTGTGTTGAGCCTTTAAAGTTAAATCCAATAGCAGTAAATAATTCTGCCCATAAATCACGTTCTATTTCTCTACCATCACATATTAACCATCCTACTGGTGCTGTTCCGCCGCCATATGGAAGGATAACTCCTGCTGGAGTTCTTGGTAAATCATTTAGGAAAGCTCTTTTTGTTACTGACTTTAATCCTGGAGATGCTAAAGATGTGTCATTAAGTAAAAGTAAATCGTTGTTGCTTACAGATTCCACTAATGGCTTACCTGTAATAAATGAATTTGATATTTCTGTTCTAAACTTCTTCTGTAACGGTTGTTCACCTGGTGTAAGTGGATTTCCGTTTGCATCATCTCCGTTGTTAAAATTAGGATCTTGAAATGCGCCGTCATATTCTACAGGAACTACAGTAGTAACATCACCTTCCATAATAAACGAAGTTCTATCAGTAAGTTTGTCCGAAGATGTTGAACGTCCATCAATAGTACCTGTTACTGTTCCTGTAATATCGCCAAAGAAACGTTGTGCATGAACAAATCTATACTTGTTTTCCGATGTTCCAATATCTCTAATATTATTATCATCAGGAACAACAGCATTAGTTGATAGTATATTACTAAGTGTTGTTTCGCCTGCAACATTTAAGTTTTTCTTAATTGCTGCACCGCCAGCTACCTTTAACGCACCGTTATTAATAGTAGTACTTTCTGTAGTACCGTTAACTAGTAAGTCCTGACTTGCTTGTATAGTACCTACAACGTCTAATGCTTGTTCTGGAGCTTCTGTGTTAACACCAACACGTAAGTTTGAATCAACACGTATAACTGTTTTTGTTTGGTTATTATTTCTAACACGAATATCAATATTAGAACCACCAATATTATGTTGTATAATGCCAGCTTGTCCTACAACTCCGACCGTTAACTCGCCGTTAATACCATAATTAATGCCTTGGTTGTTTTGGACATTGATAGGAAATGTTGTTGTACTTGTTACATCGCCTCTTAAAAAGTCTCCTGCGGCAACAACTGAATTATTAACAATTAAACTTTCTGCTTTTTCAGCAGTACCAAAGAATTTAAAGTTACTTAGACCATCGGAATCAGTGTCTCTACTAATAACATTAAATCCTGGATTAATTAATGGAAATCCTGCGATTGTTGCTTTTGGTATAAACGATATATCAGATCCGGAAATAATACCAACTACAACTCCGTTAACTTCAACTTTTAAAACAGTGTATGAAACGTTGTCTTGTCCCACAATTTGATCTGCTCTAGCACCAGTTGCTAAACCTTCTGAGAAACTTGGTCCTACTAGGATCCAACCACCACCTGTAAATAAGTATAGTTGCTGATTATCAATATCAACCCATAAATCGCCTGTGTTTGCAAATGCCGGAGCACTAATTGACTTTGTAATTCCGCTTGCCGGAACCCAGTTAGTACCATTATAAACAAAAAGTGCTTCTACTAGCGGATCATTGTTGTACCAAATTTGTCCTTCTGACGGATTAGATGGTGCAGATGTTGCAGCAAAATGCTCTAATAAGTGTAAAAAGTTTTCTGCAATAACAGCACCGTATGCTGTAGTATTACGTCCTGGTATTTTTAAACTTGTAGTGGTGTTAATAGTACCATCTTCAATTGTAATGGTGCCTTCTTTTGAAACATCAGTGTAACTAATTGTATATGCCATCTAATTATCCCTCGTTAAAACCAGTTAAACTTTGTATTCTTACTGTATAGTCAATTTGTATAAGCCTGTTTAATGATTTTTGCACTGGATGAAAAATAACATGTGTAAGCAAGCGACCTGACCCATCACTATCATAGCTTCTTAGTCCTAATTCATCAAATACAAATAAATTCTCAGCATTTGAAGCTGTGTCAAATGCGTCTTGTCCATTTGGTTCGCCGTAATCTAACAAACAAGTTACTAAAATATCAGTATAGTTTGTACCACTAACATGTCTTATTTCTGTTTTATTTCTAGCAGGGTCAATATTATTAACACTTCTATCATCAACAACTTTCGTATAAGTTTGGTTATACAAACTTGCATTAACTCCTGTTGAGTTTGGTGTTAAATATGTAATAACTCCAGTTGGGTCAACACTTGTTCCTCCGTTGCCAAAGCTCATTTCATGTATCCACCCTTCACCTGAGTTAGATAAGCTCTCTGCAAGAGCTATACTCATGTTCTCGTAATGGATTGCGTTACGTTTGTCTATAATTACTTCGCCCGTTTTGGGATCATGTATTTTTATATGTCCTTGTAACAAAGTTCCTTGTGTATCTTTAAATATATCAGCCATGTTTGTTTTCCTGTCAGTAGTATTTATCGCGGCAAATTAATTGTCTTTCCACGTAAGAAAGTTGCAATTTCTGTATTCGATTCTCCTAGCGGTTTAAATGTAGAACTCGTATCTTCATCTAATTCACGCCATTCTGTTCCTAGTTTTCTTATTATAATTAGTGTTGTATTTGCTTCCGGTGGCTCAGTTAGACGCACATATGCTCCTTCGTTTTTATTAACAGCATAATCAGCTTCAATATCAACGTCTGCATATGGACTATCTGGACCTTTAGTTACATCGTATACCTTAGTTGGTGTTTTACGTAGTCTTTTACCATTCGCAAATACTTCAATGTTAAGTGCTTGCCAATATTCTTCTGGTATACCGCCTTCGTCAAACGGTGCTTTATACCATTCTCCAGTTTCTGTTGGATTTTTAACAACATCTGTAAATGCTTCAGGATTATAAGGTACTAATATTTGTACATAAGGCAAGTATTTTGGCAATACTAAATATTCTTCAGCTCTTAAAGCAGGTGCTGTTTCTTTTGGATTCAATATTACTAAATCATATGCACCAACTGACATTGTTTCTGTATAGAATTGTATCTCTGTTGTAGTGCTTGATATCTTTTCAAGCTCTCTTATATCGCCTGCTTCATTTTGCATTAATACTTTTACACCAGGTCTAAATCCTGTTCCTGTAACTGTAGCAATTTGATCGTATGTACCAGGAACTCTTACAGGAAACACTGTATTGTTATTAAAACTGTATGTAATTGAAGTTGCTGTAATGTCTACCGAAGAATTAGGATATATTTTACTTGTGTTAGTATAAACTCCACTGATTACTTTGAATCTTTCTTCTTCATCTTTATATGGTAAAATACTATCAGCACCTTGATGATAAAATATTGTCTCAGCAGTATATTCATCTTTGACTCCGGTGCCCATAGTACCTCTACGCAACTGTTTAAGTACATTGCCGTCTCTTCTAAAGAATTCAATTCGTTCACCTTCAATGAAAAGCACACCTGGCACTGTAGAAGTTGGTTGTGGTAATCTTTCGTATCCTTCACCAACTTGTATTGATCTGTCGTACCAGCGTAACGGTGCTGATAAGGTATGTTCGTCTTCTGAAGATAGTCTTAAATAAGTAGTTCTATTCAGCATATCTTTGAATTGTCGCCATCCAAATCTATTTGATACCGGAGGTGCTGCAAACTGTATAACATCAACTGTATCATAATCGTTAAGAGGCGTTATAAACTGAATACGTTTTTTGTTTTCTCTTAAAATATAATCAGCAGTCGGTGTTAGTAGTTTACCGTTAACACTAATCCATACAAAGTTTACGCTAATAGCAGCTGAACGCAAGTCAATAAAGTTATTTGTTAAGTTTCTATAATCGTAATAGCCTTTTGTCCCTACAGTCATTTCTGTTTGTTGTACTACTTCATATTTTTCTCGTTCTATTCCAAGTCCGTTATGATTACTAAACTGGTATACCTTAATAACTGTATCAACTGGATACGTTTTATCAAAATATATAACTGCCGGAATTGGTACAATTTCTACATTTAATGTAGTATCTGCATCGTAATTTGTTCCTGCATCTACTACTGTTACATTTATAATACTACCAACTTCATTAACATCAATAGTAAATTGCGCACCAACACCTGCATCAGAACTTGCTGATATACCAGAATCTGTATTATAGCCTCTGCCTCCAGACACTACTGTTACGCTTGTAATTTGCCCGCTTTCAATTACAGGTGTTAATACTGCTGGTATTTGTTTACCGCTAGTATCGATAAAATCGTTTGCTGAATCAAAGTAACCAAATCTATATTCACCACTACTTAAAACAAACACTTTAAGTTCATCGCCCGGTGCTGCAACTCCACGTTGTAAAATAATTGTACTACCTGGTTGCGCATCTGCTGAAATATTTCTATTAAAACTGCCTGCACCTTCATAGGTCCATTCTTGTAAGAATGTAAGTTCTCTGTCGTTTAAGAACACCTTAAGTTCTGATCCTTCAACCGAACCTACTGGAATTTGCCATACTTTCATTTTGTATTCTAATACATCTGTTTCAACAGTAAATGCTTCACTATACCCTGCTGTTAATACATTCTCAGTAACCACAGCTCCTTCAGTTGTTGTAGCAGTAATAATAGTATGATATGATGTTGGTTGCTGTTCAAATGGTGCACGAGATAATTCGTATGCTGTTGAACTTCCATCTGCTATGATTTTATCTATTGATATTTGACTAAATGTTTCAATTGTACTATTAAAAATTCCGTATTGTACTAATCTATTTTCAGGAGGTGTTTCAGCAAATTTAATGTGTGTTACTCCGCTTACATTTTCTAATGTAAATGGTAATACACTTCCGTTAACAGTAACGTATGCACTATTATTTTCACTATACGGAATTGCTGTTTCGTAGTCTGTTGTACTTGCGTCTGTTGTAAAATTACCGTAATCAAGTAAGTTTGTACCGCCTAAACTAATTGATATAATTGATATCTTTGCTCCAATAGCAGGAGCTTCATACAATAAAACTTCATTAGTTTTAAAATTAATTGTATACTTACTACTGTCTACTATAATATAATCAATTTTTACAATTACACTTTCTACTGAATACGGACGTTGTGTTAATGTATAAGTTGTAGTTGTTCCGTTGCCTTGGAAACTATCAACTTCAATAACACCTGTTCCACTTGTTGGACGCTCATAAACTTGTAAGTCAAGTGTGTCCATAACCTGCCCAGGAACAGTTTCTTCAGGACCTTTAGATGTAGTAGCTGTAACAAATCCATCACCGTCAACGTTAATATCTTCAGCTTTGATACCAGTAGCAGTACTATATGCAAGGTCGCCGCCTGTTATTGCAGTATCGTATGCACTTTCGTCAACTACTCTACTTCCGTCTGATGTAGCTCTACGTAAAGTAATAACATTTGACGGCGGATTATTAAGCCCACTACTATCAAGTTCTTCAACTACTTGTCTATAACGTATTTCATTTTCAAATGTAAATGTATTTGTTAATCCATCACCAACTATTGGAGCCATAAATGCATATGTGTTTCCTTCAACAGTAGATGTTCCGTCCCAAGTATCGTCATCAACTCTTTGTCCGTTAATATAAACATTATATTTTACATCTTTAGCTAAAGGTTTTACTAAATCAAATGTAACTGTACTACCGTCAGTTTCAAATGTTTCATCGTCAAATGTTTCATCAAAGATATCCCAGTTATCAGTATACCAGTCGCCGGTATCCCATCCTGGAGGTGCACCAAACTCAAAACTCTTAACCTGTACGCCGCCGTAATCAACTCCGTCCATAAGTTGGCTAAGATCCTTGCCTAACTGTCCTGTTGTTGGATTATAAAATAAGTTTATTCTATCTTGTGCATCAAGTAAGTCGATTGACTTTCTATAATTAATTTGCACTACTGCTTCTGCAGCTGGCGGATTAATAAATTCAATTCTAGCAAAGTATTTGTCAACTGTTGATGTAGTATCTTTTACATTACTAAAGGTGTAATCACTACTTAAAATTAATTCGCCATTTACACTAATATCAATAGTGTTAGTTCTTAAATCCATTGGCCATTTTAAATCAAAACGTGATATACCGCCTGACGCTGTAAACGATTCAGTTTCATTCATTTGTGTAATAAAGAATGTTCCGCTTAATCTATCAAATTTAATAATTGTATGCATATTACGTACTGGAGAATTACCTAAAACTGCTGTTAGTACTGCATCTCTGCCACCATCTTTTAAAGTTCCGTTAATTGTTATAGTTGGTAATTCAATATAACCACTACCTGATTCAATTACTGTTATGCTAGATATGTTTCCTGTTGGTCCTAATGATGCTAATGCTGTAGCATTTCCTTCAATAACAATTTCTGGTCGTGATATGTATCCTTCTCCAGCATCACTAACTTCAATCTTTGTAACTTCGTAACTTAAATTGTTTAACCAATTAGAATCTATGTCTAACGCATTACCCGTACCAAATAGTACACCATTTAAAACTTTAATATCTGCTGTAGTAATTGTCCCTTTGCTACTGTCGTACCTTGGTGGACTATCAAAATCTGTAACTACGTTTGACGCTGTTTCAAGTTTACTGTAATTTGATATATATTCTCTAATCTTAGATTTATAAGGTTTAACTTCTTGAATATATGCTTCATAGCTTGTTAAGTTGTCATTCTTAAATGTAGTTTTCTGCTGTAGTTCTCCAACGTTATGTTGAGCTTTAACAAAACTTGTTTTGAATGCCCAATCAACATAACCTTGTTCTGAAAATACATAACGCAAGCATAAGAAGAATATGTTATTAAATTCATTAGCTAAGTTAGTAATAAAGATATCATCTTTTAACGCATTTAACAAAATTCTTAATTCTGCAATTGGTTGTTTATCAAAGAACTGTGTATCAAATGTTTGGTTATCAAATCCTACTAGGTTATCTGCAAAGCTATACAATGAAGACGATAACTGTACTGTACCGTTTTCTTTACCAATAGTTTTATAATTTACTGTATAATCAGTAGTATCTTGATTATCAATTTTCTCTAATAATAGCCAACCTGTGCCGCCGACATTTAAGATTTTTACAATATCGCCAAATCTGTCATCTAGTCCTTGAAGATTATATGTATAGTCTAATACATGATCAATCTCTGTAAATTTATTATAATTAGTTGCATACCAATCAACATAATTCCAATATGCTGTTACATCATATGCCTGTGATGATACTCTAACCCAACTGTTATTAATGAAGTGATAGATTGCCCATTTATTGTTAACTGTTTCATCAGCATTTACAAGAACTGCAAATGGTCTAACTTCAATTGACGTATTATCATCATAATTGTATCCTTGACTAATTACCTTTGCTTCGGTAATTTGTCCTAATACATCTAAAGTAAATTCAATGTCTGCACCAGTACCTTGTCCGTTAATTGTATATGTTGGTGCTGTTTTATAACTTCTGCCTCCATCAACTATATCAACACGTACTATTTTTCCGTTTTCGATTATAGGAGTTAATGACGCTGATTTTGCACGAACTGTACTAACAAAATTTAAGTCAATATAATTATCAACAGTAGTATCAAACTTATTAGTATTGCTAGTTGGTTTTAAATCATTTAATTGTAAAGCTGAAATGTCTTTTTCATCAGTAATTAAATTTTGCAGTAATGTAACATTAACTCTTTCGATAACTTGTTTAAGAACTTCAACTCTATTAATAAACCATCCCTGTCTTGGTCTATTAAGAATGCCGTATTTTTCTTTTGGTGATAAATTTGGATTAGGTACAGGACGACTGTTTACATCGTAGCCAACAAGACTGTCAATAAGTTTGTTAACTATTTGTTCGTTTGGCATACTAGTTGACAATCCTTCAGTAACTATTTGATACTGATTATGTATATTACTATATTTGTCGCCTGATGTCCAGTACTGAATATTTAAAACTGTGTTAGTATCTTCAATTAATGATCCTACATTGTGTAGTACAAAAGAACTAGTATCACTAAATGATATAAACTTATATTTCTGTCCGCTCGGGTCTGCAATTAATTTTGCTACTGCATCAATACTTAACGATCTACCTGGTATATTAGGAATTGTTGTTTTATCTTTAACCCAGAAATAGTAGTAATTTGTAAATCTTTTAGCAATATTATCGTATACTCTTCGGGTACTGTAGACCTGACTATCATAAATTGCTGTACCGGTAGTATCAGGATCACTATTCCACCCCTCTGGTGTTAACGTTGATTCTACCCATTCATATACATCAATTGACGATCCTTTAAATAATGTATTAAAGTTATTTGATTTATAAATTAAATTACTTTGATATACATTATAAAACTTTGCATTAGTTAAGTTCCACCAAACTCTGCCAGTTTGTTCCGGTCCCCAACTTCTATTAGAGTCAATAGTTATATTATCTATTAAGTTATTATTATTAGTATACACCGCAGGATCGTTTGGTGTTTTATAACGTATTTCTTCGTCTGCAGGTCCTGCAATTTTTCCTTGTATTGGATCAATATAATCTAGGTTAGTAATTACTTCGTTTTTATTTAAATCGTAAAGCATTACCTTTTTAATTTTATCAATATCAGCTGGCGGATTATGTACTCTATGCTGTGTCCAAATTCTTTCATTATCAGGACGTCTGTAATCTAATATAAGTCCTTTTTTGCCGTTAGCATTTTGATATTGTGGCACTGAAACATATAAGTGATTATTTTTAGCAAGAATATTTCTACCAAAGAAATCAACTTCGGCAATACTATCTCTGCCTGCATATGTATGATAGTCAATACTTTGTCCAAAGATTAATGATTCATCAATTCTTTCGTATGCATATACTACTCCATTACTAGCTATTTCATTTTTATATGTTGTAAATTCATTATCAAATACTGTAGCGTTACTATCGAATGTTGTAATATCGTCACTAGATGCATTAAATGCACTTACAAATAATGAGTTGCCGTCAAATTCAATTTTCTTACCGAATAATTCTCCATCAACTTCATTGACACTTGATAACGTTTGTGTTAATACAAATGTGTTACCTTTTTGTGTGTAAACAAATACTTTTCCAACATTAGTACTAGTTGAGTCATCTGCTAACGGAGCACCGATAGCTATCATTTTTCCATCTTGACTGATACTTATAGATGTTCCAAATTGTGAGTCAGTTTCGTCTACTGATGGATGAATTAGTTCTTGTGATTTTTGATAATTATCATTTATATTTCTATATACAACAACTTTGGTAATATCATTATCAAACTTAGCACTTACTACTAATACTTCACCGTTATCACTAATATCAAAGTCACGACCAAATTCTATTAAACCTGTTTGATCAAGTTTTAATTCAGTGTCACCTCCGGGCACAAAACTAATCAATTCCCAGTCTTCTGCAGGGACCTCAATTGTTCCGTTAACATCAACAAATTCATTATATCCTAACGGAATATTACGCTTGGCTTTATAGAAATTTCCGTTAAAATATTGTACAATTTCATCTATTATGTATGTTGACAGCGGAGTGAAGAATCCTTTATAATCAAGATCCTCTGGAATAGTTCCTGTATCATTTGGAATATATCCTAAGTAGTCAATACTTCTTATTTGATCGTTATTTACTAATTGCCATTCTGTAGCAGTAAATGTTGTTCCGTCACCGGCTATGTTTGTTAATGCTTTGTAAAAATATCCGCTATAATAAACATAGTCATTAATTATATAATTTGTTGATGTGCTAAACACACCTTTGTAACGCTTGTCTTTTGAAGTTTCCCAATCGTATACTATACCTTCAGCATCAGTGCCTTTGTTAATAAAGAATATCTTTCCTGGATTACTAAGTGTTCCGTTGCCTTGTGCTCCTATGAGAACTTTATATAAGTCATTTCTTTTGGCTATTTTAATCTTACTACCTATACGCAGATTTTCTGTTACATCAGGTAGTATGAATGTATCAATTGGGTTAAATGATGACACATTTTCTTTTTGGAATACTGAGAAATAACCAAAGTTATTTAAATTGTTTCCCGGAGCATCTGGATTGACTGGTATTTTAAATACTTGTTTGTAGTCAAGATTGATAGAGCTTGGAGGATTAGCTAATAACGGTTGTCCTGAAATTAGCGTATCTTTATATATAATATATTCTGCACCTATTATTGTACTTTCAGCAGGTACAGTTTCAATTTCTGCATCTAATTGGAACACACATAATTTACCTATGCCTAAATTATCTGCAACTAAGTCGCCTAATGACACTGCATTAATATCGCCAAGTATTTGGTCTTGGTTATATGCTGGATCTGGATCTGTTGGAATACCTATATATTCAATAGTTCTACCTGTCCCTAATGCTCCCCAATCGCCTAATACATTAGTAACATATACTCGGGCTTTACTGTTATTAAATTTTTGATAGTATACTACCTTTGCTGTTGCTCCTGGGTTAGGTGTGCGCTCTCTAACAAACTGTCCTACTTTAGGTTCAAATGGTGCACCAGTAACAGAGTTTGTTTCATCTAAATCAAAATCAATATACCCTTCCCATAAATCATACAGCGTATGCTTCTTATTTGTTTGAGTATAAGTTAACCCTGTTGGTGTAATATCAATAAAGGATCCGTCAGCATCACTTGGAAAGCGTAATATTTCTAGCCCTATTTCGTCACCAACTACTATATTATCAGTTAGTGCTTTAGGAGCCCGAACAATAAACAAATCACTCGGTATAATATCTAAGTTATCTGCTGGTCCCGGAGTACCTTGATATGTAAGAGTTCTTATATAACTGTTATCTGCATTAGAACCATAAATTCCAGACTGTGTATTATTATACTTCCAAATATTTGCACCAAATGCATCTGTGTCTACTTCGCCTGTTGGTATAACATTATAAACTACTAAGCCTCTTGCTTCGTCAACATTATTTGCAGAAAGTTCAATATCAGCACCGGTATCAAAGAACCAATAACCGCCAAGCTCTGCATTAACATCAATTGAATCTGTAGGTGCAGCTCTTTGAAATGCGCCAACAACTTCTCCAGATTCCTTAAATAATTGTCCAATAAGAGGCCAAGCACCGTTTGTTCTTTCAATATAAATTACTGCTCTATTGTTTGAAACATATACATAATTAACATATCCAAACACGCCAGTTGCTTCAACTTGATCACCAATCTGTGGTAATATTGATAATACTGGAATCTCTAAAATTACATCAACTTTCTTTTGTATAGTTAACCCCGATTCTAAAAATTCTTGTGTAATTGCAGGGAACTCATTGTTAAATGGAAGTCTTGCAGTTGTAGTCGGTATATCTTGATTTGCTGATGTAAATTCGTTCCATTCCATATAAACTACATCACCTGCTGTAGTTCCTGAATACTGGTCCGCAGGAGCTCTTACAAGAACGTGCTGAGGATGGGTGTCTTCTTCAGATTCAGTAAACGGATAATTACCCGTTAACATATTTTTAAAAAATGCTTCATTTGCAAAAATATTGTTATTTTGTAATACTTCTGCTATAGCCCCAAAACTTCCAAATTGTTGCTGTGCTTGGGCACCTTGAATATCAACTACTACTTCCCATAACAGTCCGTCGTATTGAACAATATCTTTGTTATCATAATCTTGCGAAGATACAAATTCACCCTTGTATCTTGATTTAACATTTGAAGCACCCGGAGCACCTACTACTAAGTATTTTCCGTCTGCACTAATAGCTTGTCCTGTACCAAATAGTTGTCCTGATCCTACTGATGCACTAGTTGCTGGTTCTACTATTTGTGTAAATTGATAATTTTGACTATTTCCGCCTCTGCTATATATAAAAAGTTTTCCGTTATTACTAGCAATCGGTGACGATACTGACATAATACTGTTTCTGTTATCAACTGTAATTGATCCGCCGTAATTATTTTCGCCAGTTTCTTCTGCAGGTATTTGTTGTAATAGATTAAATCCTTGGGAGTTCTTTAGAACTTTCCAATCATTTTCAGTATTTTCAATCCATATTAACGATCCTTCGTCGATGCCTTGTTGTGCTATTTTATTAGCCTCAACATAATCGCTTACTTTTACAGATTTAAAAGTTGTAACTAACCCTTCACATGATGGTATCTTTTCAATTTGAACATCACTTTCAAAATAAATTTTATTAAGTAATTTTTTAGTAACTTTATAAAATCCTTTTAACTGTGATAACCTAGTGTTAGTAGTTTCAGTTTCAGTAGATCCGTCTTGAGCATCATCATTAATTTGTACATTAAATATGCCTAATATATCGCCAGCTTTAATGCCTGCAGGTGAATTATCTAATGTTATTTCTAACTCATACGGCGCAGTAGTGTCGGTAATTTTTTGTTGTAAAGTTTCAATAGAAGTAATAGTAGTATCTAAGGAAACATACTGTAATACATTCCATTTATTTTCTTTAGATCCGATCCATAAATAATCTTTATTACTAAGTGATTCAATATCTAAATTAGCTATACCATTATAATCAGCTAACACTACATCTATATCTGATAAGTTAACAAATCCAGGACTACGAGTAAATGATTTTAAATCTGTTTTTTGAGGAAGAAAATTATTATTATACGTTAATGGCTTTTTATAAACTTCAAAATCTTTAATATTATATACAAGTCCGTCAACGTCATCACTATTTGTTAACTGTATTGGCTGAGGATTTAATCTAAATTTCTTTTCGTCTAATTTAAATTCAACTTCGTCGAATCCTTCGCTTGCACCATACTGCCCTTGTTTAATTGCCCATTCTTCATAAAAGTCTAAACTTTCTCTATCATTAGCACTTAATACATCAAACAATTTATCAAGACTATTACGAGTTCCTTTTTCTTGAATCATTCCTTGATAAAATTTGTACTGACTAACTTCGTCGTTAATAATATTTTCAAGATACTTACGTTTTTGGTAACCAATAAGATGTTGAGCTTGTTGTTGCTGTACTACATCAAAATTATCTGTGTCTAGATCATAAAAGTCTGCAAACTGATTTGTTTTATATTCAAAGTTTGGTATTAATTTACTTTGAGGCGTTTCATTTAACCGCACCCATTGATTATAATCAAAAGTTTCTGATCCTGTAATAACTGCATCAGCTGTATAATTAAATTCTTTATACTTAACCATATCACCTACTGCATAATCAGTCCATTGTTGCCAATCTTTTATAATAACTTCAGAATATATAAATCCTGGAATGTCAAGACTGCCGTTCCAATCAGTAGTACGATATCCAAATGCTTTTATTCTATCTTGTCTATATCCTGTAGCTGGTTGATAAACTACATCACCAAATACTGACGAGTTATCAATCATTACAACATGTTCTGTTTGTGTCAACGGAATTTTAATAGAGTAAACTCCATCAGCTGTAATAGTTGGTGTTATTTTAAAATTATTTCTATCTATTCTGTCAATCTTTAAAAATTTACTTTCTAAAGGTTTGCCATCTGATTTTAATAATCCGTACCCAAAGAAATTATCAGTTACACTATCAACCTTAGCATATTCAGTATTAAACCAAACTTGATCTGCTGCAGGGCTTAAAGATATAAGTGCGCCTTCGCCCCAAGAATGTGATGTCCAAAATAAGAACTCTCTTGAAGCATTTTTCCAGTCTGAAATTATATTTTCTGTGCCGTCAAAGTATTGAAATCTAAATCCTTGTTCGACTAGCCAATGTTCGTATCCTAATAAAAAGTCAATAACATCTTGTATTGATGTAAGAATTGTACCATACGGCAAGGTTAGTACATCATCTTTATTAAACCTGTTTTTAAAGGTTGCGTTGCGGCCACCAGTAACAGGAAGTTTAGCAAGTTTTGTTAACTCTGTAGGTTGACTAGAGTCAAATACACCACCTGAAGTAAAGGTAACATTTGTTCTATAATAAGATCCGTTATTTTCTATAATAGTATCTTTAGCATAGGTTCTATTTTCATTCCACTCTATATATGAATCTGACACGCCACCAACATTAACTTCGATATCTTTTGAAGATGTTAATGATTGATAATATTTAAAATAAGGTAACTCGCTATCATAGCCTCTAATCGAAAATCCACCTTGTACTTTTTCAACTATAACACCGCTATAATTTATAGTTTTTATCGGAGTACTTGTATTTAAAAATACTTGATAGTTTTCTTCTGGTATAAAAACATTACCTTCGTTTGTAGGTGTTCTGCTATCAAGTATTAATTTAAATTTAGATTTATCAGTAAATCCGCCTAGTTTAAAGGTAAGTTTGTTTTTAATTGATTTTATATTATTTTGATATTCAACAAATTTATCAGCAAGATTGTATGACATATAATCTTGTATATAATTTACGAATCCTGATGTTAATTTTTGTGCAGATTCATTAATACCTGTTGGAAAACATAAGTCTTCTAACTTAATATGATTTTTTGTATCTTTATAAATTATATGTCCGATAGAATTGCGAACTTGTCTTGATCTATCAAAACCTGTAGCTAGTGCAGAAGGTGTGCTGTTAATTAGCCAACTAGTTAGAATTGCAAATGGATATTCTGAACTGTTTATCCATGCATCCTCAACTGGACTTCCGTCACCAAAAACAAAGCCTCTATTTAATGACTGTGTATCAAATCGTTTTGGAATATTGCAATTAGAAGGACCTAATAATTCACCTGAAGCATTAACTGGTATAAACGTTTTTAATCCTGGACGTCTATATAATTTATTAATCTTAAATGAACCGCTAGGATCTCTAATTATTCCTCTTTCTAAATCCTCCCAAAGTAAGGAGTTATTTTTTGTGTAAGGTGCAGGACCATATTGATCTTCCCACCAACTTGGTTTAATACTAAATCCTAACATTTCCCATGGTGTTAAGTGCGGGCTATCTGTATCGAAGTAATATCTGTATATTGCTCTCCACCAACCTGGTAACTTGTCACCATTCTTATCCATCAATAATGAATAGTTAAAAGTAAACGGATTATCTGTATCAAAGTAAGAGTTAACAGTATAGTCCTTATCAACTAATGTCATCCATTGTAAAAAATCTGTAGTCAACGGAGCATTAATTTCTTTTCTAGTAAACGCAGTATTACGATTAAGTCCAGGTACATATGAATGAACGTTAAACAACGTAGGATCGTAATTAATTTTAATGTTATTAAAGATTCTTTTTTCTAATTCTAAAATTAATGCATCTCTATAATCTCCAAAAGCCTTTACTATGCTTCCGTCATGTCCTTTAATAACTGTAGGATTACTACTAAATGAGGTATCTTGATATAGATATGGTTCAAATACTGGATATAAACCTAACTTACTCGGCGTTGGTGGTATAAACGACCCGTTAGTTGTATCGTATTCGTTTATTTCAATAATGTCACCAACAGACTTAGTAGCAGTAATTACTAAAAAGCCTTCAGTATTAAATGTATAATCTTTATTGTGTATTAATTGTTCACTATTTAAATATACTGTTACTGCTCGAGTGCTTAATGTTTCTAGTGTAAAATCAGTATTTAAAGCATAGAATTGAGTTGCTATATCTTCTACTATTATTTTAGTTGTAATTGCTGTACCAAAAGGTATCATGTCACTAAAGTAAAATGGCATAACATTAGTTTTACTTTTTACTAGCTCAGTAATAATCTTATCAACATGCCCTTTTACATTTCCTGAATACCCTATACTTTCAGCTGTTTCAATAAACAAACGTTTAAATTTAGCATATTCTTTTTTAGAATATCTAACAGCGTTAATTATATTTGATGGCTTATCGATAAGACTGTACATTGATAAGTTTAACGGCGAACTGTGTTTAATAAACTTTCTTCCGTATTTGCTTAACCCGTCTAGATCTCTTAAATTAGACGGCCCAGGAAATATTCCATTAAAATTAGGAACATTTTCAGTTATACTAAAAACATGATCGTTAACTTCGCCTAGAGTAAATGAAGTTAAATCTTCATTCAACGGATTCTTTTCAAGGTTATTAGCAATTTCATAATAACCATTATTATTTTTTACAGCCGACGAACAGCATTTTATAACAATTGATGCATCTTTTTTTAGATCATATTTAAATTTAATACTTCTAATTTTATCAACGCTATCTTCAAATTCGTAATCAATATTTTCATATTTTATAACATTATCACATAGTACTGTGATAGATAAATCAGTAAGCTCGGTACTTCGATCATAACAATTAATTGGATACGTAATGCGTGTGTTATCATTTACATATTGAAGAATAACTTTTTGCTCACTTAATGTATTAGCCTTAGTATAAACATTTGCTATTGTAAAATTTTTACCTTTGTATTTTCTTAAAAATCCCTGTTTAACATCTACTACATTTAATGTATCATTAGTTTGATATTGGAAAGTGTCTGTATTAAAATTAAAATCAAATACTATGTCTCCAACATTTTCAATACTTTTATAGCTTAACGGAAATCCTAATGCAGTATCGTTTGCACCTGTTCCAACTTTATACCCAAATATCTTACTTCCTCTAAAAGACGATGCAGGATATACATTTATGTTAGAATAACTAATATCGTTTTCGTCAAATACATCAAAAATTGGTGGTTGATTTACTGACGTTTTTTCCTGTGCAATACTCCATTTATTACCGTCGTAATACCAAATTTTGCCACCGTTTTCTGTGCCGCGGGTTACTAGTATGTTTTCACCGCTAGACGGCTCACTGTCTGTGGTTGGGACTAGAGTTATCTGTCCGTCTGTTCCGCTTCCTTTGAACTTAATAAATTTTACTTCAAATACTTTACCAGTTACTAGTGGATCAGTATCTGCTAAGAATATAATACGCATGCCTGTTGATAACTGTATATCATCAATATTATAACCTAAACTACCTTCAATAGTACTAAACGCATCCGTAGTAAAAGTGTCAATTAAGTCAACTGTGCCTTTTGAGAATGATCCAAAGTTATACAATCTTAAACCAGATTCAAATTCAATAATAGGTCTGCTTGCACGAGCAGTTTCGTCAACTGCAACAGAATTATTTGTAATTGTATCTACTAATTCAATTACATCTTTATGAAACCATCTGTTATATCTTGACCAAAAATTTCCATCTGGACTTGCACGATTAATTGTAATATAATCTTTATCTCTTGGATATCCTGTTGCTTGTGAGAAAGGAAACTGATCAAATCCTTCGTCATTATCAAACGGAACATCAACATCAACACCTACAGGAAAAGAAACTTCTACGTCAGTTGCTGATACTAATTCAATTTCTTCACCGACACCCTCAACATACCATTCTTTGTCTCGATATAGTTCCGGCTGTACATCGCCTCTAAATCTAACTTTTAATCCGTTAGTTAATGACCAATTATCTCTTGTTTGATATTCTTTCTTACCGATAATTTCTGCAACAACATCAATAAATTGAGCATCGCTTTGATTTGCTACTCTAATTAATCCACCAGAATTAATATCTTCACTCGAAACATAAAATAACTCATCAGGTGCATCTGATCCTAGTTCTAATTCAATAACGCCTTCATCAACTTTTTGGGCTGATATTCCGTCTACTAATAAAAATGCATCATCTAAAGTTCTTTGAGTTTTAAATGTTAATGGTAATCCAGGAGTGTTAATTTCAAATCTGTATTTTACACCTCTATATAATTTTAGTATAGGATTGTTAGTTAGCCCATCTGGAGTAAAAACATAAGAATAGTCGCCCAATGCTTCTGCTAACTCAACTGTATATGTACTTGTAATTTCTTTTTGTTCGCCTGGTATAAACACAGATCTTGGACCGTTTGGTAACCAGTAATATTCTCTAAAATTACTAAATTTGTCCCAATCAATTTTTGGATCCCAGGAATAAAATTCTTCTTTTGTATTTCTACCATGATTAATATTTGATCCGCCTAGGTTAGCAATTTGATTTATGTAATCTCGGTAATCAGCATGATAATCAACGTTTCCGTTTGAGTCTTGTATAATACTAGCAGGTTCTAATTGGTAGTTAGTTCTGTCTGCTGATATATCACTTAGATAGTTGTCATCTTTAACATAAGACTTTGCAGTTTTTCTACCAACAAATGAACTTATTTTTTCAGCTACACCAGGTTGTAATACTTGATCTAATGTAGACTTTAAAAACTTTTGGTTTTTATCTGTTCTAAAATACTTTGGTAAGTGTCTAGCACTTTCTCTTTTATTCGAGTTAGAACCATTTGGCAATGGAAATTCATTTTGGTCATTTTTTGCCATTAGTAAGTTGTCCCTGTGTTAGTATTATTAACTACATTGTTAGTAGATGTAACTCTTGCCGAAGCATCATCTAATGCTGAACTTTGTATTCCGGCATTTACTGAAACAGTTTGTGTAGTTATTGTATTTTGTGCTTTAAGTCTCGAAGCTGTTACTGCGTCTATAACTTCGATACTAGTAACATCGGCACCACTAATGAAAATTTCATCAGCTTCTGCTTTAATTTCGTATAAGCTACCAAAACTTTGATCCTCTTGTTTTGGTACGATAATAAATGTAGATACATCTGGAGCAAGTTGATACATAACATAGTTCGCAAGTTCTGAGAAATAAAACTGTTCTCCAAAGTCCCAATTGTCTAAAGCAAAAAATTGATTAATTGCTGTTATGATACGTGTTTTAATTTCGTTATCATTTAATACTTTGTCTTTGTTTTTTACAACTTTAAATGTAGCTTGCAAATCTTCTGTTGCCTTATTGCCAAATAATACTTTGTACTTAACTGGATGATAAATTATTTCATCAGTAAGTGATTTAATTTTATTTAACTGACTAGCATAAGATATAAACAGCTCGTCACTGCTTGGCGGTAGTGGCTGTTTAATTGAATTTTCTAATAACCACATACGATAATTTGCATCATACGTCCTATCAAGAATATACATATCAATAATATTGCTTGCACTAGGATCAATACGTGTTTCTGCACTTGCTGCATGGTAATATCTAAACTTCAAATCATTACGACCAAGACGTGCTTTATAATCTGCACTAATAGTTAACTTTAATGCTGTTTGACTTAGTACTTCAAATACATCAGAATCAATGTAATAAAATACCTGTCCATCTTTATATTCGCTAAATGGTCTTAATTCAGATTTTGTAGCTAATATAATAACTGCATCATCAGCATTGTTTAAGTAATTAAAATCTTCAACTCCGTCAACTGAAGTTATTTTTTGAAATATAACATACTTAGATTTTACATTAACTGTCGGAGAAACAATTTCTTCGAATAAATCTGCATCATCAACAATACCGTCTTCGTCTGCATCGAAGTAACTGATTTCTAATTTTTTACTGTCAACATAACCTTCTAAATCTCTATATGCATCAACAATTTCCCAATCAAAGTCTCTTGTAAATGCATTAACATCATCTGGTTTATAATTTATATTTAAAACTGTAATTGCGTCTTTAATAATCTTACCGGTTTTGCTATCGTAAATTTTTTCTTTAGGATCGTAATAAAACTTAATCTCTTTATCACTTTCAAATACATAACGCATGCCGCGATATGTAATTGTATAACGTTCACCGTCATTTTCAAATAATAGTGTCCAACTAGCATCCAATTGTTGATTAGTAGTATCTCCTGATTTTCCAGATGAAAATTCAGTGCCTATCGATAAGTTATTTTCAGTAACTAGTCTCCATTCGCCGCTTGTTTGATCAAAGCGTAGTCCGAATGTTTTATATACAAATATTTGATCGATTACCTGTTGTTTAACACTGTCAATTAAATTATTTGCTAATGCAGGTTTAATTTCACCTAAAAGAGCACCAGTAGGAATTTCGTCATTTAAGTATACAGCTCCGGTTCCGTCTGGTCTTTCTTCAATGCCTGTGCCATTGACTGAAATTACTTTTACCCACTTATAATCTAAGTCACCAATTTTAGATGACGGTCCGTCAACTATGTTTAATTTTTTATCAAAATGTTTTCCTGTTGGAGCAATAAATTTAATTAAAGTTCCTGGTTTTAACAAGGACATAATTGTTGACGTAAATGAACCTAATTTAATAGCAATACCGTCTGCACTTTTAAATAACCCTGTTACTAAATTAGTTTCAACAGTTGTTCGACTCCAGTTAATGCCCAAGTCGTCTGTTAGTATTTTAGGAAATTGGTCAAAGTAAAAATTTCGAAGTTTCTTATCCGATAATAACGGAACAATAGTATTTTCAGTAGCACCTTCTACATCAGTCTTTGTTGTAAAAGTAAAGCCTTCTAACTTATTTTGATACTCTTTATACAATACGCCATCGTTTCCGTAAAGTGTAGTTTGAGAATATTTTCCAGTTGCATCAATTAAATCAAAATATCTACTAATGCCACTTGCTGTTCTATTAACACTTTTTACTTTTACAATTTTTTGATTAATGCCAAGTGGCGCAACTTGATAGTCTTCGCCAGTTACCATTCTATTTTGTGTATAATATGTTGACGGTGCATTAAATCTAATAGTATCAGTACTTTCGCTTGTTGCGCCGTTATCAACTGTGTAATACAAACTATACAATAATGTTAATTCTTCTGTTTTTCCTGATTTAGAAATATAAGGAATGCTAACTAAAATATTACTAAAGTCTTTAGGCGTAAGAACAATACGTTCGTTTTGACTAGATCTAAAGTATACTCTAAATGTACCTTGTGGCAAATTGCCAAAGACACCATCACTAAACACTAAAGTTACTCTATCGTCAACTCTTGTTAACGCACTGTAAATATTTCTTTCTGATTTAGACAAGCTATTGTAAACAACATTATTACCTTGTAATGCATCAACCTTGGACCAAAGTTCTTGTTCATTTCCTTCAGAATCTAACTTATATAACCAAACATCAGTATCATTAATGTCTGGTGCTTCAACTGCAATTGATTGATTAGAACTAGGATTGTTTATTGTAAATACACCCTGGTCTAAAGACCCTTGGCGGAAGTGACTAAAGAAGCCTGTTGAATTACTAGCAACACCTTTTCCGTCGTCTTTATAAATTAATGCAAACTTATTTCCCGGAAACGGTGCTTCTTCTTCAATGGATGTACTTGTAACATCAGTTGACACTATTTCAAACGGTAAGTTTCTTCCGTCAATAATTTTATTATATTGGTAAGTTGCAATGTCTGGATTAATAGAATTAAATCGATATTGCTCTGTCGATATTCCTGATATCAACTCTTTTTTGTTTGGTTTTCCGAACTCTGAATTTGACGGTAATCCTGTATTCATTACTTTAATGAATTGTTCGTACCAATCAGGATTCGAAACATCGTTCCATACAATAGTTTGTTCTTGTAAATTATTGCCGTTACTGTCAATTACTTGTTCAGTAGTCTTGATACTATCTAATTTTACAAGTCCGTTAGTAGCTTGGTTACGCTTAGGATTGTATGAAAGCAAACGTGCTAAACGGAGAACTGATTCTCTACGCTCTGCAAGTTCCATATAATTTTCACGAGCATTTAAGTCAATACGGAAAGCAATATTTTGTCCTAAGTATGCAATAAGATCTATTAGTGCAAGGTATTCTGAACTATCTACATAGTCGTTATAATCTTCAGGATAATTATCCCGCAAGTATTGAATCATAGTTCTACGCAAGTTATCAAAATCATAACTTTGAAAGTCTGCGTTACGGAATGACTGGTAGACTCGCTTCCAATCTTCCGATAATAACAATCTATTTTGTCTGTCAGTTGAGGACATCTTTATTCCCTTATATCTTTGTAATATTTAGCAGTATTAAATAACCGCGTATATAATTATCCTGTAAAAAATCCAGCGTTTTCATCAAACTGAAACTGTATTTTTTCAACAATAGAATACGGTTTGTACACTAATTCACATGCTACTTGAATACCATGCTCGTATGTGTCAACAGTAATTTGATTAACTGAAACTCGAGGATCATAATTTATAATATCCGAAACATCTTTAATAATAAGATTGCGAGTTTGATCAGTCAACGGTTCAAATAATACGTCCCATATTATAGTTCCAAATGATGGGTCGCTAAGTTTTTCACCTTTTCTAATATGAAAATGATTTATAATATCTTGTTTAATCAATGCAATGTCGTATAGCTTATTACTCGATTGAGAATCATCTGCTGTACTAAATCCTTTATATGTTGGACTTTTTACGTAGATGTTATCTTTTTTCGATCCTACTGCTACTTTAGTTTGTTGATATAACGATTTTTCTAATGTACTCATAACTTACGCCTTTTTAAATGTATCATCGATTGGAGGGAATTGAAATTCTGCTTCATCCTCCTCAGGACGCTCTGATTCTTCTGCTAGTGTTTCGTCTGGTATGAACGATTTAGGATCTAAATTTTCATGTTCTTTCCAAGGTTCGTGTAACGGAATACGCTTTGGATACAATGCCTTATCTCCGTCTTCAATTTCTTTAGCTTCTTTTGCAGTTGCTGCCTGGCCTGGAGAGCCGCCGCTATAGCCGAAAGAAAAATCACTTAGTATTTGATTATCGGTTCCTGGTTTATCTTGCCAAGCTAATCCAGCTACTGTATTGTTTATAATTCCTGCTTTTAATTTTTTAATTTTAGCTTCGCCGTTAATTTCAACATTAACATCTAGATATAAATTATTTGATCCAATTGTATGATCGACCATTGCTCTTTCTTTAATAACATTTGCTTGTATTACAGAATCTAAATCTACTTTTGTTTCCATGTTAGAGTCTACAGAAATATAATAATTGTCTTTTACAACTAAATTATGATCACCTTTTACATAAACGTTAGATTCTCCGTCAACTCTAAGATTAAAATCTTCTTCTACAAATTGATTAAAGTTTTTTGCCTGCATACTTGTATTTTCAATCGAGTGTATTGCTGTATTTTTATCAGAAATAATGTTAATGTTTTCTACAGCACTCATATTAATATTACGGCCAGCATTAAAATTTAAATCATTATCACTATTAACACTTATGCTATCTTCTGAGTAAATATCAATTTTGCCGTTGGATGTCATTTCGATCCAACTCTTTCCGCTACCGTGTGCAATATAAATTAAATCTTCACTACAATTCATCATTATTTGATGCCCTGTACGTGTTTGAAGTTTTATCATTTCGTTTGCAGGAATTTCTTTTTTCCCAGATTTATCACCTTTTTCAAAATTAGCATATTCTAGCTTGTCACCGTCGTCGCCGCCTGCAGCAGCTTTTCGCTGTAATGTTAAATCGCCGTCATCCATAATAAAAGAATGACCGCCTAATCTACTAAAGGGACGTTGAATTGAACTTCCTGGTGTTGGACCGTATGCATGTTTTGGACCATTTAAGTCTAGAGGTCCAGGAGTGGATATACCAAATACTGTGCTAGGCGACTCTCGCCTAGCACTAGATGTATTTGTACCACGAACGTGATCTGAAGCTAGTCCTGCTTCGTCAAGTCGTTTAAATCTTTCTGGAGGCACTGGCTTCATAGCCTGTGTAGCATCTTTTCCTCTTAGTTCTGTAGTTCTTTTATTGTATTCTGCTACAGGCAATGCTTTAGAAGGATCAGTATCATTGTATGTAGTACCAGCATTTCCTGGAACTGCAAAATTCATGCCAACATCAGCTACACATCCTACCCAAAATGCTTGAGAAAAGTCGCCTTCAGGCATTAGAACAATTACTTGTGTTCCAATGTCTGGCGGGACTGCCCAAAAGCCGTAACTTTTTTGTGTACTTGCATAGTCTGATCCATACCCTAATCCTGAATACGGAGTTTGTCCTGCAAAAGGACTTGCATACTTACAATTAACCGTTTCGCCTTGCAAACTGCCTGTTCTAGTCCTTCTTAAAATTTCAACTTGTAAGCCGCCCATAAAAGTAGTATCAAGATGGTTAACAACTTTACCAAGGTAAACTCCTACAGTATTGCTAGTTCTATCATTAGTTCTTCTATCTTGTGCCATTATACACCTTCATCCACGTTTGTTTCTCCAATGTTATTAACAAATGGTATGCCGCTAGTTTCTTGAGCATTACCTTTGCCTCCCATTAAGAAACTAATTACTTTTCCAGCAACTGCTTCAATTGAAATATCTTGATTACGTTTTCTAGCTAGTTGAAGCGTCTGTTCAAATTTTCCATTATCAAAACTATTACTAACTTGAATAACTTGATATATTCCGCTAAACATTGACACTGGTAAAAAGCCGCCTAACGGATATTTTACATATCCATCTTCTTCATCATAATCAATTGGTGTTCTAAAATTTAAAATAACATATACTTCACCATCCATAGGATTCATACTACCATCTATAGTTACTGGTAATAGTGGCGAGCTCGGAAGTCCTAAGAAGTTTCCTACTCCGACATCAGATATAAAATATGGGTCGCCGTGTATTTTTAAGTCAACTTGTATTAAATCGTTACCAGAATTAATCATCATATCATTAAAATATCTTGCTGTTCCAGTTTCGGAATCGTCGCCAGCAGCATTGCCGCCGTTTGCACCTTGTTCGTTGTCTGTAGATGATGTATCATCATTTATTTCACCGCCAACTGCATTTCCAACTGGTACAACACTTGGATTTGCACCTGTTGTTGTAACAGCATCTCTCTCTTTTGGTCCTAGGCTTAATGAGCCGCCCAAAACTGATGCTAATTGTTTTTGATTTCTTGCAGCTTGCACACCAGTATAGTACATCATATTAAATTTTAAATCAAAATCTATAATATCTTTATTTTGCCCTGTATAGATATAGCTATACGCTTTTGGAGTAAGCAGTTGTTTTATTAATGTTCGTGAAAATCCTGTAAACCCTGGTGCAGAAAAGTTTGAGCCGTCGGTTTTATATGGACGGACTCTGTATACATATAATTTAGGAGATTTACCAGTTATTAAACCTCCTAATAAACCGCCACCATTAAATACTTGAGGTTCAATTCTAAACCACGATCTACGTCCCGAGAAGTCTCCATTTGCACTTGCAAAATCTCTACCGTATTGTGAAGTAATTAATACTTCTTCAATAATATCCTGTATTTTTGAGCCCTGTTCAAACTGATACACTGATGTGCCAGGATTATAACTTATTAGATTACGTTTTATAAAGCCGGGATTGGCTGGATCTTCAGCAAATGACGGAAGTTGATACGGAGTATTACCTAAATTATATTGAGTTCCAGGGCGTAATAATTGAGATCTACCAATTGCATTAATATCTGTTGCTGCTTGTGCTTTTAGTTTATTACCGATAAGAGTTCCTAAACTAAACACTGCCGTATTTTCTGAAACTTTTTCTAATAATCTCGGTGGCGGGCTATTATCACCGCCTACTAATCCTTGATACCATTCATTTGCGGCGCCACCGACGCCTGCAAGTGAGCCTGTTACTGAACTTGCAACTGATGCTAGTCCGTCTACTACTCCGCCAAGTGCTCCAAGGATACTTGTGTTAGGAAATTGTATTACATATTCGTCGCCGCTACTTTGTTGAGCAGCTTTTTGTTCAACAGTTACTTGATTTAATGCAGCTGTAAGACTTTGTGGTCCATTTTGTAAAAGTTCAGCTACTGTACGTCCTTTAATTGCAACATCTGTTTTTAATCTTTGCGCTCTATTAGTCATTGCTTTTTCTGTATACGGAACTGCCTGAATATCGTAAGTTGCGCCTGCTTCTGAAACATTCATTTCAGCTTGTACTATTTGTATAGGAAAATGTCGCTGACTAAAGAAAGGAGATTTGACATTTCCGTCATCATCATAACCTATAAATGCAATACTAATTAGAAATGGTGCTTCTAAATAATTTTTATGCCCAGTTACTAATGATGCACTTCTTAAGTTATGAAAAAATTGGCCCATTGAATACGGTTCAATGACTTTAAAGTTAATTGCAGTAGCATTTGAATGTCTTGACTTTGGATTTGGTGCAACTGTATTTTTTATGTTTACATCTTCAATAAAAAATTCTCGTTTACCGTCTAAATCATATAATGATGGAATTGTTGGGCCGCCTCCGCCGCCACTTCTAATTATTTTAACTGCTGGTCCAAGTGTTCTATAACTTAGTGGAAAATTAAATTCAATATTAGTAAGGCATCCAAGTGTAAAAACTGGAGCATAACTTGCAAACTGATCTAATTCGTTTCTAAAAGGAAAAATATCGGCGCCATATAACGCACTAGCACCTGCAAGACTTGGATTCTGTAAAAAGTTTATAGTTTGACTAGTTGTACTGTCTCTATCACTTACAGTCGCAGTTCCTCGGTTGCCAACAGCATTAACTCCTGGGTCTCCAATTATTATATTACCGCTATCTTCGGGTACAAATGGCATTTAAAATCCTAATTGTCTTGCTAACGAATCGCCCTTAGGCAAAAATATTTTAACTCCAGCAACTAAGTCGTAAACTGGGTCTTTAAGTAAATCAATATTGCGTTGTGCAAAAACCCACCATAGATTCTTTGTTCCGTATAAATCAAATGCTAACAAATCTGGTCTATATGTATATTGGGGTTGTACTTCGTATAATATGTCATCATCACTAACTGGTATTGGCCTAATAGTTAGGATATCTAGATATTCATTATTAACAACACTAGTATTAAACCAAGGACTATTATTTTCGTAAGATGTTTTCATTAAATAAATCCTTTGCCGCTTGAAATATAGCCGCCGTTAACAAATGTATCTAAGCTAAACTTAGTTACCGCTTTTCTACTGTAAGTAGGCTGTACCTGAACGTTAATTTGACTTCTAACAGGAACCCATGTTCCGTTTTCTCCTACGTTACACTGAATGTAATCTACATCGTTTGGCATATCAACTGTAAAGTATGTTACTGTTACAGGAACATCTTTAAATACAAAGTCACCGTACCCGTTTAGCTTTACAACTGGTGGCGGCGAACCTTGGTTGCTAGTTGCACCATATGCCATTTTAGTTACACTTCTTAAATAATGTGTTGCAGCTACCCAATATTCTGCTTCCTTTGCATTTTCTACAAAAAATTCTCCAATCATAGTCAAAGAACTCACTTGACTGTTCTGATAAGCAGGAAAAGGATAATTACTATGTGTAGGATGAAGAGCATTGTAGTTAGCTGTGTGTTCCATAGTAATTTGCGGAGTAAAAGGAAACATAAACCCGTTAGTTTCTAATAACGGCGACATCACTGAACTGTTTTGAAAATTTGGAGGCATAGACAACCTTACTCTCCAATCAAGATCAGTTTGTGATCCCCAGTCAGCTTCAACGAAATTTAAATCGTTTGTTGGAACTGCTCCTGGAGGTAAATTGCCTCGGCGCCTTGCACTAGGATCAATTATAACGTTACTAGTGTTAGAAGCTGAGTTACCAGATGACGGATTGCTACCTTGTAAATTTTCAATACTAGATAATGGGTTGTTTGGCATAATAATCTCCTATAGTATTATTTAGTTGACAAAATTATCAGAGTATATTATAATATATACATAACTCCAGGAGAAACTATGAGAAAAGTGAATTACCTCAACAATAAAGACTTACTTAAACAAATACATAAATCAAAGTCAGGATTTTGTAGCTTTATTGATACCGACTACCACCAATTTGACATCATTTTACTAGATGTTGATAAAATTAACATAAGAACTATTGCAGAAGCAAAACGAAACAAAGCAAAACGCTTATCAACTGCTGATTATGAAGCAAGAAGAAAAGCAGGCGAAAAGGTCAAACAAGCTGAATGCGAAGTTGACTATAGAAAAATTACAAAGGAAGAATTAATCTTCCGTATAATGACGTTTGACCATATTCCAGACGAGCCAGGACGAAAAAAGACACCAAAAACAATAGCTGATACAAAAGTTAAACTTAATTTTCCACCTTTTCAACACTATAAGTTTAATGAACACGGTGAATTAATATTAGTAGGCAAAAGTCACTGGGAAGGCGGCATGGACAACGGCGGATTTAGTCTAAGACATGCTAAAGCAACAAATGAACTTGCTCGCATGTGGATGAAATTAGTAGATCGCTATGCAACTAGAGGTAACGTTCGTGGTTATACGTATAATGACGAGATGAAAGGGCAAGCAATATTACAACTATCGCAAATTGGCTTGCAATTTGACGAATCAAAGTCAAATAATCCGTTTGCATACTATACTGCGGCTGTAACTAACAGTTTTGTTCGTGTTATCAACTTAGAAAAGCGTAATCAAAACATTCGAGACGATATTTTGGAGATGAATAACATGAATCCAAGTTATACTCGTCAACATGCAGGTGAATGGGAAGCTGCTCAGAAGCGTGAAGAAGCTGCTAAGAAAAAAACCACTTGACACTTTAATTAATTTCATGTATAATAATACAAAACTGGAGACTCTAATTTGTTTAAGAAAGCTGCTGTCTTTACCGATATTCACTTTGGACTAAAAGGCAACTCAAAAGTACATAACGACGACTGCGAAGAATTTGTAGACTGGTATATTGAACAAGCACAAGCTAATGGCTGTGAAACAGGCATATTCTGTGGCGACTGGCATCATAACAGGAACAGTCTTAACCTTACAACTATGGATGCTACTATAAGATGCCTTGAAAAGCTAGGTGCAGCCTTTGATAAGTTTTATATGTTTGTTGGCAACCATGATTTATACTACAAAGACAAACGTGATGTAAGCTCTACTATCTTTGGTAGACATATTCCAGGAGTAACACTTGTTGACGGAATATATGAAGAAGAAGATGTAGTACTTGTTCCTTGGTTAGTAGGTGATGAATGGAAGAAGATGGAAAAGATTAAAGCCAAATATATGTTTGGTCATTTTGAACTTCCTAGCTTTTATATGAATGCGCTTGTTAAGATGCCTGACCACGGTGATCTAAAACCGTCACATTTTAAAAATCAAGAATATGTGTTTAGTGGACACTTCCACAAACGTCAAGTACAAGGTAAGATTCATTACATTGGTAATGCGTTTCCACACAACTATGCAGATGCATGGGATGACGAACGTGGTATGATGATACTTGATAGAGAGAATAATAAAGAACCTGAATATATTAATTGGTGGAACTGTCCTAAGTATCGTACAACTACGTTAAGCAAACTACTAGACCCAAACCAAGACATTATCAAACCTAAGATGTATCTTCGTGTTACACTTGACTTGCCGATTAGTTATGAAGAAGCACAATACATTAAAGAAACTTATATCTCTACTCATAACTGTAGAGAGATAACACTAATCCCACAGAAGCAAATTGAAGAAATTACAACCGACTTAGATATTTCAACTTTTGAAAGCGTTGACGAAATTGTATCAAAAGAAATTAGTGCAATTGACAGCGATAACTTTAATAAAAAAATGTTGCTAGACATTTATAGCGAGCTTTAATGATAAAAGTAAAAGACTTAACCGTAAAAAACTTTATGAGTGTGGGCAACCAGACTCAAGCAATTGACTTTAGTAAAGAGAACTTAACATTAGTGTTAGGGGAAAACTTAGATCAAGGAGGCGACGATAGCGGATCACGTAACGGTACTGGTAAAACTACAATTATTAATGCACTAAGTTATGCATTATACGGTACAGCACTTACAAACATCAAACGCAACAACCTTATTAATAAAACTAACTCAAAAGGTATGTTAGTATCTCTTGATTTTGAAAAGGATGGTATCGACTACAGAATTGAGCGAGGACGTTCTCCTACATTTTTAAAATTCTTTATTAACAATCAAGAACAAGAACAAACAGATGAAAGCCAAGGCGACAGTCGAAAGACACAAGAACATATCAACACATTACTAGGTATGAGTCATGATATGTTCAAACATATTGTTGCACTTAATACTTACTCAGAGCCATTTCTTGCAATGCGCACTAATGATCAACGTGCTATTATCGAACAATTGTTAGGTATTACTATACTGTCTGAGAAGGCTGACAACTTAAAAGAACAAGTTAAGCAAACTAAAGATTCAATTACACAAGAAACACTTAAAATTGAAGCAATACAATCTGCTAACAGCAAAATTGAAACTACTATCAGTAGTTTGCAAAGTAATCAGAAGGCTTGGTTGGCAAAACGTACTAACGATGTAATGAAGCTCAAAGAAGGAATCGCCGAATTAGAGCATTTAGATATTGAATCTGAACTAGACTTACACGAAAAACTTTCAAACTGGACTGAACATAACAATGCTATTTTGGCTCTTAAAAAAGAATTAAGCACATTAGAACCAGCACTACAACGTGCTGACAAGTCTGTTGATAAAGCAAATAAAGACATCGCAGACTTAGAAGATGCCACATGTTATACATGCGGTCAAGAACTACATGCAGACAAAAAAGCAGAGATTGCAGAGCGTAAAACTAAAGAGCTTGAAGACGCAACAGCATATCAAAAAGAAGTAAGTGATAAACTTGTCGATGTTACAAAAGCACTTGCAGGGATTGGTGACATCAATGGTAAGCCTACAACGTTCTACGAAACAGCAAAAGAAGCATACGAACATAGACAAAACGTTGACAGTTTAAAACAGGCTTGGGAATCTAAAAAGTCTGAGGAAGATCCTTATGAATCTCAAATTGTTGAATTGCAAAATAGTGCAATACAAGAAATAGATTGGTCTCCTGTAAATGATCTTACAAGTTACCGAGAACATCAAGACTTCTTGTTAAAACTATTAACAAACAAAGATAGTTTTATTCGCAAGAAAATTATTGAACAAAACTTAGCATATCTTAATAACAGACTTACATACTATCTCGACAAGTTAGGGTTGCCACATCAAGTAGTATTCCAAAACGATCTTAATGTTGAAATTACTCAGCTAGGACAAGACTTAGACTTTGATAACTTGAGTAGAGGAGAACGCAATAGACTTATCTTAGGATTGAGTTTTGCATTCCGTGATGTTTGGGAAAGCCTCTATCAAAATATCAACTTGTTGTTTATTGATGAGCTGATTGATAGTGGTATGGATACAGCAGGAGTAGAAAGTTCTTTAAGTGTTCTTAAAAAGATGACTAGAGAACGTAACAAAAATATTTTTCTTATATCACACAAGGACGAACTTATAGGTAGAGTAAATCATATTCTTAAAGTTGTTAAAGAAAATGGATTTACAAGTTATGAAAACGATTTAGATGTTGTAGAATGATCGACGATGACACTCATGACAAGTTAGTAAAGGCATACATGTCTTACTTTAAAGCTAACGAAGACTTTGAGTCAAGAAATTCTGTACGAACACATCGAGAAGCAAGAAAACTACTTCGAGAAATTCGTAATTTAGCAAAAGAAAGAATGGATGAGATACACGAAAAGCACACAACATCAAGAAAAACCAAAACAGGCGACGAATAATTTAGGCATAAGGTAAGTACATTGATGCAGTGGACTTACAAAGAAAAAACAATAGACACAATACCAGATGAGTACGAAGGCTTTGTTTATCTTATTACTAACACCACTACAGGTCAAAAATACGTAGGCAAAAAACTAGCAAAATTTAAAACCACTAAGCCACCTCTAAAAGGCAAAAAAAATAAACGTAGAGGCTACAAAGAAAGCGATTGGAGAACTTACTACGGTAGTTCAGATAGACTAAACGCAGATGTAGCTGAACTAGGCGAAGAACACTTTACAAGAGAGATACTTTATCTTTGCAAGGGCAGAGGCGAAATGTCTTACATAGAGGCACGAGAGCAGTTTGACAGGCGAGTACTTGAAACAGATGATTACTACAACGGTATCATTAATGTTAGAGTAGGCGGCTCGGACAAATTAAAACAGGCATTGCTAGAACATCACATCAAGGCAAAACATTCCAACACTTAAGGTTGGCGGGCCAGATTAGAAATACCGCTGTGGAAAAAGCTCTCGTATAGAAGCACACGTACATATTGATTGACACACCAGAGTGTGGAAGCCACCAAACAAATTGGGCTCACTAGTTGATATAGATTGCATGTTGGCAGTCG
>Ga0187219_1000024_pt1 | contig 54722 bp, 23 predicted proteins | sample 13SPOviralmetaG_FD_130162 | JGI IMG/M metagenome (GOLD analysis project Ga0187219, IMG submission 130162) | Marine viral communities from the oligotrophic San Pedro Time Series (SPOT) site, San Pedro Channel, CA, USA - 13 SPOT_SRF_2010-07-21... | ecosystem: Environmental > Aquatic > Marine >... | reverse complement strand
TCGGGATCAAACTTAAATGTACTAGTTGACATTATGGCATATAATGCGTATAATAATATGCAATACTATAATATGACACTAGGAGAAACATTCCTTGATTCAGCGCAGTTAAAGAATAGTATTGTATCTCACGCAAAAGAATTAAATTATTTACCACGTTCAAGACGTTCAGCAGGGGCGTTATGTAAACTACGTATTACTAGTTCTTCAAATGCAGGTTCATTTACTATACCTCGTGGGACTCCCTTCTTAGGTAGATGTGGTAATGCATCATATACATTCATTACAAATAAAACATATATTGCTGCAAAGGTTGCCCCTAATATATTCGAAGTAGACGATGTTGCTATATTCGAAGGTCGTACAATTAACGAAGTATTAGATGTAAACAATACCACATTATCTAATTCGTTTATTGATACACGCAGTATTCGTTTATTCGTAAATGGACAAGAGTTTAGATTTACATCTGGTGTGTTTGGCGTAACTGAAAATGATAAAGTATATTACTTACAACCAGAATTGAATGATAAGTATTCGATACAATTTGGACAAACTGTATTTGGGTATCAACCAACTGCTTCAGATGTATTAGAAGTTCAATATCGTATTTCAAGTGGGACTCAAGCGAATGGCATTAAGGCGTTTAACACGAGTTCTTTACCTGGCGCATCGTCTGTTACTATTACGCCAACCTCGTCCTCTGTCGGAGGCGCAGAAGCGGAATCAGTTGAAAGCGTGAAATCGTTTGCCCCGAAAGCGTTTCAGGTTCAGAATCGTGCGGTGACCGCTAAGGATTACGAAGTTTTGCTTAAGACGCAGTTTCCCGAAATAGAAAATATCTCGGTGTTTGGTGGTGACGAAGTATCCCCTCCTCCGTTCGGTCGTGTAATTATCGCTGTTGATGTACAAGGTCGTGATGGTGCTGCTGCAACTGAACTAGCATTATATAAAGATTACATTCAAACAAAAAGTCCTTTGACCATCGAACCTGTTTTCCAAGACGCACAATTCATGTACGGCAAAACAACTATCGATGTTGCATATAATCGTAATAACATAATGACATCGCTTGCTGGATTAAAGACGATGATTTCAGCGCAACTAGAGGCATACAATACAATCAATCTAAATAGGTTCGGAGTAACAATGTCATTATCGGATCTTGCGTATGATTTGTCAACCGTTAATCCTGCAATTGAATCAATCTCGATTGCGTGTGAACCTACTATTGATTATCAACCCGCTGTCAATAAGATAGAAAGTCCTACATTCGCATTTAATCAGCAGTTAATTAAACCATACCCATATAACGATACACAAGGTTCAATTGATTATAAACCATGTTTGACATCATCTAAGTTTACTATCAATAATACGACTGTATCATTACAAGATAATGGTAGGGGTGTTGTTCAAGCGATTGTGGCAAATGACTCTTTACGATCTATTGCAAAAACTGATCTTGGTACTATCAATTATGATACTGGTGTCATCATCTTAAAAGATTTGCTTATATCAGGGTTCGAGGGAGATGCAATTAAGATCAGTGTCAAGACAAAGAATCGTGACTTCACGGCACCTAAGGATCGTATCTTCAAATTACGTACAGTCGATACGACAATTAATACAAGGCCAGTATAATGCAATATCGACCCAAGACAGTATCGCCTAGTATAGAAACGCAGTTTCCTGGTTTCTATCGTGACGATGCCCCTGAGTTTATTGATTTCGTAAAATCATATTATGACTTTCTTGACGGGTCGAATGAAAGGAACTTTGCTAAACTACGTGACATTGATACGACACTAGAAAGGTTTCTGATATACTATAAAGAAAAATATTTAAAAGATTTAATACTTCCTGAAACAGCAGACATACCATTCATCGTAAAAAACATTGGTGATCTTTATTTAAGTAAAGGTACACCAGAGGCACTTGAGTTATTATTCAAGATGTTCTATAAGGTAGAGGTTGAACATTATCATCCGGCGTCCTCTATTTTAACTTTGTCAGATTCTAAGTGGTCGTTTGGAACATTCCTCGAACTCATACCTGTTACTGATACTAGCAATTATCATCTACAGAAAGGTGATGTGATTGAAGGTGATACTTCGAAGGCAAAAGCATTTGTTGATGAAATCGTGTTCTATAATATTGACGGATTAATTGTTCCTGTAGCGTTTATATCAAATGTTTACAGACAGTTTACTTCAGATGACGGATTGAAAGTTACACGTAACGGACAAGTTACATTCCCAGGCAAATTAATCTATGGTTCTATTACGTCAGCACAAGTAACAAATGATACTTCTACGCCAGATAATAAAGTCGGCGATCCTGTTAAATTTGTTAGTGATTTAGACGGCGTTGAAGGAGAAGGAATCGTAACCGGAATCGATGCTGCTCCGACAGGTGTTGTTGAATGGCAATTGATTGATGGTGGGTGGGGATATGATGTACCTGAAGGAATCGTACCTGACGAGAATAATCAATATAATATACCAGTAGATTTTCCTACAGGAAATGCTGACAACATAATACGAAAGTCAACTCAAGTATTAGTATTAGATGGACCTGAATTATTTGATGCAGATGGAGTAACACCTCTGATACAACCTTTAGATACATTGCAAACACCTGGTGCGGGGAATGACGTAGTAGGTAAAGCAAATAATGGATCAGGTAATTATGACGTTGATACTACTATTCAAAACATTAAGTTTTTAGGTACAGGGACTGTCATTGCATATGAACATCCTAATATTTTTGTAGAAGCGGTTGCCGAGAACGATGCCGCTCTTGCAAGTTCAGCGTTTGTTTGTCTTGATACAAATCAAACTGATGGCGATGGCAATACGATTAATACGAAAACAACAATACCAACTTCTTTAGATTTATTCGAATCAAGAGATTTAGACATCAGAACAATCACAACAAGTGTTACATTATCAAGATCAGGTACAACCTTTTCCGGGGGAAATCCTGTACTTAACACAGTAAGTGCAATGACAAGATTTAATGACACTGCAGATTTTTCAATTGGTGCATATTCTGAAGTAGAAGATGTAAGAATTATATCTACATTGATTAGCGACTACGTAAATGTATCGCCTGATTCAACAAACGTAAATTCCGGGTTAGCATGGACAGCAACACGAATTGTTGACGGGTTAGGTATCACAGATCAAAAATTTGGATCGATTAAAGAATTGCTTGTAACAAGTGCGGGTGCTGATTACAAGAATAATACAAGAACAATTGTAAAACATCCTTTGATGCTCAAATTCAAAAAAGGTGTATTGGGATTAAGGTTTGATAAATCAAATATACGTATCACGGCAGGTGATATAATGACACAAACTATTCGTGTTAAGGATTTGTCTAATGCATCAATTAACAATGCTGGCGGATTGTTAGATAAAATAATTACAGTAAAGGGTGAATTTATCGATAGTGTTGATAATACGTTCTTTTTTAAACCATTATCGTTTAATCCTTTTAGAGTTTATAACGATAGTGATCCTACGTATGCTTCAACAATATCGTTTAGAGGCGAAACATTAAAAATTCAAGCAGTAACAACTAGCGATAATTATCTTTTCATGGGTGAAAATGCTAGTATCGAAGGTCAAGCAAGATCTGTTACTGGTAGGATTGTATCTGTTGATGTTTCTAAATCAGGATTTAGGTATAGGACAGGCGAAACTGTAAACCTAGTCAATAATAAAGAACCGACTACATTGATACCTAATCCTAAATATCAACAACTTGTAGGAAGAGCAAAACTTGATGTCGGGGGTATAGGCAGAACAGAAGGGTCTTGGAAAACGACAAAATCACACTTATCGGATAATGGTAGGTATATTCGTGACAATGATTATTATCAAGAGTATTCATATGAAATATCTTCTATATTAGATCCATCAGTGTATGAAAAAACAGTTAAAGATACTGTCCATGTTGCAGGAACAAAGATGTTTGGTGCGCCACTCATATCAACAATCGATGATGTGCAACCACAAATTGATAGCAGTATCGTAGCGGTAGAAACTTCACAGGCGCTCGTGATAACAGAATCAGGTAGTGGAAGTGCTGCATTATTAATTGAACAAGGCGGCGGAACAGAAGATGAGAATACACCTGAACCTGAATCATATGAAGGTCTGACTAATGCATTAATTGTTCCGGGTGGGTACGTCACAGGTCAATCATACTATATCGTAAAATTTGAAAATGATGGTGCAGGATGGAACGATCTTGCAGGCACAACCGCACAAACATATCAAGCAGGGTCATTAATTACAGCAACAAATAATGGGTCTAGTTTGAGTTCAGCAACTAGAGGCATATCGGCACAACTTGTTACATTGTTTGAATCGAATGAAGTGACAACAGTTGCGTTTGATGACACAGGTACATAAATAAAAACAAATACTAGGAAATATTTTAAATGGCAAAGGTTGTAACTGAAAATTTTAGATTGGAATCTGCGAATGAATTTTTTGATTCGTTCCAACAAAGCACGGGAAATTGTTACTACATCATGGGATCTTCTATTGTCAATGAAACGACAGCACCCAAAGACGATACAATCACAAATACTCAGAAATCGAAACGTGATTTCCAAAATAGAGTTGTATTTGGAAATAAAATAGATTCGGATAATGTCAGGTACATGTTTGACATTAAACCTTGGGCGGAAGGTGTCGTATATGATGCTTACGATGACACTCAAGATATGAGCAATAAAAACTTTTATGTTACTGTATTAACTGGTGATTTAAACTCTGCTAATTACAATGTATTTAAATGCATTCGTAATAATAGCGGTGCCGTATCGACAACTGCTCCAACAGTTACACAATCCGATGCACAATTCGAAACAATATCTGGTGACGGGTATGTGTGGAAATATATGTTTGATATTGTTGCATCAGAATATATACTTTTTGGGACAAGCAAATATCTTCCTTGGTTAAGAAATGCATCGGTTATTAATGCTGCTAAGGATGGGGTATCAGATATTATTATCGAGAATGTTGATACTGGTGCGTTTAGTGATTATTTATTTGGCGATGTGACAACAAATTCACTAACGCCAACTAATGGTGTAATTAATTCTGTCGCACGAGACACAAATTATGACGATGATCCTGTGTTCACTTTACAGGTCACATCGACACAAGACGTTAAAACAACTGACAATGCATATCAAGGAATGTATATATTGATAGACGGAAAACCGTATGATATTATCAATAGTGGTTATGACACTGTTTCTGCACAAAGTAATAAAGCATTAATATACATTAAAACATCAGCTGATATTCAAGGTGATGTGGGTCAAAGTTCTACTTGTCAAATCGTTCCTAAAATTATTATTTCTCCGCCAACAAGATCCGGCGGCGAACAAGCAGTTGCATATGCAATTTTAGATTATCAAGGCACGATAAAGAGTATTAATTTTGTGACTAAAGGTTCCAAATACGATTCTGTTACTGCCTCGGTATCCACGCCTCCAGCGTTTGATGAACAAGTAAAGGGAGCTCACGTAAGAGCGATTTCTTCACCTAAAGGTGGTCACGGTTCTAATGCACCTCATGAGTTGTTTATGAGTCGTATTGCAACAGTATCAACCTTTTACTCTGATGCAAATAGCGAAATACCTGCAACAAACGTATATTCAAAAGTTGGGTTAATCAAAAACCCGACCTTTAAAACATTTGCAACTAATGAAGTTACTCCTGGTGTGCAATATAAAGTATTGAATTTGGGTGCAGGCACATCTGCACAATGGAATATAATTGGCGGAACAACTGGGCAAGATTATGAAATAGGAACCACATTTACTGCTGACTCTCCATCAATTTCTGTTGCTGGTGGATTAGTTGAAATGTTGCCCATTACTTTTGACAACAGAGTAAAAATAAATATCACAGGAACAATACCTGTTACTGATTTAGCTGCAGGGTTTATTGTCACTCAGGTTATTGATTCGACACAAACTGTTACTGGAATTGTGCATGAAGTAACTTACGGCGATAACACGACACAGATTTATCTTGTTGATGTTGACGGCAATCATAATGTAAAATTCAAAGGATCTGAAACAGTAGTAAATCCTCCTGTTCTTACTGTCACGCCAACATTAAATTCAGCAAATCCTATAACTATAACATCTGCGAACATAAATACAGTTGTACAAAATAAATATCAGGCTTATTCAGGCGAGTTGATGCACTTTGTTGATTTTGATCCTATCACGAGGACTGAAGCAACGAAAGAAAAAGTCAAACTGATCTTCGATTTTTAAGGGAACGAGAAATTAAATGGGTATTAATACTAACTTAAACACTGCTCCATATCATGACGATTTTGATGAAACTAAACAGTTCATTCGTGTTCTGTTTAAACCTGCACGAGCAGTTCAGGCACGAGAGCTAACACAACTTCAATCAATCCTGCAAAACCAAATAGAAAGATTTGGTAATAATATATTCCAGGAAGGAACAATCATTGAGGGTGTGAACCCTACCGTTGATAAAGAAGTTAACTTCGTTAAAATTAAAGATCAATCAGGTACTTCGCTTGATGATATGACTGCATTTGCATCAACTGATGACATATCATTTTTCATTACTGGTGAAACATCTCGACTAAAAGCAAAGATCATTGCAGGTGCAAATGGTTTCGAAACTGAAGCGCCTAATCTTAAGACATTCTTTTTAAAGTATTTGAATACGTCACAAAGCGGCTTAGCAGATGTTAAACAATTTATTAGTGGTGAAGTTTTAACGATTTCTAAAAAAGCATCTGCTGATACAGTCGAATCAGACGTTGTTACAGTTACTGCTGTTACAGACACTGCAACAACAGGTGATCCCACACATGTCGGTTCATCTCTAGCTGTTCGTGTATCAGATGGTGTTATATATCAACACGGGCATTTTAATTATGTTGCTCCTCAACTGATCATAGCATCTAAGTATGATATTACACCTTTCGATATCTCAATAGGATTTAATATTGTCGAAAGTGTTATCGATTCTTCATTGGATTCATCTCTACTTGACAATGCTCAAGGGTTTAACAATCAAAACGCCCCTGGCGCAGATAGATTAAAACTTGAACCGAAACTCGCAGTATATAATACATCCGAACGACCCGAAGACTTTTTCGCATTGTTAAGAATTGAACGTGGCGAAACAGTTTTTGTTCGTGGTGATACTCAATTTAATTCTATCAAAAAAGAATTAGCAAAAAGAACTGACGATGAGTCAGGCAGCTATGTTGTTAATGGATTAGACGTTACTACTGAAAAAGACGCAGACGGCAATTTTTATTGTGTTGTTGATGCAGGTAAAGCATATGCATTTGGATATGAGATAAACAACATTGGTAAAACTCGTGTAAAAATTGAATCTGCAGAAACGACCAATACGAAAGCACAACAATCTACAGGTGTTGATTATGGAAGTTTCTTTGAAATAGCAGTTAACGATAATTCAATTGCAACTACAATTCAACCTTTTGATTTCACACAAAGATATAAACTATATGTCAACGGTAGCGCAACATCAGCATCAAATCCGGAAATAGGTGAATGCAGTATTCGAAATATTCGGGCAATGGGCAACGGCAAATTAAAAGTTTATGTATATGGCGTCACAAAGTATGATGCTTATAAAGCAATGCAAATCGGTGCTATCAGCCTTGGTGGAGCATCCGTAAAAACACAGGTGTTGGGAACAACTCAAGTTGCAAGAGCAAACGAAGGTATAGCAATTTTTGATACTGGTAGATCTGGAATGAAAGCCGTATCAGATGTCAAGTTCATTAGACGAGCAAGATATTATAGAGATGCTGACACATCCACAAATAGTGTAACTGTCCCTGCTACTAGTAGTACTGGTGGGTTTACTTCTGTTCCCGTGACAGGTCAAACATTTGCTGTAAACGCTAGTAATCAATATGTTTTCCCTAGTGGCGAAAGTATCTCTAACGGAAACCTTGTTTTAACCTTTGGTTCTCAAACTAATATCGATTACGTTTATTACGATGAAGAAGTTTCAGGTATACACCCAGATCAGTTACGTTTAGAAGAGAACAAATGGGTTACAGGTGCTTATAATTCTAACGGAACTGTTTGGTTAGGCGTAGCAAATGTTGTTAGGTTACACAAGGTTTTAGATTCAGATAATGTAGATGTTACAAATAGATTCGTCTTGCAGAATAACCAGAAGGATGGATATTTTGGTGTGTCATACATGCAAAAGAAAGACGGCGAAATAGCGCCAACAGGTAATCTAAAAATACAATTATCATATTTGCGAAGAACTGTTGTAGGCGGATATATTTCTCCGAATAGTTATGATACAGTTACAAATGTTGCTGATTATATAAGTTCATATACAGGTCGAAATGGTCAAACGTATAACCCATTGAATTGTTTTGATTTCAGGCCTTACGCTGATGGCGGCGCAACACCGTCAGCAAGTTCTGCAAATCCGCCAACAACGGACATTCAAACAAACGGGACACTGATACTGAATGAATCACAGGTTATTGCAGTATCGCCAGGAACACGTATCTTGTCATCTCAAGAATACTATATGGGTAGGATTGATAAGCTTGCGATTGATAAGTCACAGACATTTGTTCTCGTAAAGGGTCAACCTGCCGATAACCCACAAAAAGTTGTCAATAGCAGTGTGTTCGGTCTTGCAGATGTTTATATCCCAGGTAAGGACGCATCTAAATCAGCGGCCAATCCTATTCGTGTTGAGAGAAATACTGTTAAGAATTACACGATGAAAGACATTGAACGCATTGAAAAGAGAGTAGATAAGGCATACGATATACTTGCTGTTTCTATGCTTGAGCAACAGACAAATGATTTATTCATTCCTGATGCATCAGGAAATAACAGATTCAAAAACGGAATCTTGGTTGATCAATTCCGTAACTTAAAAGTTGCTGATTTGGCTGATAGTGCATTCAACGCTTCTATTGATAAGGGAGCAACTGTTTTAACACCTAAAGTGCATCAGTTCCCTGTTGATCTTAAAGTTGATTCAGGTTCGTCAAATAATATAACATCGTTTGATGATGTGACAACATTGCGACAAGCAGCACAAAAAGAAGAATTATTAGCACAAGAATATGCAACGACATTCAGAAACTTAGCGTCTAACTTCTACAAATACAAGGGTAACGTATCGATGTTCCCAAGATTTGATGCTGAGTATGATGTAACAGAAAATCCTGATGTAACAATCAATATCGATCTAGAATCACCTTTAACTGATCTTGTTGATAATATTCAAGAGTTTGTTCCATTAACAACTACAACACAAACAAACTCTCAAACAAGCAGTGCAATGGAAGGAAACTTCCGTGTAACAACTACTACTGATACATTCAGAACTGATACATTGCAAATGAATGCGTTTAGTACGCAACAAGATTTGGGTTCGTATCTTACTGACTTCACAATGAAACCTTATATGAATTCTAAGGTTATAAAAGTTGCCGTTGGCGGATTGCGACCAAATACTAGACATTATTTCTATTTCGATGATGTTCCTGTTTCTGTTCATGTTGCACCTGGCGGTGTATATGAAAATGATTTGACCACAAGAAGTATAAAGGCAACAGATGTATTTTCCGTTGGTGATCGTGGCGATGCTGTTACTTCGGACGAATACGGCAGATTATTTGCCGTGTTCCAACTGCCACCAAGAACATTCTTTGTCGGTGATGCTGATCTAATTATTTCTGACTCTGATCAATTTGGTAGTATTGAATCCGCAGGTACTTCTATTGCGAAAGAGACATACAGAGCATATAGTTTTGCTATGAACACAACAAGCATCGGTAGCGATGTTAGATCGCTTGATTTTGATGTAGGTTCATCAACATTCACAACAGATCGTGAAGTGCGAGAATTTGTTCCGCCACCGCCACCGCCGCCTGCTCCGGCACCTGCTCCTCAAACACCGATCAGGAGATTTTTCCCGTGGACACGTAGATGGTGGTTCAATGATGATCCATTAGCGCAAACATTTAGCATTCAACCTGCACAAGCAGAATATGCTTCGTTTGTATTCATCGATGAACTTGATCTATGGTTTAAGAAGAAATCACCTGCTGACAGACGTAATGGTGTCGTTGTTCAATTAAGAGAAGTTGAGAACGGATATCCTACTGCAAAAGTTTTACAATTCGGTGAAAAGCATGTCGACTGGAGTCAAATTACAACTTCAGATGATGCGTCTACGGCAACTAAGGTATTATTTGATAATCCGGTAAAACTTGAAGTGGGTAAAGAATACGCTATTGTTATCGAACCAGATGCAACAGATCCTGATTACTTTATCTATACTGCTAAAGTTGGTGAAAACAGTATCACTGATGAAAGTGTGCAAATATCATCTGACTGGGGTTCAGGTATGTTGTTCACATCAACAAATAACAAAGCGTGGCAATCATATCAAAACGAAGACATTAAGTTTACTTTGTATAAATCAGTTTTCTCTACAACCGGTGGGCATGTTGATCTTGTACCGAATGATATGGAATTTATTAATATCGTAAATGCAACTGCAGGCACTTCAACAAATGAATTCTTTAGGAACGATGAATATGCGTATGCGCTTGAAGGATCTACTAATTCAGGGACATTGTATTTTTCTGCTCCGTCAAATCCTGACTATGTTAATAAGATTGTTGTTGCTACAAGTGATGCAACGATACTTAGTTTCTCAGAAGGTGATATGATACAGATTTCATTTGCAACAGGAAGCGTTTATCGACACGTATCCGTAATCACCGACATATCTGATAATGCTAACGGATCGGGGCAAGTTGTCACGTTAAGGGAAGCGCCTGTTAGAGGTACAATCACAGATGACTCTGTTGTTGTTGATATTAAATTAGCAATCGGCGGCAAGGTATCATACTTTAATGATAAACAAAGAACAACAATACATATTAAAGAAAGTACAACAACTGCAACAAATCTGTTTTCTGCAAATCAGCAACTCATCGGATCAATTTCTGGTGCGACTGCAGATGTAACTAGTGTATTCAATGCACCTGTATCATATATGCAACCATTTGTTATGCAACAGAATACTTTGCGAACATCTACAGAATTAGGACTGTTCAAAGGACCTGTTCCTGCTGATGCTGATGCTGATACAGAAATTGGGCAAGGTATTGGTCTACATTCAACAACTTATCTAACCGCTGAACAAAGATTTATTCCTTCAAGACAAAATCTATTAACCGAAGATACAACTGGTGATGTTGATCGATTTAGATTAAGATTAGATCTTAACAACGGCGGGTATCGATTTGTTACTCCTGTAATTGATAATGCTCTGTCAACAATACAAGCATACAACTATACAATTGATGATTTAGAATCTAATACATCTAAATACGTATCAAAACAAATTGTATTAGATCCTGGCGTTCCTGCACATGGGTTAAAGGTATTGTTATCAGCATTCAGACCTACAGGGACAGTAATTGACGTTCAAGCGAGATTCTTGTATCCTAATAATCCTGACAATTACTCTGATTGGGAGTCATTAGTGAATGCCTCGACTGATATGTTCTCATCGTCAGCTAACACATCTGATTATCGTGAATTTGAATATACATTAACGGAAGGTGATACAACAGATAGCAGTGGGTTACCTTTTGAGTTCTTTGATGCCTTCCAGATTAAAATTGTATTGAAACACTCTGGGTCATCATCAGGCACAAATCTGTTCCCACATGTGTATGATTACCGAGCGATAGCGTTGACATAATGAAATCACTTAATCTTACAAGAACAGATTCCCAGGCTCTAGTCAATACAGACAATGTGCAATATAATGCTGCACGGATTAGAATGCAAAAGGAAACAGACCACCGCCAACTAATACAGAAAGTTGAAAGGCTTGAATTGTGCGTTGAAAATTTAAAACTTAGAATAGAAGAGATAGAAAAAAATGGCGATTAATTCTTTTACAACTAACATAACAGCTGATCAAACATTTCAAGATTGGCTGAATAGGACAAATTCTATTGGAGCATCTCTGTCGAATGTTGTTACGATGGGCGGCGCTGATCAAAACAATAATAGTTCAATTTATGTTGATCAATTTTTAGAAACTGAAGATAGGGTTAAAACTAATTTAATTGAACCGCACTCAGGAACTGATATTGTTGTCGATGCATTATTCACAACAAAGACACAAACGATTCGTGTTCCAAAAGCAGGTGACAATTCAAGTTTACAGTTTCAATATTTTGAGGATCAAGGTGATAGTGATGCAGGTAACGATGTGTATGTGGATACATGGCGCATGGGCCCACACGAATCAACACATACTAAATTTCAAATAATTGGTCGTAATGCTGTTAATAGCCAACCTGAAACCGAACTTACAATTGCACAACCATCAGGTCCTTTAGGTACAGGAACAAAAGGTATAGTATCGGGCACTAATATAGAGATAAGTAACACAATTTTGCCAGATGATATTGCTGCGGCTACAGCCACCGCTTGGGCAAACACACGAACAATTACATTTGGGACGGTAGATGATGTTGCATCAGATGTTATAGGGACATTTTCTATCAATGGTTCTGCTGATGTAACAGCACGATTGTCATTGGGTGCAGGAGTTGGAGGCGATACAACTGAAGTATTTTTGGGTGGAGGTCTTATAGGCACAGTAGCGACTGGTGATAACACCGTTATTGCGGCCTCTGATGGATTCACAACAATTAATAGCACTAATGTTATAGATCACTATACTCCTGCGACTGTAGCATCAGATACTTCATCGGGTCAAGCAGTTACTAATTTAACATTTGATTCGTATGGCCACGTAACCGCAGCAAGTTCGATTGACTTAGGCGGATTTGTTTTGTCAAATCCATCTTCTAATGCACAAAGGTCAACGATTTCAGGTAACGGCCTTAAAGTCGGTGATGATATTAAGTTATCATTCGGTCGAAGTAATGTAGCAGCAGCCGGAGAGCATTTATCTGGCGAATCATATATTATGTACGACAAAGGCCAAAATGCTGCTGATGACAACTTCAATATAATTGCAACATGCCCAGATCTGATTTTAAAATCAAAAAATAGAGTTGTAATTGGTGATAATGCAACTGGCGATACGGTTAAGTTTGAATTTGAAACGACAACTGGAAATTTAATTTGTCAAGGTGATATTACTGCATTTGGCACTGCATCTGATGAATCATTAAAAGAAAATATTGAACCTATACAGAATGCTCTCGATAAAGTAAGTTCTATTTCAGGTTACACGTTTAATTATATTGATTCACCTGAAAAGGGTCGAGTTCCTGGCGTGATTGCTCAGGAGTTAGAGCAAGTGTTACCTGAAGCAGTTTATGAAACAAATGATGGCAAAAAAGCAGTTAGGTATGACAACACTATTGCACTACTTATTGAGGCAATTAAAGAACTGCAACAACAAGTGCAAGATTTAAAAAATAACAAATAAGGTTATTACAAATGACCATTAAGTCATATATAGATTCAGACGGAAATGCTGCAACCTTTGATCCGACCTCATCTTTAAAGATGTCTGAGATCAAAGCAGAATTTACAGGCGATTCCAACCCTTCTTTAGGCGAGTATTTTCGTGGCGGCAGCCGTGTAAAAGTCGGTCGATATGAATTAGATTATGAAGACACTTGGTATGAAGGCAATTTGGGAACAAACACTGCGAACTGGGCAAGAGTTCGTTCAGTGACAACTGCAAATCATTTAGAAGTCCTTTATAATGAATCAGATTTAGGTTCTAAGATCAGTACTGCAACTGAATTTGAAGTATCTCCAGGCGGATCTTTCGTACACAACGGATGGGTATATGAGGTTGACTCTGTTGTTATCACAACATCAGGCGGAGCATCTTATTATAGAATACGTAGACGCAGAGATACTAACATTTATATTCCTGATAAATCTGATGCGAACGGAATATCATTTTCTGATTTCTACGGCGCAAAAAAAGTTGATGGGTCCGGCAATTTAACAGTAAGAGAACGATATTCTATTTTTGAGCTCGAATATAAAGACAAAGAATATGAAAATTTTGACGTTATTCGAGCAATAAGTAATAATGCAGACTTTAAAGCGATTACCGGAGATGTCGGTGCTGTTAGTATAAAATTCATCAATGTCACTTTCTGGTCAATTGATACGGCTGTAGCAGCATTTACACTAAATTCCAATTACTCTGCTCGATCTGAATGGCAAACTATTGAAATGAATTTTCAATTTATCGGATGCAATTTCCATGGCGCTGGAGGAGATGGCGGAACAGTAACAGATACTGCTTATTCACCCGCCTCCCGCAGAGGCGGTGATGGTGGGCATGCTATATACATAGATCATCCGTTCGAGTATTGTGCAATAGATTTTAGAGAAGCCGTAGACGGCGATAATCTTTCGAGCAATAAACAGAAAGAAAATCAAATTGGCGGCGGCGGCGGAGGCGGAGGTGCTGGGCTTTTCTCCTCTGGTTCCGGCAACCAGCTTGTCAGAATGGGTTGTGGCGGCGGAGGCGGTGCTGGACATGGACGTGGAGGCGGTTCTTTATGGGATGTTAAAGGATCTACACACAACATACCCGCTAATGCTAAAATCGAAAGCATAAATGCTAAGCCTTCTGGAAGAGAAAAGGCACTATGGTATCAAACAGATTCATTTAAGTATGATGCGTATAATGACAGGTCTGATTATCAAGACGTACAAATTTTCACTAACGTATTATCCCTTAGTGGCGGTTGCGGCGGCGGATGGATTACCGACTATGACGTGGGAGGAGATAGAGAATTCAGTCAGGATTCACAAGGTAAGAGTCCGTATCGAACTAATCATCAACATGTTTTAGGTGAACAAGATCGTGGAAATGACAGTTCTTGTTTCACTTGTTGGAAAAGTGTTACTGAGCTATCTGAAAGTTATACAACTGTCACAATTAAAGGTAATATAATATACAACCAAGGCCGTTGGACGAAATACACAGTTACCTCTTCTGATGGGCGTATTACTGCTTCATCACTGCAAGATTACGGCAGTTATGCCACGGGTGGCACCGGTGGTAGCGCCGGCCGATATTCAAGGCATCATGGCGTTAGGTGGACGGAAAAAGCAATACCTGGATTTTTTAATACAGAACAATCTGCCTTTTCCTTGGCATATGTGCAAAGTGGTGCACCAGGCGGGAACAGCTTCAGTACTCAAAGTTGGGTTAAGGGTATTCAAACATTTTTTAGCACTGCTACCTCCTCAGGGAAAAGATTTGGTGGTGATGGGCAAGTTGCAGGCAAATCTGGAGAGAATGGTCAAGCCATTGGTGCCGGCGGCGGCGGCGGAGGATTCGGTGGAACTGGCGGAAGGGGTCTAGGTGCGAATTCTAACGAAAATTCCGATGGCGGCAACCCAGGAAAAGCATTATTTATTAATTACGACTATCAAGCTGCATACGCTGCTCATGTGGCCGCAAATGGTCCATTTTACCAGTGGCCATACGTGGATCCCGTCAAAGGTACCATACCTAATACTGATAGAGGCATTCAGGTAGAAAAAGATGGAAATAAAGTTTATGGCGTTAATGATGGTCAATACTATACAAGCAGATCCCGATGAAACTAAACTCACACAAATATTATAAATAAACATATATTACAAAATAAAAGGCAAGGATAAATGTCAATAAAATTTACTCAATTAAATCCCACAAGCACATTAGCAGGTAGTGATGTATTTGTTGTTTCAGATGTTGATCAAAATCTGTCTTTAAAGATCACATTTGACACACTGAAAGACATTATCGTAGATGCTGATACATTCGGTAACGATAATACTGCGCTCATGGTAACCGCTTTAAATGCTTACACTCCCGGACAAGGTGATCCTTTAGCACTAGATGCAGGAACATTGGGTGGAGCAAATAAGGCGTATTTCGAAACTTATACAGAGCAATATTTTAATGACAATTCGCCTACATCATTATTTGATTTATCTAATGACAACGGCGCCGGCGGTGGGTATGTAAGTACAAGAACAACCGAAGGACAAGGCACTGATTTAATATATGATCAACTAAGTTTGAATCAAGGCGTTATTCAAAGCCTTGGTTCTGTTATCCTTGATACGAGCGTTCTTAGAGAAGATCCTCAAGGATCTAATTTATACTATACCGATGATAGAGTAGAAGATTTCTTTGATGGAAACTTTGCTAGATACTTTAATACATATGGCACAACATTTGATGAAGGCAATGTAAATGACAGTTATTTTGATACTGTTGCTTACGCAGAAACTGAATTAGAAATTGACGGATCAGATGCATGGGTGCCGTTAAACGATCCTGTATATAAATCAGGTCAATGGTTGCGAATTGATGGCGAGGATGCTGCAGTTCCTGGAACAACACCTGTAATTCAAAAAGATCAAACATCAAGATTTCCATCGTATCAAAAAGGGCAAGTTGTTAGAATTTATAATGCTGAAACAAATGATGATAATATTACTATTGAAAATAGTTTGGTCACTATAGGTCAAGTGTTTGGTTTCGTAGACGCCACAAATACGCAATTATCAAAATCATTCAGTGCTGTAAGTGCTACAATCGCAGACAACAGTATTATAGAAATAGTAGATGGTAATGGGGCTCCTGTTGCACATGGTTTATTAGATGGCGATCCTGTAATATATAGCAGAAACGGTTCGAGCAATACTGTTGTGCCTGGATTAGTTGATGGTGCAACATATTACGTAGGACTTGTTGATGGAGAAGCTTCACAACTGCAACTAGCAACAAATGCTGATAATGCAAACTCTGATCAATTCATAGCTTTAGGGACAGGCGGAACGGGAGATCAATTCTTAACACCTATTAAAGCGCCTACAGGAAGTATACCTTATCAGCCAATAACATACTATACTGCTGAATGGGACATGCTAAATGGACACATTACACCTATGAATCCTAGCGGCATTAATGTTAATGTGAGCCATCCTTCATCTGTTACAGATAATGAAGAGATCAAAAATTATTTGGTTATTGATAATGAAAGAATACTTAAGGACTTTGGCGTTGAAAACTTTGTTAAGTTAAACTTTACACACACAAACTCTGTAACTGGTGCCAATGAAAATGGTCCTAGTCCAGGTAAAGGCATTCTTGTGTATAGAAGTGTGGGTCAAATTAACAGCACGGATCCTGATGTGCAAGGTGCAGCGAAACTTATTGCTGTTTTAGGACCCAAAGATCTTCAAGGTAATAGTTTCATTGATTATCATACTGATGATATTTTAGATTACTCTAAAAAGTTACAAGGTGATAACTCATATAATGCTACAAACACTGTTCACTTCAAACCGCAAATCAAACCTTCTGTTTATGGTTTAGGTTGGGTTGATAGACAGATTGAAGATGTTGTTTATCAAGATCCTCTTAATCCTGCAACAAGTGAGTTTATTCGAATTAAACTCGACAATGCTGTTGTCGCAAAAACTGGTTCACAAGCAGGGGTTTGGATTTCACACGATAATACGCAATCGATCAGGAATGCTATTAGCACTAACTCATCAACTGGGCGAAAAGCAATACAATTAAATCCGAAAAATTATATAATTAGTGAAATCGAAGTACCTAGTAATTTCAGCGTAAATGGATTTCCTTATAGTACAAAACTTACTAAACTGCCTTGGTCAGGATATGCTCAAGGGGGATCATCAGGCGGCATGATAGCAGTCACTGGCGGACGACTAAGTAATACAAGTTTTGTTGGTTTTGATATTGACGGAAACGCATGTAATCAGATTATGTTTGATGATGCTGCAGATTCAGGATTGAATTATACGTTTAATTTTGGCGCATTGTCTGACAAAGTATTGATGGACAAAATAAGATTACATTCACCGATAGGCGGTGGTGTGTACGCAACAGGCGCAGGAAATTTGCGAATCACTTCTTGCGAAGTTGCTGATTCGGGTGTAACAGATCGACACGTTTTCTCTCCACTTATCGCTGATGGCGGAACGAATTCATTTATTGCATCAAACAGATTTGAAAACTTTACAGATGCGCTTGATGTTTCTATAACAGATAAAGGTGTCATTGAAGGTAATATCATTTCAGGTTGCGGATCAGGTTTGTTAGTTTTCGGTTCACGATTTATGGTGACCTCACCGAACGTATTGACAGGACCTGGTGGAGAATTTTTACCTAATCCTGATGCGTACAATTCAGAATATGATTCAATCAATGTTGATTTGTATGGGCCGTCAATTTCATCTTCAGCGATTTCACCTGGACAAACATATCAGTCAGGACCGTTCAAGTATCAAGAGAATGGTGAAGTATATGACTTGTCGGGGTCAGAATTAAGATACAGATTATTTGCTGTAGAAAAAGATGCAGAGGGGCAAGAGTCAATTTGGTTACATGACTTAATTGCGCCGCATACAAACTACTCAACAAATCCTCCTGTTGATGATATTAAGATGACATTTAATCCTGGTGATTCAACACAAATTGATGCAGGTAATAAGACGATAACTTTTAATTTGCCTGCAACAGTTGCATCACATGGTTTCACAGCAGGTGATCCTGTCAAATACACGACTACAGATACAGCATATTCAAGTTTAGATCCTGCTGTTCAATATTTCGTATATCCTAATAGTGATACTGAAATTACGTTATATACTTCACAGACAAACGCAATAAATAATTCGGCAAGCGGTAAGGTGACATTAGCAGTATCAACGACTGCAGGCACACATAAAATTGAAAGAAGTGCATATATAAACATGGGATCATATTACAGCTCAGATAATCCTTCTACTGAAGGCGGATTCCAGTTTGCAATACCACCTTCAAGTATCGATAAGATAAAAGATGTCGGCGGGATTTATAGTTATAATTATTTAAAAGCGGCGGATGCGGCAGGCGCAGGAACAAACACTATCTATCACCTAGACGGAAATGGTGTGCCTGCTTCGACACTAAGTAATAAAAATCATGTAGGACTTGGGTGGTCAGCATCAATAACACAATGGTTATCACCTGCCGGTATCATACAAAACACAGCAGCGGCAGGACAACAAGCAACCTGGTCTAATCAATATGTTGACCCAGGTGATGGTTTAACATATGCTGATTATACCGTTAAAGTAAAAGACTATAAATACTTATCTGTAGGATTAAAAGTAAGGCCAGCAGCTGCAGGTAGCACTCCTCACTTAGAATTTGTAGCATCAGGCGGCGTAGCGGCCTCATATGGTGTCATTAAATCAATAACACAAGTTGATGCAACAACTGTTACAGTAGTAATTAAATGGCAAGATGCCAATCTGAACAATAACACAGCGATCCCAGGTGTGGGCGGAACATTAGAGGTTGAAGATGTGTTCGTAATCGCAACAGGAAGGATTAAATAACTTATGTCTAGCTTAACAAATATTAACAATAACACTCGGGTAGTTAATGTAGGTAGAACAACCCCAGTTGCTCCAGGTCAACAACCGGCATCTAAATCGATACCTGTTGTACTTGCAAGCGACCAAACTGCTGTTCCGGTTGTTGAGCAAAACAAGGTGCAATCAGAAGTTTCCTTGTCATTACTGGGTATACCACGTTCTGAAGTTGCTTTAGGTATCTTTGCAGACGTTAATACATATGATGTGAACCCATCAGAGTGGTCATCAAGTCCTCAATATTACAATACAGGATTTGGCATTAAACATTTGCCTAATGAAGCGGGTGCGCTTGTTGAAGCACCTCGTGATCAATCAGCTGTATTAACATCAAAGCGTTTCTTCAGGTATCAACCTGGTCGTGTATCTGCTGCAACATTTGGTATCAAGTGTACTGTATCAGGAAGTGATTTTGCCAAAAATCCCGTAATCAGAAAGTATGGTATCTTCGACAACTTCGATGGATATTATTGGGAAACAAAACAATCAGGTGAAGGTGATAACTTTAACGTAATTCGCAGAACACAATCGTTATTGAAGTTTCCGTCATCACCATTTGGTTTGACTGTTGAAAATTTACGTAAACCTTCATCGACAGGTGAAGATACTCCCATACCTTACAATCAAACTGATGATTATCGTGTTGTTGGTAAAGAGGGTAAACAAGAAAAGGGTACGCTGTATACTCGTGACAGAGAATTGTTGAGCGAACATATTATTCATATTGCAAAAACAGCATTTGATAATCTATTGGGTGCCAATGGCGGCAATAACGACTTCGCTGATTATTATTACAATTCAAATAACGCTGGTAACAATGATCAGAATGAAGGTTTAAATACAGATTACAAGAGATACGAATTTAAAGGAAAATGTCATCGTGACGTAGGTTTTGCTCTTAAAATGATGTTAATGGATCTCGAATGGGGCGGTGATGCACATACAAGAATCAATATTAAAAATTATTATACAGGCGTATTCCCGCAAATATTCCCGACTGGCGGCGATCCTGTAGCACCTGCACAGTTTGAGTATGACTTGCACAAACAAGCAAACGGATTGATAACTGGTGCGCATAGCGTCACACAAGATTCAAACTTATCTGCGCTAACTGCTGGCGTTAAAAATAAATTAAATAATGACTTGTATAGTGTTTTGATTGCCGGAACAACTGGCAACACTCCAGGCACTGATGGATTCTTTACATGTATTAAGAATAGTGCTGGTGCTACTGGCGGCACAAACGACTTAACGGGTGCGAGTTGGACAGTTGCGCAAAGCATTTTTGATAATTATACTTCAGGCATAACTTGGGGTTCTAAGAAAAAACATGATGTGTTGTTTGATTCCAGAAAACATTTCTGGTCATACTATGTATCTCAGTTTAACCCAACAGGTATCGATGAAGGATTAGGGGCGTCTGATTTTATAGACACCGACAATATTTATGCCGGCGGAACCTATCAAACATACACATTTAGAGCGGCAGCAAACTTTTTACCGTCAGATTACAATGCAAATTTGATTGGCAAAGAGTTAAATGGCTCAGATTATCCTTGGGCAGTAGGTGACACTGTAGGTGCCGTAGGAAATACATTTACATTGATTACCGCTAGTGATGCACTCGCTGTAAATGAATTCTATAGAAATATTAAGTACAAATGTGCTCGAGATCTTGAGTATATTATTACAGGGTATAGAAATGATGTTTCAGGTGGAGGTAACTCAGAAACTTTATATAATGCATCAATGTATTACAAAGCAGATGGATTATCTATCTTTACTCAGGTTGATGAATCGACAGTTAATCAAGAATTAGTTGCGCTTCCAAGAGAAATTAAAAAGCACAAACATCTATTCAAGTTAATTTACGATGACTTAACAGATGCTAATATCTCTGTAGGATCAACTTCAACTAGAGACAAAGTAGACGACTTGGCAAGAATAGTCATAGGCAACTTCAGCACAGAAACAACTGCAGGCGCTGAATTAGGCGATAGAGGATTTGCAGGTAACATTATTGCTTTCCGTGATGGATTATTAATGGTTCATGCCGCAGTAAATGACCCGAGTTTATTAAAAGATATTGAGCAAATAAGAACACATGTCTCAGCACCATTTGACACAACTCAACCTACGGTATTCAAATTAACAAAAGGTTCTGTGACTTTTGGTCAAAAAGTCAAAGTTGTGACTAACGCATCTGCAGAATTTTTAGTTCCTGACGGCATTCAATATAAGCCGTTTGGCGCAACAAATAATCTGAATCAAGACCCTGATCAAACAAACCCTGCTAACTTTAAACTAAAACCACAAAAGTATGGTCAAATATTTACTGTAAGCAGAGTTTACGGTCCTACGGGGTCAGAGTTCTCTCTACAAGACGAAGATGGTGTTGACATTTATGCATATGCCGAAGATACGGATGGAGTTACTACACCTTCTGATATAACTGATCATCTTGTCAGCGATGAAATTTATGTTGAAACAGTTGTTCCATTTATAGGTGATCAAGTTTATAATCCTGCATATTATAGACAATCTCCTGGTGCGAATGGTCGGGCGTCTGGAACAATACAAAATTATGTGGGAACATCTGATGAACAAACTGTATTTAGTGCAAGTAACGATACGTTCCCGACAGGTATGCAATGGCCATTACGTTATTCATCAACAGGTGATCTAGATGATACAATTGCAAAGTACATAGGATATATCGACACAAGTGAAAACCCGCTATCAGATGGTACAATTGACACTATCAGAAAACAATATGACACAGTTATATTTGAACCAGCATACATAAACTGGATTAAAAATAATGTTAAACCAGAATTTTGGGGTGTTTACGAGTATCGTGTGCCTCGTTCACGATTCAGTCATGATAAACTAGACGGAAAAACATCTAGAAGAGTTTATAGTGATTTGGCGTCAGGTCCTACAGGAATTGTACGACCAGGTATGGATGTGCTAGACGAAAACGGATTGAATGTTGATGCTACATCAGAATATGAATTTGATTTTACAAAAGTAACGATGCTTAAAGTTGAGTTCTCGTGGTATGGTGCGGTAGGTGCATTGTTCCTTGCTTATGTTCCAATCGGTAACGGTGAAGCACGATGGGTACGAGTACATCACCTAAGAGCATCGAATCAGTTGAAGATTGCATCTCTTGGTAACGCAACATTGCCGATCACATACAACATATGGGGCGGCGGCTCAGATCTTACTTTAGGTGACAATGAGCAACAAGATCAAACATACGGAACAAACAGTCACCACATTGTAAAATATGGTGCTTCATACTATATCGATGGTGGTGACCGTGGTACTGTTCGCCTATACAGCCACAACAATAACGATGTTGTTACAAGTTATGGTAAAAAATGGGAGTTGTCAACTCTTTATAATCATACTGATACGACAATTGATCTTACTGCTTTAGGTATAACCGCAACAACCGATAGCGAGACATTGCCTGATTTAGTATACTTTATGGGTGCAGAGGTTAAGACAACTCTTGCATCAGATACAGGTATCAAGGTAGTTTGGGTGGACAACACGACTAAAGTTATAACTTTAAGCAAACAACCTCAAGGTCAAGGCATAACATTGATTCCTGATCGTGCAAATACAGTATACGGTCTTGAAACGAAAGATGTTATTTACAGTACGGAAGAAGGTAATCCCGTTCGTAACCGTGTTCAAGTTTATCCTACAAAGATGTCAACATCAAATATAAACGATGATCCTGTTAGGTTGCGTATGAAAAGAACGCCAATTTTCCAGACTCTCGTGACACCTACTGGCACATTAACATTGACAGCAGAATACGCTGTTACAGCAGCAAACAATGCTTTGTCTATAAGCAATGCTGGATATATTCAAAATAGCGAATCTATTTATGGATGGTTCCAAGGTAAAGTCGGTGAAGTCAACGATGAAACAATATTTGGAAGGCTATATAAGAAATCAGGCTTATATTACTTTGAAGTATTAGAATCATATAACGAAGCAGTTACGTTAAATGTAAGCGGTGCGTTTTTGCCTGATAAGCGATTCTTTACTGCTGGCACAGGTGGAAACGCTACAGTCACACAATCAAGCGTTGAAACTGCAGCAATTCAACCTTTGGCAGATACACTAACTTCTATAAATGTTGTAAGTAATGTTGTTACACCTATTCCGAATACTGGAACAAACATTGCAACACTGTACATGAATAAAGGTACTGAGCAAGTTGATTTGAATACGTATTTTGATTACAACAAAGAGTATTTATCTTACCCATTAACTGATGTACCAGAGACGTTATACTTTGCGATAGACTCTGATAAAAAAGTCGGCGACACAACAAATGACATAGCAATAGGATTGACATGGGAAGAACAGTAAATGCCAAGACAGGTAAAAATTGGATTTGATAAGGTAGCATCACCTAAAGTCAAACAATTTCAACAATTAGTAGATATATTTGGTACCCCGCTTGTTGACCAGGCGGGTAAACCACTTGTAACAGAAGAAGGCGCACAATTATCAGAGTTTGTAACTGCTGATCAAGCGTTGTCGAGTTTTATCGCAAATGCTAAATCAAATGAAGCAATTCCGATAGAAGAACAATTCCCAACTGAATCAGAAGTTAGTTCAACACTGTTAGGTGTCACTCGTGCAGAAGAACAACTAAGTTTGTTTTCTGATGTATCGACATATGGGTTAGACAGATCGAATTGGAATTACTACATAGTTGGATCACAAGGTTATCCGTATCAATGGTATAATAGAGCGCACCCTGTATTCGGCAACAGAGGTGATGTTCGATTTTATGAAGGAACAGACGAGCAAGCACTTTACCTAAAATCCTTTCCTGTTCAATATGGGTGGCCAGGACATCCCAGAAGAAACCTAGACAATCAACCCGATTATAGTGACAATTTCGGAAAATATTTAAAGTTTCTTGCTTTGGGTAGATGGTTGTATGAAGTATGGAAAGATGTTGATCGTGTATTTGCTGACAACAATTTCATTTCTGATTGCCTAACATTTCAAGATCGACAAAGAAACCCTATTCCGATTACCTTTGCGCCGAGTTCATCTTCTCCTTTTAATGTGTGGGACAGTGCAAAACTCGGCGGCGGATTTAAGAGTATAGCGTTATGGCGAACAGTTGTTTACGGATCTGAAACAAACGATAGTTCACAATTTTCAATGGATCAAATTGAAAAATGGCAATTATTTTATTATAGAATACAAAATGACATTGACACTTACCCACCTTACTTGTATAATGGAACTTCGTATGATTTCAAATATGAAGGGTATTCTGCATTCCCGATTCCGGGTGTAGGTCAATACAGCAATATTCGTGCATGGTGTAGTCCTGATGTAAGTCGACCAGGAGGAACTGATCAGAATGAATCGATAGGTGTTCTTGAGAGTAAAAAATCATTCAGGTATCAACCTGGTCGTGTTTCAGGATTTACGTTTGGATTAAGATTGAAAAACAACAGGGCATCTACTGCAGACAAAGTTGAATGGGGTGCAGCAAACGAAACAGATCAATATATGTTCCAAGCATCAGGTACAAGGTTAAACATTGTTCGCCGATCAGTTAATGCGATTCCTAATGAAGTCATTACTGGGCGATATAGAATGAAAGAAAGCGACCAAACAGGACCTGAAGTCCCTCCGAGTCGTGACAATTCACAACCTATGTACACATTAACTATTCCTCGAGAAAAGTGGAATGGCGATCCTTTGGATGGAACAGGTGAATCTGGATACAGTATTGATGTTGAAAATGTTACTATGTACAAGATTGAATACTCTTGGTATGGTGCTATTGGCGCAAAATTCTATGCATATATTCCCATAGGTAGCGGTGAATGTAGATGGGTTAGAATGCATACTCTTGTTATCGAAAATCAATTAAATGAACCTGCTTTAAAAAATGCCGATTTTAAATTTAGGTATGTGTTACAAAATAAAGTTACAAAAAATCTCACTGAACCGACATTTGTTTATAAGTACGGATCGTCCTACTATATTGATGGTGGCGATGAAGGAACTGTGACAATCAATAGTGTCACAAGTGATACTAAAACATTTACAGCATCAACAACTTTGCCTGCAACTGGTTCAATTGTCGGCATTCACCCTAAAGAAAAGATATTTAATTCATTCGGCATTAATAATTCTGATCCTAACTCACAGCAACTAGATGCGACATATGATGGGATAAGGAATAATAAGAAGATCTATCCTTTGACGCTGAATGCGTTTTCTTCTAACGATGTTAGAATTGATATTTCACAGATAAGAGTTTCTCCTGATGGGCATCATGGTTCTAAATCTGTCGATTTATATTCAGGTAGTGCATTTGAAAAAGATATTAAATTTAATATTGTTCAAGAAAAAACTAAAATATCATTGACTGCAGATTCACCTGATTCTTTAACATACCTTGATCAAAAAGTAAAAATAATTGGTGACGGGTTATACAATATGTATATCAAAGATATTGATACGACATCAGGATCGACTGCTCAAGGAGATGTAATAAGAAGAAATAGTTATGTGTTTACAGGTTCATCGTTTATTAACGAACTCAATGATCTTGTTATTAAACCTGATGGAACAGAAGTTGATTTTACAACTGCGCAAGCAGAGCAACACGTATTTGAAACAAAGGCAGTAGGATACAGAAGTATTGTTGCATCTGATACCCCGATTTCATCAGGTAAATTTAAGATTCATTTTTTGAATCCGTTAAGACGAGGATCGTATTTTTCTGATTTTGCAATTGGCGTAACTTCTGATGCTCCTAGCACACACGTTGATTCATCAACAGGTACAAATTTAGGATATCTGCGTTTTGGTGATGAGAATGGGTTTAGAGTATATCCTGAAAATGAACCTGCGATCGAACCAACAACAGGGTTGCGACCATTTAAAGTTGACGATCAATTGCATGTTGAGTGGGCAAATTCTACTCACGTTGCAAATTTGATGACTGGCGCTGATAACTCAGAATCTGATTCCCCTTATGGTACACGATTAGAACAGGATTATCGTATTCGAGGAATGGAATTGCCATTCAGTAGACGACTATCTAACGGGCAAATTGCAACTAATGGCGTGCTGTCATGCATACAAGGTGAAGTAAGAACAATATCATACGAAATTGAGCAAATAGATAGCGTTATTCCGGGTGATATTGATGCAGATCGCAGGATAATATTTAGAACAGGTAATGTTCCTCCTATCACTTCGGGATATTTAAATATTGCAGAAGTCGGCGTGATGTATAACGAACAAGAAACTGCAACCGGATATGTGTTTGCAAGTGAAGTGTTGCCTAATCAAGAGGTAATTCTGACTGGACAATCACAATCAGAAACCGTAACAAGAAATGTCGCATATGTGAAAGATTCTGGCGGAGGCAACACTGCTGCTATTGACGCTGTACCTGATAATGGAACAGGAAAAATATTAGGCAAAGTTGTTACATTAACAGATGATAATAAATTGACAGGAACTGATAATAGAAAGAATTTCAGTTATTCACAGGTGTTCAGATTTAATGCTCAACCGTTATATATGTTTGTGGCAATGAAATCAAACGCTCGAATAAATAATATTATTGTTGAAGAGATAGGAGCATTATCATCAACGACACATGTGCCTAACTTTAGAGGGCATGATCTCGATTCTAGTTTTAGTACGACATCAAATATAACGCTAAGATCAGATCCAGGTGTATCATCTGCTAATTCGCCATCAAACTTTTTGTCTATTGATCCATTAGCAGCAGTTACATACGATACACAAACAACTAATCCGTTAGTTGACGGAGTAAAATTGTATTCATTCTATGTAGGAGAGAATGAATCTGTTAAGTTTGATCTTGATAATATTTTTGGTTATGATCGAGCATTTTTAACATCAGGGTTATATAATAATACTGCTTATGTGTTTACTGCACAACCGATAATACCTACGGGAGATATAACTGCTTCGGCAGATGTGCAAATGACTATTACATCTAAGGAACAATAATGGCAAAATTTATAGGTCTAAATACAGGGTTTTACCTCAACGATGTCAATGACTTAGAACTGTCATTGAAGAATTTGGGTGTAAATAGAGATGACCTTGACCATATTCGTGGTATTGCCTCTGCAGGTTTAACAAAACAAATGCTACACCTGTTGGGAAATCTTGACCTAGATCAAGAAAAACAACAATTTAGTTTGTTTAAATCATCTGAGTATGTGACTGGCGAACTTACTGCACTTTCAGATACTACTGATGGATTACAATCTGACTTAAGAATTGATCATCAACTTAGAGCAGGTGCAATAAAATACAACTATGTTGACAGTTTAGGTGCAACAAAAAGTGCAGATATATCCACAAGTCGTATATCATCTTGGTCACAAATTGGTGATGGTCCTGTGTTCTATAATGCTGACCTCAAAATAAACCCTTATGATTCAAGCACAACATCCTACGCACATTCTACAAAAAGTGTCGTAAAAACAGACAATATAATTTTTAAAGGTGAAGTTACACCTAGGAAATTTGACGCTGAGGTTGCAACGCATCAAATCACAATGAACATCAACGGAACTAATAGAAAATTATATGCGATGAAAAACATTCCGTTGACATTCGAAGGTTTTTGGCAGTTAGGAAAACTTGAATATAAAGTATCGCCCACGAGCGTTACTCCTGCGGTTGAATTTGTCAACGAAAACATAGATCCTGTGCAAAGGGTTGCAGTTTTTGGGTCAGCAAATAGTAGTGCATTACAGACAGCATCATTTGAATCATCACCCGCTGATAAGAAATTAGAACTTTTCTATAATCCTTCTGGTGTTATACAATTAAAATTTTCATCCATGGGATTGAGAAATCTTCCAGATGCTGAATTGAAAAACCTTAATCTATTTAGTGCGCCAGCAAACCTATTTAATGAATTTCCTGACTTCTTTAAAATAGCAGGCGGGTACATTAATGGGCATTCTCAGAATTTGAGAGAAATTTCTATGTCAGGTAACGGTTTCAGTACAAAAGATAACTCTTTGACAGCGCACACACAACTTTTAACAAGGTGTCCTGCATCAGTAACAAAGTTGAGTATCAATGCGACATTCTCTGACAGTACTTTTATTGATTTATCATCATTAAAAACAACACAATCAATAACATTTAATGTTGCTAGTGTCAGCAATAATGAAATCGTATCAGCGGGACACGGGTTGCAAAACGGTGATGTGGTTGTGTATGAGCAAGAATCAAATTCAGCAATATCAAATTTGACAAACTATGGCCAATATTATGTCGTAAGTGCTGATAGTGATAGCGTAAAACTTTCTGGAAGTTCTGGTGGAAGTTCTCTTACATTGACACCGCCATCATCAGGTTTCGATTATAAAATAACAAAATTAACTGATAGTTCATTGACTCATTTATATTGGAATGCGTATTATTCAGGTTCTCCCACTAGAACAATGTTTGATACCGGCGAGACACCTAAAGTTAATTCAAACACGATCAAAGTTTATCATGTAAGAAATCACAGATACACGAAATTATCTTATAGTGTAATGTCTTCATTAAAGTTGACACACATAGATGTCGCATACTGCAACATTGATGGTCAAAAGCTTGCAAATGGAACCAATCAAAGCGTATTGACATTTCCTAATACAAACTCTGCTGGGCAGGCAGGTGAACATCCTTTAACAAAGGTGTCTTTAGTAGGCAACAACATTTCTGTTCCTGATTTTTCTGGTAAAAAGTATTTAGAAAGTGTCACATTATCTGAGTTGTATTCATATGCAAATCCGCCCACGTCAACGGGCATTGAAGGTTACTTTAGCGGATGTGAATCATTAGGAGCAGTATATTTAGCAAATAGTTATGTTAATGGCAGAATCAATAATACTTTTCAAAATTTGCCATCATTAACAACTTTGAGTCTGGGTAACACTAGGTTCACAGGAAGGTTGTCTCCCGACACATTTAATGGAACAACTAGTTTGTCATACTTCAAAATGACAGATGGCAATCATGACTTCACTGATAGTAACGGTGTAAATCACATACTTGACGATGCAGAATACAATTTCTTTGCAAACGATTTCCAATTGCAAACTGTTGTTCCTCCCGCAGGACCTTATGGTAGTAGTTTCCAAGGCGGTTATTACGGCGGAGTTATGAAGGATAATTCTGGAACGCTCGCATCTGACACATATTATCTTATTGTAGCTGATAAATCACACGAAAGGTTTTTGGCTAGATATTCTGGCGCTGGTGATGCCTCAGCAGGTGGCGTTGACGGTGCAAATGGTTGGGTTAATACAACGCCGGAAGCAGCGGGCGGAGTTTCTTATGAAGCAGCTGCCTTTGCTGATGCATTGGATATCAATAATACTGACAGTTCTATCAATGGCGGACAGAATTTTACTGATTGGTATTTGCCGTCACAAGATGAATTAGAGGTAATATACAGAAACTTGAAACCTAGTTCAGATGCAAACGACATAACACAGGGAAATAATTTGAATTCAGTTCCCTCATATAACGCAACTTATACACAAGGAAATCCAGGGCAAACCTCATCAAGTGCATTCCAAGCAGGTGGAGCGCAAGCATTTAATGTTGATACACCAGATGAAAAAGTGTTAAACGGAACATTTATCTCAGGCACATCAGCGAACTGGTCGCCATTCTCTGGTGGTTCGACAGCAGTCACGGCAGGACAAAACTTATCTGTGACACAGGACGGAGACGGCGATGCAGGTGTATATCAAGTTATAGTTCTACCTAAGGGGACATATGACTTCTCTGCTGCTATTACGTGTGACCAAAATGTTGTAACTGGAGGAAACTTTGTTACTGGTGAAGAGTATAAGGTTGTATCCGTTGGAACTCAGCGTGCCAGTGTTAATAATGTTCCGTACGCTAATTTAGATTTTGGCAACAATCAAATCACATCGAATGGACATCCTTTTGTTACAGGTGGTCGAGTTGAATTTTCGCTTGATTCGGGACAAGTGGGTTCAGTTACAGGTTTGAGTGCAAATGCAGATTATTATACAATTAAAACAGGCACTAATACATTTAAACTAGCAACTAGTTATGCAAATGCAACTGCAGCAACTCCTGTAGTTCATGAATTTACTGAAGACAATTCTCCGCAAACGCATACTTTAACAATAACTGGTGCAGACGGCAATAGCAATTACATATTGTCGGGCACTGATTCTGAAAGTTCATACAGTTCATCGAATGATCCTTCTCTCAAATTATATACTGGCGACACTTTAATAATTGACAACAGAACGGATCCTTCCAATGCAAATTATATTGGCAGTGTTAATCACCCTCTACAGTTTACTTCTTCTTCAGGAGTCACTGTTTCAACGTCTAACGGCATTTCAACAATTACTGCAACTGATGGGACTATTGTTGCCATTAACTATGGTTGCCAATTCCACAGTGCAATGGGAGGCTTGATTGCTATTGTATCAAGATCGAATAACAGGTATGATTTCACATCTAATCACGCCTTCGACTGGAATGCCGCTGGCCTTTCAGGGTCGCCAACATTAGGCGACCTATTCACTGCCGCAAATGATGGTGCCGCAATTAATGGCGCTTCAGCTACGCTTTATGACGGGGGAACAGATGCTGAGCAAGACAAAGCAGTTTTAACAGTTGCTACAGGAAGTTCGCCAACTGCAGGTGATGTTTTAGGTACAGGTGAAGTTTTAGCATCAGCAGGTTCAGGTCCAGTTTCAGGAACATTTGCAGTAAATGCATCAACGCAAATTCATGTGAGAGTAGAATCACACAACTGCAATTTCACAATTGATAATGTTTCTATTACCAATCGCACAGGTTACTACTGGACATCAACAAGTGCTAATAATAATGTTGACGGATACGCTAAGAGTTTTATAGACGGCAAAGAAATATTAGAAAACAAGAATCATGTATATTATGTTAGACCTGTAAGACGAGTGCCGTTAGTAGCGGGAACTGCTGTTGAAATACAAGGTACATCTGCGACATTTGCTAACTGTGCTAATTTGGCAACATTCGAACTTGAAGGCAAAGGAAAGAATGCATCTGCAACTTCAAAAAACATTCGTGGAAAGTTCCCGAATGTGACATTCCTTGCATCAATTTCAACATTTAAAATTACTAATACAGAAATGACTGGCCAAATACCTGACTTCTCTGGTGCGGGAAGTTTATCTACTTTGACACTAAGTAATAACAAGTTCTCAGGTGCGTTTACAATATCGAACGCTTTTGTTGATGAAATATCAATAGACAATAACCAGTTATCTCAAGTTGCAAATTTAGAAGCGGCGCAGTTGTGGAAGTTTAAAGCGAACAACAATAACATTGCAGGTATCGTCCCAAGGTTTGACAATTGTTTAAATATACAAGAGATATATTTGCAAGATAACAATTTAATTGAATATTTGTTGGGCTCTCTTCCTGATTGCACATCGTTAAATTCATTAAACTTGAGCAATAACCAATTGTCTGCGGGATCAGCAGAAAGGCTTCTTAGAGACCTTGAACAGAATTATGAAAACGCAAAGCGAGGCAATGTAAATATTAACTTGCTTGGTAATCCGCAAATTTCATTATCACAACTGGTAGAAAACCCAGTCCTTGCTGGGATTATACAAAAATTAACAACAACTGCCAATTGGCAGCTTTCAATCAATGCGTAGGAAATAAAGATGGCGTTAGGATTTGCAAAATCATTAAATTTAGCGGAATCAGAGAATGCACTTTCTGCACAAGGCATATTCAATAACCTTGGCGGAGAGGGTATATCTAGTGACATTCTATTATTTTCTAATAACCTTAAAACAACATCTTTAGTTAGGTATGGATCTTCTGTTGGTGATGGAAATTACACTGCTAGTTCAAAGGCGTATTATTCAACTGATGAAGTTGTTTTCAGAGCAGTAACATTTAACCCTAGTACTGCAATTGTTAATAACATACTCACTGTACCGAACCATAGATTTAAAACAGGTGAAAAAGTTGTATATGATAATGCTGGCGGAACTGCAGTAAGTAAATCGGGCGGACGATGGGCCCAAGGTGATGTGTTTTATGTTGTTGTTCAAACGAGTAATACTATAAAATTAGCGGCGAATTACAATGATGCAATTGCTGCAGTTCCTACAACATTAACATTTGGCGGTGCAACTACGACAGGTGAAGAGCACAGGTTAGATTTGGCTGCAATTGATTTACCTTCATCGGATCCTGATGCATTGACATATATTGTCATACCTTCAACAACAGTTGGTTACAAACCCTTCACTAATGGAACATTAGTTTATACAGTAAGTAACTCTGGCATCAGAACATTTTATAAAGTAAGAGAAAGCAACTCTGTTGATAGGTTTAGATTATACACATATGATCCTACTGCTGTTGGCGGATACGGCGCACTCGCAACCTGGCACGCATTTGAATATTTAAATGAAAAAGTATTTAGGCGGGAAGATCCAGTCACTTTTGAAGCTATGACAAATCTATCAAAAGATCGCCCAACATTAGATGATGGATCATCGCCGTATGATGAAGTTGAAAGATTTACTGACCCAAGAGATCCTTCAAAATCGGTCACATTTTTGAAAAGAGAGACTTTGAATGGTCGTGATGCAGAAATAGATATTGCAATTAATATATTTTATAATAAAGAATCAAAAAGTGTTGTTAATTACAAACCCACGGTGTTAAAGAAAACTCTGGAAGTTTTAGGTAAGACTGTTATCTCTAATGATGATTCGCTGGAATTAAATGTCGGCGGAGTAACTGACGACACTATGCCTGGGTTGTACATTATGGCAGATGGGTTAAAAGAAAGAGCATTTTCAAGTTTAAAAAACCCATGGGCGGTTGCAACTGAAACTGTAGGGACTCATGGGTCTTTGAACGTGTTGCGTACAGTTAATGATGATGGGTCAGTTAGTGATTCACAGAATGCAGACGTGTTTAATCTTATATTCGAAGGTCCTAACCCATCTTTAGTTGTTGATAATACTGCAGTAAACACATCTACTGCAGGAACAGGATTTTCTGTCGCCGATAATTGGACACACAAAGTTGAAATAGAGGTAGATGGTGAAACATATTACCTATTGCTTCTAGATGATGATGTCGCAACTACTAACAATTTGTGGTCTTAAGCATCTTCCATTAAAACCCAATATGAATTTAGCGGGTCAATATTATTAGGTTTGTTTTTGACTAGCATTCCTTTAGTTGCTTTTACGTCTCCAGCAGCAACTTCATCAACTGTCGTAGAATCGCCAGTTTCTGGCGGAGGCGCAATTTTCAATCCTGTCACACCAAATTCTCCCCCGACAACAATATGAGGGTGAGTGCTAGTTGTTGCTAGACCTAAATTAGTCCCAACAAAGGGCGGTGCGGTGTTTAATGGGAGAACACATGCCTCTTTATTAGAATATCCTCCATTATTTCCCCATGCATCGGTATTAGGTCCTGCATTTGCCCTAATCAATACAACGGTTGAAGCAGCATTAAGAGTTTTACCTGAAGGAATTGCGTTACTAATTGTTATTTGAGTTGCCGAGTCAACACTTGCTACTGTTGTTCCTGTTGGGATTACCGGATCATTTGCGCCACCCAAACCTTCAAATTGAATATAATCACCAACAAGAATTGCTGATGTATCAGTTACTGTTATTTCGTCACTGGTTGCTACACCACCTGCAGTATTAGCAGTCACTTCAAGGCCGTACACATCAGTACAAACCTCGGCAATCGATCTGTCAACCAACCCACGATGTGCAATCACAACAACAGGACTAGGTGCGGCACCTACCGAATAAGTTGCAGGACCTCCTATGTGTGTTGAAGTAAATGATCCGTCAGCACCAGGATTGCTTAAGTTAATACTTAATCCTGATATTCTTCTCATTTGATCATGTCCTGATGCCGATAGTTCTGCTACATAATCACCAACAACAGGATCTGCGGTAGTGAAACCATAATCAGCATGATTCAAAACAGGTTTAATTGAATGTGTTGCAACTTCTGATGCCCCGGTTAATGAAATTCCACTTACACTACTGTAAATTCCTGCTATACCTGAATCACCTCGAATCCACCAAGAATTAACTGCATCACCCTCAGACAAACCATAATAACTCATTATAGTATCAATATCTGTTGCTTGGTGAGGATTCATTGTTGCAATATTATTTTTTATTTCAACAACTTGTAAAAGATAGTGATTTGTATATGATGCATTACCGGGAGTCATATACATGTAATCACCAACCTGTACTCCCAACGAACCAGGAACCGCAAACTTATACTGACCGTTCCATTGGATGCCACCCTCTACGTAAAATTGACTACTTGAAAAAGTATTACGAGAAATTGAACTAAGTTCAGTTGGTGCAGGTGGAGTATATCTAATGAATACCGGATTTTCGTTTGAAACATGCTCTTCAGTTTGAGTGTTAGTATAACTTATACGATCCCTTTTAAATTTCTCAAACGTATATTGTTTAGGAACTGATTTTGGCGCACCTTGCTTTTCTTTGTACCAATAGAAGTAAGGCATTCCATCATACAATGATGTTGATCCGTCCGCAATATCAATTTTTGCATATGCAGATGAATAAAACCCTCTTGTTTTTTGAGGACTAAATTTAGTAACATTAGGCCACCATAGTGTCAATCTGTGTCTTTGATTTTCTCCTCTTAGCAAATCATCAGGTTTATAGCGCTCGGTAATTACGTTTGTGTTGCCATAATCATACGATATTGTGATTATAGAGTTAGTAGCCAATACAGGATTGGGGCTACATGTCACATAATTATTTGAACTACTTGTCGAAGATAAGTTTGTTATTTCTATCTCTGTCCCATTATCATCAGTAAATGTCATTCCTCGCATTAGGTGTGTCATATCACTTTCGCTAACTGAAAAATAATTGGTTGACACGCCACCAATCATAGTCACATCAAATTCTTCTTGAGTCACTTGTTTCACTATTACACGCTGACCATCTTCGTCAAACTTTTCAAATAACAAAAATCCGTTTGTTTGTATCCATATATCAAGGCGATTAGGATTTCCTATGTATCCGTCAAAATGTAATGCTCCAAATTCATCTTTAAATGTCTGATGCAATCTGTTACTGAATGCAAAAATACCATTTACCCAATACTCGTCATTAGTAATAACAGTTTCATTTGCCGTATCAAAGATATCATCAGGTGTGGCAGACAAATCGTGGCTGATATTTGCAGAATTTCGAATTACTGTAAATGTTGCGCCTGCGAGTGTTCCTGCTGTCGCTGATGTGATTGCTGCTCCAGTATCAGCATCTTTAATATCGAACGCAATAACTTGTCCTGCAAGAGAATTTATAGCAGTAACTAAGTATTGTTTTCCTGTTGTGTATCCAGGTATTGCACCGTTAGTGATTGTACCTGTTATTGTAATCAAATCGCCTATACGAACATTGTACGATGCTTGATCAACAGTAATAGTGGCACCAGAATCAATTGCGGTAACAGTCAATACTTTAAGATGATCTGCATCAATAGCGTCATCGCCATCACCCAGTACACCGTCTCTAAGAATAGTAGAAGCTACGACTTTTGTAGTAGGACCAGTTCCCCCAACACCGTAAGGCGGATCACCTAATACAGATTTCTTATTTAAAAGATTATCTCTAACAGTCACTAAAGGATTGACAGGTTCTCTTATGCCTACGATATTGATTCCGTCAGCATTCTGCACAATAGGTTGATATTGCTGTAGACCGTTTTCTAATTCAGTAAAATCTTCAACATATAGATTCGTTGTTCTTAACCCGTCTATAACATTTAAATCAGCAGGAACGAATTCTGCGTTAATATCGAAATCGTCTAATACATTGCCTAACGCAGTATTTGCATCAGGTAAATCTGATAGGTTTCTATCTGCTCGTAAACCAAACTTTGTGTATTTTGAAACTGTCATTTTTTTCCTCGAGTTAAGAAGGTAGTGTTTATATTATTTATAAATACTAATTAACATTAATTGGAGAAAATCATGGCTGTAAAGGCGAATATAACAATAGATCAAGGTACTGATTTTGATGCAACTATAGATTTAACCAACTCAAGTGGTGGCCCTGTAGATTTGACAGATTATGTTATTAAATCACAAATGCGTAAAAATTACGCCACTGAAACTGCTGCCGCCACATTTCAAACTTCTCATAATAGTGTGGGCGGTCAAATAACTATTAGTTTACCTAAATCAGATTACACTGAAGGCACTGACCCGATAATCACGCATTCTGGAACAACATCACTTGAACCAGGAAGGTATTTATATGATGTTGAAATAACAGAACCCGCAGTTGGTCAAACGCCCGGACAAACAACACGAGTTGTACAAGGCACCGCAACAGTAACACCCTGAATAACAAGGATTTAAAATGTCGAACATAAAAGCAACGCTTACACCACAAAACAGGTTGTTAGTTACTAATTATGCTGTAGGTGAAACAGCAGGTAGTATAAGAGTAGGAGATTTGTTTGATGTTAATGTTTCTGGATTAGGAGATGGCGCTATTTTAATTTACAATGCGAGTAATCAAAGATGGGAGGCGTCAGTTGATCTTGACAACGAAAATACTGTGCTTGAAGGAGGCACTTTCTAATGAGTATCATTAAGATAAAAAGAACAGGCAGTGCAGGTAAACCTGATGCTACAACGCTTGCAACAGGTGAAATGGCATATGTGTATAATACGACCGCACCAAATAATGAAGGGCAAAAATTATATATCGGGTCAGGAGACGAAACAACCCCAGGACAAGCACCTAATATTGTTGCTATTGGTGGTGAGTTTTATACAGGAATGCTTGATCACACAGCAGGTGCATTGACTGCTAATAGTGCTCTTATAGCTGATGATAATAGTAAAATAAATCAGATTATTTTAGGCGGAAACTCAGCGACTGATACCACAGCAACCTTAAGTTTAACAAATCGCACATTATCATTGCCCGCAAATGTTTCTGGGCAAGGTCAGGACCCTGCTACGCCAGGATTCACAATTAGTGGCGGTGATATAGCACTCTCAACTCAAAAGATTACAGGATTGGCCGCACCTACAGCAAATTCTGATGCTGCAACCAAGGCATATGTTGATGGTGTTGCAGGTGGAATGCTCATACAAGATGAAGACGGAACCCAGGGTACTATTGAGAATGGGGCTCACTTTATTATTGATGGGACACAATCTGTAACAACTTCATTCGATGATGCAACCAATACGTTAAGCATTGGATTGCAACAAGAAATTGGTGATAATGCTGAGGTTGCATTCGCATCTTTAACAACAGGTGCATTAGGTTCACAAGTAAAAATAGCGAGCGATTCCTTAGAACAAATTAACCCTGCTATTTATTTAGAAATCAATACAGAAACTGCCGGTGTTATTACAGGAAGTCCTGGCCCTCACATATTCAATGTCACAGGTCATGGTCTTGATAATAACGAAGAGGTTATTTATGAAAGTGTTGTTCCTTTCACCAATTTAACAGACGGCGGAACATACTTCATCGATAAAGTCAGTGATGATGCCTTTAAATTACGAATAACATCAGGCGCTAATGCAATCACTGATTTCGGCACACAAGGTAGCACTAAAGATATAATTAGATCAGTTTCGAATCCTGTTGATTTATTCACAACTTCAGATACTATCAATTTAGGTTCTACTGTTTACAGCACGGTTGCTGTTAAAGATAATTTGACAGTTGGCGGAAATACAGTAATTGCTGGTAACTTAACAGTAAATGGTACGAGCACTACAGTCAATTCTACTGTTGTTCAAGTTGATGATCCTGTTCTTGAATTAGGCACGACAACTACTGATTATGACGGATTGGGTCGTGGTATCAAGTTTAACTATAAGGAAGGTTCAAACAAAGTCGGATTCTTCGGGTATGATGTTAGAAACGCTGTTGATGATACTGCTAGTGCCGGCGGTAAATTCAGATTTTTGACTGATGCGCAAAATGTTGATTCTAACGGCCTTTCTGGCACAGTAGGAACTATTGTAGCAAATGTTGAGGGTGCCGTTACAGGTAACGCTGACACTGCCACTCAACTGGCGGCCGCTGCTAACATTGAATTAACAGGTGCTGTTACTGGTAATATTGATTTTCTTGGTAATGCGGATGTGGAGATAAGCACATCACTGGCACAAACAGTTGATAGTTTGCTGGGTGAATATGTTCTGGATGTTACTGTTCCTGGCACTATCGCCGATCATGATAATGATGCAGGCACTGATGATACATTCTTAGCAGACCCTGCAGGAAGTTCAATTATTATTGGTAGTGCGAATGGTCAAGGTGCTACAGGTCAAGGTGATCATGTGACAGTTGAAGTTGCTATTGCGACCACGCAAGCAGCGCCTCCGATCACAGACACTAATGATAATAATTATGTGGAACAATGGAAATCAAATCGTGGTGTTGCATCATTTAGCTCGGAAAACTTCAATATTCAAGATGGGTGGGTATCAATAGATACTGTTGATGGCGGAACTTACGGGTCATAAATATAATTGTACTATATACAAGGCGATCATAGATGTCAACTATTAAAGTAAAAAGAAGTTCTGTACAAGGTTTACTACCTGATTTAGAGAACAACGAACTCGAACTTGGCGAAATTGCAATCAATACCCATGATGGCAAAATGTATTTCAAAAAGGATGAGTTTGGCGATGTTTCACTTCATGAAGTGGCCAAAAGTTCTGAAGCAGAAAATGTGTTCTATGTTTCTAAATCTGGTAATGATGATAATGACGGCAAAACATTAAGCACTGCTTTTCTTACTATTGATCAAGCATTAATGAGGGCAACACCTGCGAGTGTCACATTTGATCTTTCTCAAGGAAATACAATAATTTCAAACGACACAATAGCATTACCTGGCAATATCTTTGATACAGGTGATGAGGTTGTATATAATCAAGGCGAAAATGGCGCATATTCATCTTTGCTTGATGGGCAAAAATACTATGTAAGAAAAACTGCTACAGGTATCGTTTCATTACATGCAAGTAAAGCATTCGCTATTAGTAATACAAGTCCTATTACACTCGCTGCTTACGGCGCCGGCACTTCTCACTCACTTACACGAGAAACTGAAGGAACAACAATCTTTGTAAAAAGCGGGACATATATAATAGGAAATGTTGGTGGTAGAGGACAATTTGCGTCAGGTGAATATGATATGGGTGGTTTGGTTGTCCCGCCTAATGTATCAATTGTTGGCGACAATTTAAGAACAACAAAAATTAAAGGCAGTGATCAATATCATGATTTGTTCTATGTACAGAACGCATCATACATAACAAATGTAACATTTATAGGTATGAAAACTGGCACAGCAAGAGGTGAACCTAGAGCACCTGCTGCTGTTTCGTTTCCTCCATTACAGTTACAACCCGGCAATGTCCCGCAACTAATTCAAACAAGTCCTTATGTAGAAAACTGCACAGCATTCAATACAACTGCAACAGGCATGTTGATTGACGGAAGTTTGACTGCAGGATTAAGATCAATGGTATCTGATTCGTTTACGCAAATCAATGCGGGCGGTACAGGTGTTCACATCATTAATCGTGGGTATGCTCAACTTGTTTCTATCTTTACTGTTTCGTGTGAACATGCTGTTTTATGTGAATCAGGTGGGCAATGCTCATTGACAAATTCAAATGCATCATTTGGTACTTTCGGATTAAAGTCAACAGGTTCATCTGAGGATTTATATGCAGGTGCAACAAATGCTCAGTCACAAACTTTTGGTGAGTATTTTGAGATTGCAACTTCGACTCCGCCTAAATACGGAGATGCATTTTCAGTTGCTGAAACGGGTGGTTTAGGTGGGCACAATGTTTCCGATGAATCACTTGAGCATTACTCTGTTGAAAAAGTAGTATCTTCAATTGACTTCACGGGTACAACATATGCAGGGAACACTTTGGCGACTTTCGATCCAACATCTAATGGGGTTTCAACAGCAGCAAAGACAATAACAATTCCTAATCACGGGTTCCAGCAAGATCAACCTGTAAAATATTTTATACCTGTAGACTCTGATGGAAATGTTGAATATTCAGGTATAAGTGGATTGACCGCAAATACTGTTTATTTTGTAAACTTAGCAGGCGTCTCTGATAACACAAATAAATTCCAATTAGTTACAACTGTTGGCGAAGCACCTGAACCTGTGCAACCCATTGCTAACAATGGGAGTCATTATATTGTTCCGAAATTCTTTTATAACACGACAAAATGTAGTCGTGATGCGGGATATATAATAGATGCAATTGCAGATGATAATGCATTAGGAACAAACTTTAATTCTGTATATACAGGATTAGCGTATCAAAGAGGTAGCGTATATACTGGCGGATTCGGTACGACTTATCAAAAAAATCCTACTCTTGCAATGATGTATGAAATTTCAAGACGCATTAAACCCCTTCATTCGGACAATGGTCTTTGGAAACAAGCTGTCACAAACAACATTGGAATAATTAGTAATACTTTGATAAACGGATCTCAAAGCACCTCGCAGCCAGGTGATGGTACAGTTCCTGCACTAACATTTCCAACTGCCCTTGCTCGCCCTCAAAAATATATAGATGCTAAAAATGCATTGCAAACAAATAGACAAACAATCATTGACAATGTTATAGCTGACATCGATGCGGCGGTCACTAGTGCAGGCATTGGCACATTGTGGTATAATTTTAGTTATGGCCCTAATGGTGCTGCTGATAAAGATAGATGTAAAAGAGATATTGGGTTTATTGTTGATGCAATGACATATGATGTGCTATATAATACTAATACTGCAACCATAAGAGCAGCAAGTAGTTATAGGGTTGACGGAAATTTGCAGTTAGGTAGTAATGGCGAGCAAACGGAAGAGGCATATAATAATTTCCTTAAAACGAGAATCCTTGCACAACTCGCATCATCTGATATTACCACATCTTTTACTAATACACAAATATCAGGTGATAGTGATATAGCAATAACAGGTCACTTATACAATACGGGTGATTCTATAGTTTATACTGTCACTAGTGGGTCTAATATTACAGGACTTGTAGATGGAGGAAAATATTATATTATTCGTATAGATGATAATACTATTAACTTTGCTTCATCTCATTACAACGCACTAAATGGCATTGCACTGTCTGTATCTGATCCCGCCGTTTCTTCTGGGTATCAAATTGTTGGTGGCCTTAGAGAGCAAATATCACGATCAATAGGTGAAATTGTTAGTTTCATTGATGCTGGTGGACATGCTTTACCGCAACTCGCAGGACTTAAGTTTACAAATGATGCCGGTGCTCATCCATCACCAGGTAGTGCAATGGAAGGTTTACAAATAACTGCAAGGAATGCAATATTAACAGCAAAATCTTCTATACAAACCAGCGTTTCGTCTAATATAGATGTGTATCGTGTAGCACCACTAGAGGATATCAGAATTGATTACACCGGTTCCTTAGAGACAAGATTTAAAAAGAGAAGTTTAATCGCAGCAAGTTCGATGACATTTGAATACGTAGGAACTGGCACAGAAATACGAGGTTTGACTGATTCAGGGGCAAATACAGATGATTTATATAATAGACCTAGAACAGATGATTTCCCAAAAACAGAAAATGAAGTAATCCAGGATTCAACAACAAACTTAGGTGCAGTTTATTTCACATCAACGGATCACAAAGGTGATTTTAGAATTGGATCTGAACTGCATATAAATAGAACTGATGGAAGAATTGAAGGAGATGCATTTAACAGATCATTGTTCTCTGTTATGACTCCTTACATACTAGCAATTGAAGGCAACTAAAAATGGCACAATTAAATACGTTTAAATCGTTACAATACACATTTACAAGTAGTGAAGCAGTTATTTACACAGCACCTGTCGGATACACTGCTATTATTTTGAATGCTCAGTGTGCAAACAAACATACAGCAGATGTTACAGTATCATTCAAATTAAGGAAACCTGGTACGCCATCTGATACAGATTCAGTGTTGGTAGATGATTTAGTCATTCCGATCAATGATGCCGCTAACTTAGCAACAGGTAAACTTGTATTGCAACCCGGGGACAAGATATTAGGTATAGCATCACACAATAGTGCCCTTGACTTAACTCTTAGTTTCTTGGAAACATTAGATGCGTAGGTTCGCAAGTAATTATCTTTCTGGCCGTGTAAGGGTCAAACCGCCATCGGAAGCGACAAGTGACCGATATGATTACCTTGGTCTCGATCAAGCAGAACCTAATTTAGGCACTTCTGCCTCACAATATGCTTTATCATTTACTAATTCAAATGTCGATACTAATGCCAACACAATAACCTTTGCGTCTAATCACGGATTAACAACAGGTGACAAAGTTGTATATGACGGAACTGGTGCCGCAAGTGATGTTGGATCGCTGACAACTGGAGCAACATACTATACAATTCGTGTAAACGATACAGTTATTAACTTAGCAACAACAAAAGACAATGCAACCAATGGTCAAATTCATGCTTTAAGCGGATCAGGTGGAGCAGGTACGCATTACATAGGACAAACTACTTTATTAACAACAACACCAACGGGTTCACGAAAACTTGTAAGTTTAGGTGAGGACTTAGATCTAGAGTTGGTAAATGGCGAGTACAAAATTAAATTCGCAGATGGCGCTACTCAAAATATCATTAGCGAGACAATTGATGCTTCAGATTTACAAGAAACAACTAATGCAGGAAATACTAGTAATGTAGCAGTATCGTTTACAAACACTACTGACGCCACTGATGTTGGGACAGGTGCTGTTAGTGTTACTGGCGGGTTAAGTGTCGGTAAAACATTGTACATGGACGACCAGGAAAATATAACATTTAAAGGTAGTGCGGACGCCCATAGTGACAATACAATAACTTCTATTTTTGATGTCGATGGGCTCAATACAAGAACAGAATTCCGTATAGGGTATGAGGACATCTCAGCAACTAGTGCGCAGTATAGTGCGGCTGATGGATCAGTTAATCAACAAAAAGCGTTTTCTATCTATCAAAATGTTAATCATAGTACCGGTAAACAAATTTCTAGGATTTTCTTAGGTAGTGTACATGCCGCCGAAACAATAACAGGCACTGATCCTGTTTATAGCACGCCATCTGAATCATATATATACACTAATCCCGTATTAGTATTAGATCCAGCTGGGCTAGGTGACAATACAGGATTAGTTAGAATTAAAGGTAACTTAGAAGTATTAGGTACGCAGACAACAATTAACTCGACAACTTTAGAAGTTGCTGATTTAGACATTGTTGTTGCTAAAAATGCAGATACTTCTGTTACTACAGATACCGCTGGTATTATTTTTGGTAACAATGTAGGGACTCCTACTTCACCAGCAGTCGATTATGAATGGAACAGCAGTAATTTACCCCCTTCAATCAAATGGTATCATCACGCAACACATCCGTATCTATTAGCTAATAAAAAAATTGCAGCGGCAGGATTTATTCATCAAGATTACATAGATGATAATGCAGCAGGGTTAGGTTTGTTGAGATCTGATGGGTCAATTGATAGTACTTCATATAGTACAAGTGACAATAATACCACTTATGTGATAGACACAAATACTGCGAGTACTCAGCAACAGTCGCAACTATTTTTGACTGCAGTAGGCGGATCCGCTCAAATTGTTGACATTAATGTCAATGGCGGAATAGGAGTGGAAACAACTGCTGCAACAGCATCAGGCGGCCCAGGTGGCACAGCAACGAATGCTACAATAACTATTGACGGAAGTGGTGTTACCCCGATAACATATACTATAGATAAAAGTTTTACAAGTAATGTACTAGATTTATCGCTTACTGCCAGTAATGATCAAAATAATCCTCAGATCGTACAGTGGGAATATAGCGGCAATGTTCAGGCAAGCATTCCTGCTGCTACAGGCAGAGTAACAATAGATTTAAATGATAGCGTAACCTTGCAAGATTCCAGTGCTGAATTAATTGTTGATCGTTTAGCGCCTAGTACGGGAACTACACCGCAAAATGTTGACATTGTTTCAGATCGATTGGCAATTAATGCAGAATCTGGTACACATGGTGCTGTTGCATACTTTAAAAGAAAAGATATAGCACAGACATCCCCTGATGTGTACCCATTGGGTGTTAATGGTGGTGTCGTAACAATTGAGATAGACAAAAACGGCAATCCTAATAATTGTGCATGGATGTCATTTTTAAACACCGGCACTGCAAGAGATGCCACTTCAGGAGATCGTCAAGGCGAAATAACGACAAAACAATCAGAGACTAACTTTGATGGCGAAACAACTAAATCAGGCATACGGATTTGGGGTCATAATAATATTGATTTCGATGTGTCTGATACAGTATCAACTCCTGATAATCTTACTGCAAGAAGATTAAGTGTTACAGAAGATGGTTTAGTCCTAAGAAATTATTCTGAAATAATTTATGATGGAACTAACTATGAAACATATGTTCAATTCACTGATCCGGACGCAGATAGAACTATTGTATTCCCGAATGCAAGCGGCACTATTGCACTTACATCAGATATATCTTCGATTGGCGTTGGTCAAATAATAACTTCTGATGATACTTCAAATGAAGATCAATATATTGTGTTTGCTGATGAAGGCACAACAGTAGGCAATGTCGCTCAAGGACCTTTGACAAACTCTAATTTAAGGTTCAATCCTTCAACTGGTGAATTGACTGTAACAGGAGATGTCACATTATCAGGCACTTTGTCTGCAACAACAAAATCATTCTTAATTGATCACCCGACTAAACCTGATTGTAAATTGCAATATGCATCACTAGAAGGACCTGAAAACGGAGTATATGTTCGTGGAAAATTAATAGACGGTAATATAATTGAATTACCTGACTATTGGTTAGGTTTAGTTGATGAGCAATCAATCACAGTAAATTTAACGCCCATAGGACAATCACAAAACTTATTCGTTGAAGATATTTGTGATAATGTTGTCATTGTTGGAGGACAAAACACTAAATGTTTTTACACAGTATTCGCTGAACGGAAAGATGTAAATAAGTTAGTTGTCGAATATGGTGAATCGTAATGGGTCAAATATATAGGTCAAAGACACCTCCAAAATTAGAGTATTTAGAATTTTATTTTGATCCCTGTAATCCCAAATGTATCAATTGGAAAACATTTGATAATAAGACTAATGATGCTGGCGTTAGTTATTCACAAGATTTTACTTATAGTGATTTCGATAAAGGTTATGAAGGGTACATCGTAAAACTCGATGAAAAGACGTCCTCAATATCATCTTATGTCAAAAAGCAGGCAGGATTGCGTGACTTGTCAGTTAACGGTCATCACATGGTTCGCACTACCTATAATATTCAAGCAGAGGGCACTGAACAAGGTTCAATTGATGAGACAGTTGACACGACTAATGACTTCACCTCACATAACGATGACACGCCAACTGTTAGGCGTGAAAAAACACCGCCATTTCTTGCCCCTGTGGGCCCACAAAAATATTCTTTGAAATACGAACCGCAAAGTATGATTGAAACTCAAAATTCAGTTATAACCGTAATTTCAAGTATGGTAAACAGCATTTATAATGGCGGATTTGGTTCTGCCGGGTTCTCAGATGTTTCTGGCAGGGGCTTTTACCCAAACTATTCTTCCGGTCAAATCTGGGATAATTATGAAACGCAAACCCTATACACTGCTTCCGGTGCTGGTGGCATTACCCGGTTTCCTGTAGAGCATCCTTTATGGGAAGTTGATAAAAAGTGGGCATTTCTTCCTAAAGGAAATGACGGCGGCGGCATTTACCCCCTTGAAATATTTTATGCTAATCACGCATGTGGGGGTACAAGGAATAGCAATCCTATAGCAAGATTAGAATGGGGTACTACGTCATCCACAGTCGAAAACAGAAATTATTCCATGGGCAATGTTGCCGATAACGAGGAAGATAAGACACAAGAGGTTGATGAAACTGGCAGCGCCTATTTTCAAGAAACACGGAATTTTCAAAATAATTCTATCTTTCAAGGTATGACCAGTAAAAGATTGAAGGGCGGAAAGCAATCTGGCGATGATCCGGTATACGATACTGATGATACTCATTTCACATTATCGCCTATGACTGGTATGAATATTCCATTTACTTATGATAATAGATCTAAAGGGTGGTACAAACATTGGCAAGAACCTAATATTGGTGGTTATAACCCACGCACATTCTTTTGGCCTTTATATGACAAAGAAATTGGACCTGTTTTATTTGAAAGTCCGGATAATGATCGATACTCATCTGACCGGTTCAATATAGAAGTTATACGCCCGCTAAAGCAAGCATCTTATAACGATCCCGTTTACTTAGATTACGCTGGCGGGGCAGAGTATGATTCCCCGTTTTCATTAGGTGAGGGCCATTCTCCAGAACTTCCGTTGCAACCTATAGGAGATTGCACGGTTTTGACTGTGACATATGAATCAACTGCAACAATCAGATCAACATGGAGAGCTGCGCAGCCCGCTGGTGCAGGAGGGACAGCTAGACTCTTTGGTCAAGCAACATATACTAACAATGCAGACACAAACTGGACATCTGGTGGAATTAGTGAAAAAGTAACCCAAGGAAAGTTTGCAGTTCTAGGTAATACTTATCAAGAAGCACTGTTTGACGGCGAAATAGATTATGGAACAACAAGCTCTGAGGCATATTCCCACAGTAAAGGTTGGAATGAAGAAACAATTTACTTAAACCCATCAGATTTTAGTTTTGATGATACCTCAACGGGTTATTATGTCTATGTTTATGATTCTGAAGGAGAGATGGTTAGAATGTTTAGTCGAGGAGTTTTAGGAAAGAAATTCCCGACTCCAAAGACCAATTCTGATAGAGCTAATCTTGGTGACGGATCGCATGTGTATAGTAGTTGGAATTTATTGTACACAAACCCTAAATACACATATATGGATCATGTTGATGCAACGCAAGAGTTTACTTTATTAATTTACAAAGAGTTAGACATTGAATATCCTCCAGTAAAAACAAAAAATCATACATTTCCTGGAAGAATAATGCTGCCAATGAACAATTTTACAGTTTCAGCTGATGCGGCAGTTGGCTCTGGCACTTCACAGTCTGCGTTTCCCTATAGCTATGACAAGTTGACTTTTAGTACCTGGTTTAAAGAACTTGATCCGTTTGTTTTTCCTAGATTAAATGAATCGAATGTTAATCAATTTACTGGGACCACAACGCCGGGCCCATGGGAACCGAACTATGCTTTGAACGGAGCAAAATTTACTGACAGTAATGGGTATGGGTTATGGGATCCTATTACTTCATCATATTCTGATGCAGATGAAGCGAGAAATCCTATCCTATCGAATGAATATTTTGAGGTCGGCATTTGGGGAACAGGTCAAATTTATATTTATTTTAAAATCCAACTCAGAGACGGGTGGTACGCATCAGACACAGATTTTGGTCAGTCTGGCGGAACCGATGGTTCAACCTGGTCGCCAGTATTGCTGTGTAAAGGACCTAAAATATCAAGAGGGGGAGATTATAAGTGGCATCATATCGCCGTATCTCTTGATTTTGGTCGAGAAGATTCATATGTAAAATTATACATTGACGGAAATCTTGAGCACACATTTAATAGACTCACGAATGTAAGCAACACTTCCTTCAATGTCGGATGCGACACCAGTGAAGGCTGCTCTATTGGCGCTTACACTACTAGGAGAACAAGATGGTTTATAGGTGCCGAAGGCGGAATACCGGCAAATAATCTAAGCGGAAATGGCCTTAGGGGAGAAATAGACGGGCAATTGGATTATTCAAAAGAATTTGAAAGGGTTTTTCCTGCATGTTTAGGTGCAACAATGCTGTACAAATATACGGCGCTTTCTGCCAGTGAAATTAAACAAATATATAGTTCACAAAAACCTAAATATGTACCCGAAAATCAAAATTATGAAAGTCCTATAGATTCTATGGTTGATGATAATAATCTTGTAGGAAAGGGTACAGGTACGGTACAGGGTTTTGCATTCACATCACCTGATTCAGTAACAATTCAACCACTTTCTGGAGCCCATCGACCCGTTTACACCGCTACAGTAAATTTAGCAAATGCATCATTTGCATTAGAAAATATTTACAATTCATCTAAGTTTTATATAAATTCAAGTACAGGCGTATTAACCTTAATTGAAAATCCGCCAGCAATTGAACCTCGCATTGGATTATATACAGTGAACATAGTTGCATCAAAGGCGGGTGAGGATGATATTACAAAAACTGTTACTGTTGTTGTTGATGGTGCTGAAAATGTTGCAGGTGAGGGTGCTGTTACTGGCGGCGGTGGACAGGGTGACGGACCTGAAGTAACTGAACCGTATCAACTTGTCGTTGATGCACTTGACGACATATCTGACTCTTTAGACGGAACTTCAAACGATATATCAACAATTGTTCAAGCTTTGCAGGAAGATGTTACTTTTGATGATTCGGCAGGTATTTCACATAATCCTAGGGTTTTTGCTGTTGTAGGTAGAGGCGATTCAGCGGAGAGTTTAACAAGTAATAATGTTGGCTCAACGCATCTAACTGCACCGGGATTCTGGAAAGCATATTTTGACAATGAAATAGGATTAAAAACTTTGAGCGGATTTACTGATGGCACATTTAATGGGTTGCCGTATTTGGGGTATGTCGCATATTCAGGTACAACTTTATTAGGAGTAATATTTGTATGTTTCCCTGCTAATGTTCCTGATCGCTTGCAACAACCCGGAACTTTGTCAGAAATGTTTACAGCAAACGGAAATTTGAATAGTTCCACCATTTGGTCATATAGTAGCACCACTAGCTTTGTCAATAGGTCATTTGGTATCATATCAAAGGTTCATGATACAAATACAAGTTCCGTTGAAAGTCCCAATGTGTATACACAATCAAACGCTGGATTAAATAGTTGGATTTTTAGCGGAAATTCTAAACCAAATTCTAAAGGATATTATAGTGCTACTAAATTTTCGAATGATGATGGAGTGTGGGGTGTAATTTTAGACGGATTTTATGCAGGTAACAGTCAAACTATCTGGACAAGTCAATCTAACGGCAATATCGATCAAGATGACTTGTATGGCGTTGCAAACTTTAATGCCAGTGATAATCCAGGTGGTAATTTTACGAACGGTGATGAAAGATGGGGAACCCGTAATGATCAAAATATACGACTTTATTGTTTTGTGTAAGGATAATTAATCATGACATCAACATTTAAATATTTTCCAAAAGAAGGACTAAGGTTATTTATTGACCCCAAAAACAATAAATGTTTTGATGCATCTGTTTCTGCTACTACTGCAAATAATCTTGTTGATAAAGCAAATACTGATGTTGATCCTACTTTATCTAATCAATCATACACTATTCAGCCTGGGAATTCTGCGCCCGGCGTAGCAGCCGCAACATCATTAATGACTTCTAGGGCAGCAAGTGAAGGATATTTTGATTTTGGATTAACATCTACTTCACCTGAACAATATCATGATTTAAGTGTTGATAATGATTACAGTACATCTCAATTAAGACAAGATAAATTGGTTGCGTCTTCTAATACAATAGCTGGATCTGCATTTGGGTATGACAAGTTTGTTGCACATGATCATGATATAGATCATATTGATATACTTTGCCAATTTTCAAAAACTGAATTCGTATCCGAGTATAATCAGGATTGTCAGGTAGGGTTGGTTCCGAAAGAAAGTTCATTTATGATGTGGGTGTGGGTGTCAGACGAGTTAAATGGGTCTTCAAGACCCTTTTATGTGGCAAGCGGCATTCCTGAGGGTTCTTCTCAAGGTGACCCGGAATATGGGCATCGCACACTAAAATTTGTAGATATTGGAAACAATCAATTTAGATTGATAGGTGATTGTTCAATACAAGTGAACGTCCTAGGACCGTATCATACGAGTAATACTCGAGATCCTGCTGATACACTTCAACCACAAGCAACTTTTAATTATAATCAGTGGTATTGTCTAACTTATGTTAGATGTGCAAGATCTGGAGCGAGAAGTGCGATCAATCGGCAATATTGGAACGACACAACCCCAGATGGTACATATGTCTCAGGTGACTGGGTGACTTTCAGTTCAGGGGCGTTCGAACATTTTGATAACGAACAGAACAACGGTTTGGGTGTTACTACTTTATCCTTCTCTCAGTACGATGGAACTGAAGTTGAGGATGAGAGGTCTCATGAACGCACAAGAGGGTATTACAGACCTGGCGGAGGATGGAATATGGCGTTTTATATTGATGGAGTGGTTCATCATTCTGGCGCTCAATTGGCCCACTCTGTAAACTTTACTGATATAGGTCAGCCTGTGAGCGGGAATTCCAGCAACTATGCAGGGTTTAGAGGAAAAATTGGTCCTATTGCAGTTTGGCAAAAAGCGTTGACTGGTAGCGAAATACAAGCTGCATATCAAGCGTTTAAATATTATTTCGATCAACAAGGGAGTTAATATGGGCGTTTCTGTCGGATTTACATTGCCTCAATTTGATAAAGTGAAGCACTACTACGATCCTAGGAATAATCGAAGTAATCCAGAATACGACAACTACTCGTATAGCGGAACTCGATTTTACGACCTTTTTGGTTCGAACCACGGAACAGTAACGACTAATTCTATTTTGAAGCAGGGTGGGTATTTAAATTTTCCTATTCCTGATTTTAATGATGTGGCGCTTCGTGGGTGTGAATATCACGCAGAATTTGATGAACAAGATCCTTCAAATTCAGATGATGGTTTGTATTTAGATTTTCAAACAGAGATAGGATGCACATTTAGTTTTTGGTTCCAAGCAAAAACAGGTTTTGTTACGGCTAATGAATATTCATCAGCACTTCAAGGTAGCATGCCCATTTTTGGTGTATTCAGTAACAGCGTTGGTGCTGCCCCGTATAACGAGTATCACAGTATGATAAGTGTGACAGGCTCGACGACTTCAAATCCTGCAGGCAGGCCAACTACTAATAAGTCTGTTGAAATTTCATATATTGACACGTCTACTGGGCCTCTTCCTCGATTTCATCCATATGATGACCCACCATCGGCTAATACTCAAGCGGGAGAGAAATTACATGCACCAGGTGAATGGGCTCAAATTATCATAACAGGAAATAAACCACAAGGGCAAACAAATACATCTCATGATGTGTGGTACAACGGAGAAAAAATTGTATCAGATTATCAAAGAAATTTGACAACAGACAGTGGCGGGAACCCGAGACCATTGAATGAAAGAGTTTTTATGATAAATTCTATAGGTGCTCAAGAAGACCAAGGTAATGATCCCCCTAAAGTGTCCTTTCAAGGACAAATAGGACCTATAGTTCATTGGGATTGTAGATTGACTGATAGTGAAATAAAAAATGTATATAACGGGATGAAACCTATTATATAAATACTAAAATAAACTAATTTAAGAGCGTAACATGGCAAATTCTGATAAAAATATTACAGTTACTGGCGCAAAAGGTACCACAGGAGATCCTACATTAGAGTTTACTGGGTCATCGAACACACCTGTACGCATTAGGACGCTTGATGACGGTTCTTTATCTTTTGAAGGAACTTCAGGCACATTGTTTTCTATCACTAATGATTTAACAGGAACACTATTTTCTGCAAACGATGTTTCTGGTATTCCTAATATTGATGTTGATGATTTAGGTTTAGTAAGATTAGCACCTTACAACGGACAAGTAGTGATAGGAAAATATCAAGCTACTACCGCAACACAGTATTCAAATATAGGTGCAAATGCGACAACTGACATATTACAAGTAACTGGCAATTGTTGGATTGACGGAGATGCATTTATGTCAGGTACTGTAACAGGGAGCATCAACTTAAACGCAACTGCACCTGCAACTAATTCAACTACTGGAGCAGTAGGCGAAATTAGAGTTGACGATTCATACATTTATGTTTGTACTGCAGCGAATACATGGAAGCGTGTAGAACTCAATTTGGCCACTTGGTCATAATAATCGGAGACAATAATGGCACAGCCAACAACTAAAAAAGAATTCAAAGAGTGGTGCCTCAGGAAACTAGGTAAACCAGTCATTGAGATTAATGTTGACCAGGATCAAGTTGATGATCGTGTTGAAGAGGCATTGTCTTATTATTGGGATTATCATTTCGATGGTGCAGAAAGAACATATTTTAAACATGAGATACAATATTCTTATGTGCAGGTCAGCACAGCGTATTTAGCTGATCCTAATGACCCAGCATTTAAAGTCGGCGATGTCTTAAGAGAAGTATCAGGATCTTTGGCGGGACAAGAAGAAGGCAGTGCAACTGCAACTATTGCTAAAATAGATGCATCTGAAGGAAAGTTATTCTTTGCTAAACCGACTAAAGGAACATTTAGCGAAAGCGGATACGTGACAAGCGATACTTTCACAGCTAAACTTGCAACAGGCGGCAATTATCCTGCCGCAAGTATTGTTAGCAGATTTCAAAACTCAATAGAATTACAATATATCGATGTGCCGGAAAACATCATTGGCGCAGTTAAGGTTTTTGAGTTAGGATCTAATATCACTGCTGGTTCAGGTATGTTTAATGTTCAATATCAATTTGTTCTAAACAACTTACACGATATTGTCAACTACAATTTGGCACATTTTTATATGTCAATGCAAAATCTGCAGTTCATGGAAGAGTTGCTTGTTGGTATGACGCCTATGAGATATAATCGACATATAAATCGAATTATGCTAGATACAAAATGGGATAGATTACAGGTCGGACAACATATTGTTGTTGAAGCATACAAGATCGTTGATCCTGATGTATATCAAGATGTGTGGAAAGATCGATGGCTGCAAAACTATGCATCAGCGAAGATCAAGTATCAATGGGGTTCAAACCTCACTAAATTTAATGGCATGTCATTACCCGGTAATGTGCAGTTTAACGGCGAACAAATTTTAAACGATGCTAGAGAGGAAATACAACGATTGGAAGAGGATATGATTACTTCATACTCTTTGCCCGTTATGGACATGATAGGATAGCTTCATGGCTAAAAATTATTATTTCGAAAACTATGAAAACTCGATGGAGCAGTCTCTCATTGAAGACCTTGTTGTCGAGTCGATAAAAATCTTCGGAATAGATTGCTTTTACATACCTAGAGAAAAACAAGTAAAGATTGCGACCCCTAGAGAGTCAGCAAACGCTGTTGTCAATGCTAGCGATATTACCGGTGGGGCAATAACGGGAATATCTTTCTTGAACAGAGGGTTCGGATATTTAAGTGTTCCGACTGTCATTTTTAGTGCGCCAGGTTCAGGAACAACCGCTGAAGGAATAATATCGCTTACAAACGGTGTCGTATCAGGAATAAACATCACCGAAGGCGGATCAGGTTACGATGAAAATAATCCTCCCGTAGTAACAATTCAATCAGTAGTAGATACTAACACAGGACAATTGCAATTTGTTGATAGCGGATATGATGATCTATTGAATGAAGATGATTTACCTGCTTACACGTCTGCATATGAAATTGAAATGTACGTCAAAAATGTTGATGGGTTCGAAGGTGAAGGTGATTTCCTTTCTAAGTTCGGGTTACAAATTCGTGATTCGATGACACTCACTGTTGCCATGAGAACATGGGAGCAAGATATTGCGTTTAATGTAACTGATCAACGAGTTAGACCGCTTGAAGGTGATTTGATTTACTTCCCTTTAAACAACAAAATATTTAAAATTATGCATGTTGAACACGAAGCAATATTCTATCAAATGGGATCATTACAAACATATGATCTTAAGTGTGAATTATTTGAATATAGTAACGAAAGGTTTACAACCGGCATACAAGTTGTTGACGACTTATACGAAAATTATAGAACAGTCGTGACAAACACAGACAATAAATTAGAAGATGCAGT
>Ga0187219_1000023_pt1 | contig 54845 bp, 40 predicted proteins | sample 13SPOviralmetaG_FD_130162 | JGI IMG/M metagenome (GOLD analysis project Ga0187219, IMG submission 130162) | Marine viral communities from the oligotrophic San Pedro Time Series (SPOT) site, San Pedro Channel, CA, USA - 13 SPOT_SRF_2010-07-21... | ecosystem: Environmental > Aquatic > Marine >... | reverse complement strand
GCTGTTCCTGCTATATTATCAGGTTCAAAATTTCTGCCAAATCTCGCTGCAGCCGTTGTGCCAGAACTAAATGCACCTTTTGCTCCTCCGCCATACACAGAAGGAAATAATGTTTGTCTTATTACATCAAGTGTCGGCAACTTACCAGTCGGTGGCTTAACTTTTGGACTTTCAGTCTCTATCAAAGAGTAAAGTAAGCTTTTTTTAATATTACCTTTTGGCTTTAGACTTTCTGTTACTAATTGCGATGCTAAATTACCGGGTCCTACTCTACCAGGAACATTTGGCTTAGATTCAGATAATATATCAAGTGCAGCAAAATTGACAGCACTTTTACCACCCGGCACGCCAGGATCTTTAAATATATCTCCGTATAGCATCTTTAGCTTAGTGTCAGATTGCATTGCTATTCTTCTAGCATCAGCTTGAGCCGTAGTCATTCCACCATAAACTGGTGGTCTATCAACTTGATTACCGCTGCCGCCATTATTTCCTTTATTATTTTTACTACCGTCACCGTCACCGTCACCACCAGAACCAGGCATTATTGATGCAAATCCACCTACAGTAGCAATAGTACCGATGACTGCAGCAAGAGTGCCTTTATTTAATAATTTTGTCCACCATTTTCCTCTATTTGCTCTAGCATTTCTGCTATTATTTCTTGCAGCATCTGGTCCGCCAAGACGATTATTAGCTTGCCTTCTAGCTAATCTGTTTACAGCTTTAGTTAAGTTATTAGTAGCAGTACTTAAAGTGCTTATAGAACCTCTAAGAGTTTTGCCACCTATCATTTTGGTTCCAAGCAATGCAGCTTTGATTCCGACCATTGCGAGTTTAATTGCAGCAAATGCAGCTAAAGACTTTTCAAATATTCCTAGTTCACCAAACACGCTTTCAACATATGTTTCGAATTTGATATAAGTATCTGTCAGAAGTTTTATTCCTGAACTTAATATTTTAATAGGACCTTTTAGTAGAGGAAATTCAGTTTCGAATGAAGTTACAAAGTTAGAGACTGTATTTTTTATAGATGTAATAGCTTCTGAAAGCGAAGGAATATTTTTTAACCACTCAGTCATTTGTTTACCAAATAAAGCTGTGCCAAAAATATCTTTTGTTGCTTTATTGATAATGTCGAGTAAACTTATTCCTTGAAGACCTAACGCATTTTTAATCTCTTTCACTATAGAGCCAAGACCAACACCAGCTATAGATGCTAACGCTATTTTAGTAAACGCGCCACCACGCATAAATGTATCTAAAATACTAGATGCCATATTTTTTGTAGTGCTTAAAGGATTCTTTACAGCTTTCACAACTCCTGAACCTGTAATTCTAGAAGTAGAATTTTTTTCTCGGGTTTCTTTTCTATTTTTTTCTAAATTATCTAGACGAGTATTTTTTGCAGCAAATTCTGTACTTAATTTAAGCGACTTAATTTCGCTCTTAATTTCATTAAGAACTTCCGTATTATTTTTCTGGACTTCAACAGACTCAGTTGAGAGTTTGTTTTGTTCCTTTATCAGATTTACAGTATCGCTAATTGACATATCTTATCCTTGATTTTGTGTCTTTATTCTATCGTTTTCTTCCTGAATATGCTGTATCAATAATGTAAGATAAATTTCTCTTTCCCAAGGCATCATATTATCAAGTTCTGTTAATGAATATTTATGATCGTGCATTAATGTAAAATTTGTCTTATAATGACTTATTAAGTTATCATGAGAAAGAGCGATTAAAAAAAATCATCTAAGCCTTGTAGTACCACATCATTTTTATGTTGACACTCTTTACATTCAAAAGTAATTTCGTGCTTTAATTTAGGAATATCTTGTAACCAATCTCTAATTTTTTCAAACTGTTGTGAAGATAAAGATTCTAAAAATTCTTGAATTTCTTCTTCCGTTTCATCTTTAAGATCAAATCTACCATCTTCTGTTTCTAGAACATCCATACATTCTGAAATTAATTTAAATGTTCGTTCAATCTCAGTTTCTTCATTGCCATCATTAGCAACTTCCATAACTGCCGTAAAATTGGGATATTTCATATGAAGGTTAATATCCTCAGTAATTTGTATAGACTTTTCTAAAGTAGCTTTCGAAACTCCTACGTTAGATAAATCAATTTCATTATCATTATGCGATTCACACTTTTGACATTGAATTGTTATTGTAGTTCTTTCACCCACAGATTTCGATCTTAGGTTCAAAAACATATATTCGATATCATATGAAGTTAAAGACTTTCTATCAAATTCACCTTCAACGCATGCCATAATAGTATCGATAATAGCATTAACGGTAGCTTTTTGACTGCCGCTTTCCATAGCTATCATTAATATTTTTTCTTCTTTAACAAGATAAGGTCTAAATTTAACCTTTGTCTCTAAAGATGGAATTGTCATTTCATATTTTGGACTATCATTTAATTTAGGTAATGCCATTTATTCACTTCTCCAATCAGTGTATGATAATTGTATGGAAACTTCTACTAAGCCTCCTTGTTCGCTATTCATTTCAATAGAATTTAGTGTTGTAGGAAACGCTTTTTCTAAAACACATGTATATATTACCTTCTCTAACGCTCTATCTTTTGCTTTGCCATCAAACTGTATAGGACCTTTACGACCGCGGCGCGCAATCGCACTACGTTCCGCTTGCGGATTAAACTGGCCTGTCAGTGCAGCTAATTGATGTATTTTGACTTGTTTTCCATATCCTCCGGGACCACTTTTATACCCCAATTCATATGTCTGTTGATTTACTGCTAAATTTTGCCAAGCTTCAAAATATTTTTTAACGTTATAATCGTTTTGCACATAAAAAGAAAAGGTTATATCATCAACAGCAAACCCGTTTGCCATTTTTTCAATTCTTAATCCCATAGCTTTCTGTAAAGTTGTTACCTGTCTACCAGGTAAACTAACATTCTTACACATTATATTTAAATCAGAAACAGACATATAATTTCCAGGAACGCTTTGAGGTAATTCAACCATAAACTTATTAGGCCTTGCAAGTCCCTTAGATCCTGATGATATTTTAGCTTTAAAATTGTCTAATGAAGCCGGTGCTGTAAATTGGGTCATTTTTTAAAGCTTTCTCTAGATTGTTTATGAACATATGCTTGCGATTGCTTCTGGAAATCTGCTGTAGGTAAAAATGCAGCAATTTCCCACTCGGGCGCTGGAACTAACGCATAACGACTTCTGACTTGGTTTTTTAAATAATGTTTTAAGCAGGGTTTAAAATATTTTAATTTAGCTGAACCTTGCAATAACTCATACGACAAGTCAAATTTTGTTGTAGCATTAAATTTTTCATTATTTGTTATTTTAAGTAAAGAGTCTAAAAACTTTGCTCTCAATGTCATTGGTAGATAGTGTAAATTCAGTCCCATAAAACCACCTTTTGCTGGACCTATAACAATAGTCAAAGGAAAACTGTCGTAATATGGAAGTGTTTCTCTATGCTTTGGCTGATAAAAATACATATACATATTTCCAATGCCGTGTGTGTTTCTTAATTTTAAAGGTCTTTCTTGTAACAACTCAGACCGTTTCTTTGCTCTGCCCATAGCTTTCGCTTTACCTTGGAACCATTTTATAGATTCCTTAGTTCTGGGAGTTATTCCAGCCCGAAAAGCTTCAATCTCTAGTGTGTCGAAAATGCCTGCCATAAAATCTCTCTAATTACTTATCTTTATTTATATCAATTTTATAAACGTTTCATTTTAGGCAGAGGCTTCAATTTTTTTAGTTGCTTGGGCATTATTCCTAATGCGGTTAGTTCTTTCTCTGTCCATATTTGAAATTTCCAACCCCTATCTTTCGCAAAAGATTCAGCAGCTTTCCATTTATTCATATTTTTAACGTAAGACATGCCTTCATTGATATATCGCTTAGTTTTCTTACCCGAAAATTTTGGTGGCATAGTTTGAACTGCTGGCTTAATTTCAACTAAAGTAACGCCTTCTACAGTTTTTATTTTTAAATCCATAAAATATCTATGATATCTTTTATCTACATCATAGAAATATGGTATGACTACTTCCTCGCTAGACCATTCTAATATATGATCCATCTTATCGCACCAAGTAAATGCGTAAAGTTCCCAACCAGATCTATAAACGACATTATCAGCATCGCCTTTATATTTCTTTCGGTTTTTTATTTTATATTTGCCAGAGTGCGTTTTCATAATCTCATATAAATAATAGTAACTATTTTTATTTATATCGGAAATTAAAATGCAATCACATATCTTTCCCATAGAAGATCAAGACACTTACGCTGCAAGAATACAATTCTCAGTACACGAAGTAACTCCTCCTTCGGTTACAGATAGTGTGAAATTTTCCGCTAAAAATGCAGCCTCATCAACAGATAGCTTATCGGATGCAGATTTAAGTGGCACAGGAGATCCTGGATTAAACGCCGCTGTTGCTGCCGCAACACCTACCTTTGATCAACAAGCAAGATCGACTCAGGGAAAACTATTGACTCCTTTAACAATAAGTGCTACACCAAGAGAAAGATGTATTTTATACATGCCGCAAAGTATTCAAGTTCAAGATGGAGTTCAATATGATAATGTCGAACTGGGTGTTTTAGGAACTGCTATGAAAGATATGTTGAGTGCTGGAGCAACTGGATTGTCAGCGGGATCAAAAGCTATTGGTGCATCACTCACAAGCTTTTTAAAGGGTAATACAACAGCAACAGACCAATCAAGAGTTGCATTAACAAGACTTGCTAATTTTGGCGGAAGTGCAGTTTCTGGTGCAACTAGAATGGCATTACAAACAGCCCCTAATCCTAATGTCCGCGCTATATTTAAAGCAGTGAGTCTTAGAGAACCAGCATTTACATTTAAGTTGATTCCAAAAAGTAAAAGAGAGTCCGAAGAAATAATAAAAATTGTAGACTTTTTCAGAGAAAATATGTATCCAGAAGAAATAACAGATAATATTGCAGGCACGGATATACCTATTGGTTATAAATTTCCAGACTTATTCAGAGTTAAAATTTTATATAACAATAGAGAAAGACGCGAACCTGTGATGAAATATAAAGACATGTATCTTAAAAGTTTTTCAGCAAACTTTAATAGCAGTGGAATGGGATTTCATGAGGGTGGCGATTTTTCTGAAGTAGATATAACAGTGAATTTCATTGAATCAGAAACTTTAAGTCGAAACGATGTTAGAAATCAAAGAAATGAAAATAGACGTGGATTTATTCCATTCGCTAATCAAGGAATAACATAATGAGTTACTTTAGACCATTTCCTACAACATTATATAAATTTGGAAAAGAGACTCATGATACAGTCATTCAAAATATTAGCGCATATTCGGATATTTTAGATCACGTTAAAGAAAATAATGTGACTTATGAAAAATATGAAATATTAGAAGGAGAAAGACCTGATACTCTATCTTTAAAATTGTATGGAAGTACAGAGTTTTATTGGACATTCTTTTTCATGAATGATCATATTAGAAAGAATGGATTTCCCATTTCTACTAATGAAGTAACGAAATGGACAAAAAAACAATTCAATGATACTGTTCTAGTAACAAGAGATTTATTTTTTGATAAGATGTTGAGCGGAGACACAGTAGTAGGACAAACTTCAGGTACAGTAGGTGTGATAGAGCAAAGGCAGCTTGATCTTGGTCAAATTGTAATTCAAGGAAAAAAATCATTCTCAACTACTGGAGAAGTTATACAAAAGCAAGGCGATCCCACACAGACTGTAACTATTCAACCCAGTGATGATAGATCAGAACATTTAGCTTTAAGACATTATGTAAATTCTGAAGGCAATCAAGTTGACGTTGATCCTACAGTAGGAGAACCAGGAATATATACAGAAGTAACAAACCTTCAACACTATATCAATTTGAATAATTCAAATAAAATTATAAAGATATTAAAAAGAGAAAGTGTTTCTCAAATACACACTCTTTACAAAAAATCATTATTGGCAGTCTAATGGAATCGAGAATAAAAGATCCAGTTAATGCTACGGATTATACGCTTGTTAGCTTGAAAGTATCAAGTGATAGAATGACTAATTCAAATAAAGAGATTGAATTAAAGGGAGTTTCAATTGAAATTAACATATTTGAACATTTGGAAAAGCCATACTTAACTGGAACAGTAGTTATATTAGATAATGCAGATTTAAATAGTACAGTGGGTTTTCTGGGTTGTGAAAAAATGACAGTGAAAATTGCCACAGATAATGATAGTCTTACTACAATTGAAAAAGTTTTTTATATAACAAATGTTGCTAATAGTATTCAGGCCAATACAAATAATAAAATTTTAGTACTTGATATTTTAGAAGATATAGCTTTTGTATCAAGACAAAAAAGAATTTCTCAGTCATATGACGGAACACCGAATATGATTATTAAGAAAATGTTGAATGAGCATCTTAAAAGAAAATTGCGCGACATTACTATATCAATTCATACTGATGGACCTATGAGAGTTGTAGTGCCAAATATGACTCCGCTTCAAGCATTATCTTGGATTAAAGATCGTGCTATATCTGAAAATGGATTACCATTTTATCTTTTTTCAACTATCTGTGATGATGATATTAGATTTTTAGACTTAGAAAAAATTATGGAAAATCCTCCACTCAATCAAGATGCTATGCCATATACTTACAGTAGTGCGTATGGAAGTAATCTCAGCAAATTTAATAAATTCGTACAGTCTTTCATAATTCAAGGAGTTAAAGCGTCTAGCAAAGTTAATCAATTGCAATTTGCCCAAGAAGGATTATTATCTTCAACTTACGACTATTTTGATACTACTGTGGGATTCTCTAGTGAAGAAAAGCATAATATTGATGAATTTTATAATGAATTGAGAGAAAAAAATATTATAAAAGTAAATCAAAGTGAGGGTCTGATCGATAATACTTCTATAGTTGATGATAAAAAATCGCATGAATTTGATACAAAACACATATCTCAAATAATAACAGGCAACACATTTAGCGATGGTGTATTCAATTATTATGAATCCAAAGACCATTCATTTAAAGCTAAGAAAAAGTCAATAAATAGATTGATGCAAAAAGATGCTATTGATATTACTGTCGCTGGTAAAAATTTTCTAAGCAGCGACAAAAACGTTTCAATTGGTAATAATATTCTTTTAAAATTTATGAGTAGTATGGATCAATTAAACTTACAAAATACGACACCGGAAGAAGAATATATTGATCATAAGAAAAGTGGAAATTATATGATATATGCTGCAAGACATATTTTTTCAGGAAATAGCTATAACACTGTTCTGTCCTGTACTAAAATATCAGAAAAGGTAGCTAATTCATGAGTATTTCTGGAGAATATTATGGAGATAATTTTAGATGGTTCTTCGGTGTTGTTGAAAATAACAATGATCCATTGAAATTGGGTCGCGTTCAAGTTAGAATTCATGGATTACATTCTCAAGACTTGACTGATATTCCTTTGAGTAGTTTGCCTTGGGCACAAGTTGTACTTCCTTCAACAGAAGGTGGTATATCTGGTATTGGTAGAATGGGCAAAATATTGCCTGGAGCACAGGTATTTGGATTTTTTATGGATTCTAAAAATTCTCAATTGCCTATGGTAATAGGATCATTTCACACAACAGAGAGAAGTTTACCTAATACATATAAATCAAATGGAAATACAAGTAGTAAAGCCTTAGATAATGGAGAAGATGGTTCATCTTATACAAGATTAGCTGGACATCCTTCAGGTAGTACAATTACTTATAACGGTAGCGAATTAACAGGTTCAACTACTGGAGAACAATGCTATAATTTTTATCTTGCTAATGGATTTACTCCTAATCAAAGTGCAGGAATTTGTGGCAACTTTGCTGCAGAATCTAATTTAAAACCAGATGTTTTAAACCCGAATGATCTAGGAAAACCTGCATTTGGATTAGCTCAATGGAGAGGTGACAGACGAGCAGGTCTAAAAGATTTTTCTTCAGATCATGGTCTAAGCTATAGAACATTAGAAGCACAGCTTCTTTGGTCTATGCACGAATTTAGAAATGCAGAAAAACGCGCATACGGTAAAATAATTGCAGCGAAAACTTTGAAAGAAGCCACATACGCTGTAGAAAAATATTATGAAAGACCTCAACCGGGAACATTTAGTAAGAGGTATAATTTTGCTAGGCAAGTATTAGAGAGGTATTCGCAATGAGTTTGAAAGACACTATAGGCTTTGAAGAAATGCAGGGAATGATTCGTGATGCTTCAAATCTTTCTAATATATCAGGATTTAAAGATTTAGCTAAATCTAAAGCCAAAGAAGCTTTAGATGTTAAGTTAAGTTCTTTGGGAAAAAATGTTGGAGAAACTTTAAGTGGAATTCAATCACTAACTTCTGAATATGATGGAGGAGATATAGCGACAAAAGTTAGCACCGGAATTGCAAAAATTACAGGAAGCGTTCCAGGTTTTGAAGATTTGCTAAAAGAAAAAATTACAAAGAAAAATACTATTTCAGCAATAACTGGTATAGCTTCAAGTGCTATAGACGAAGTATCCGAATTATCTGAAATTATATCTTCAGCATCTCCCAAATCTATAGCGTCTAATCTTCAAAGTATTACAGGTAAGGTGCCCACTGTAAAAACTCTAATGAGTTTAGGTGTTGATGCGAGTGCTTTCGAATCTATAAAAGGTTTAGTCGAAGATGTGAATGAAGTTAAAGATAAAGTTAGTAAGATAGAGAACGAATTTCAAGACGTATTGGACAATTTTTCTAGTAATACAGAAAATATCTTGGGTCCTTTTAAGGGAGGAACATTAGATAGAGTGATAGCAAATACAAATAATGTTATTTTGAATGAGGTCAACTCTATATCTAAAGGTATTTTAAAACCTCTTGACCAATTTAATGCTGTTCAATCCGTAATTAATGGTGATAAATCTGCTGTTGCAAATTTAGTGATGGGTAAAATATTAGAAAGAACTCCAAATATTCCTAATATAGCAGATATTGAGGCGCAAATATTTAAATTAGATCCTTCAATTGCTAATATGATAAGACCAGAAATTTCGTCTATAGATTTTGGAAATAGAACAACTCCAGTTGTAAATAATTCCTCACAAGAAAGTAAATGGAAGGGTGCCGATACTGACATTTGGAATTATACATTCACTTTCGTTAATTCATATGAAGAATTAGTGTCCGATATAAGATCATCCATAAGACCTATCACAGAGATTGTTGTTCATTGGACTGGAAACTATGTAGACCAAGGTAATATTGGTGCTAAAGAAATACATAACTGGCACACACAAGATGGATTTACGGGTTGTGGATATCATTATATTATTAAAAGAAATGGCGATTTGCAAAGGGGTAGACCTTTAAATAAAGTTGGTGCTCACGCAGAAGTCAATGGACATGACGAAAATAGTATAGGTATAGCTTTAGTTGGTGGATTTAACTGCGCTTCGGGAACTAGAAATCCTAATAAGTATTTAAGTGCAGAGTCAATTAGGCAAGAACAATGGAAAACACTAAAAGAGTTTATAAGAGCATTTTATTCAGTTCATCCAGGAGGTCAAGTTTGGGGACACAGAGATACCGATCCAGATCAAATTGATCCTGGAATTGATATGAGAGATTACATAGAGAAAAATTTTAAAAGAAAAAACACTAAATCATCAGGAACAAAACCGCCACTATTATCAAAAGGATCTACTTCAACTTCTCCTGCTGAGACTACAATTGAAAAAAATAATAAAGCACTTTCTGGTGGAGAATATGTTCTTAGTAAATTTTCAGCTAAACATTTCGGATTTCCCACATATGCAAAATTGCCAGAATTTGATATGATAAGTGTAATGGATGATGCTAAAGCCGGCAAATATAATCCAGGCACTAAATTTGTTGTTCACTCACCATTAGATCATAATTTTTCAGAAACAGAGGTATATCAAATTTGGGAAGCTGTAACTAATCAAGGATTTGATGAAAGACAATTTTCAGTAGTTAATATTTCAGATCCAGATGATGTAGCTAGATTTAACAATTTAGCTAAAAGAAGTTCATTTGCTGGTTATCGATGGATAAAAGGATAAATTATGACAACTAAAGCAGACGATTTAAGTAATAGAAAAAATAACTTAGGATCTTCTTTTACTGAAAAGGAGGGTCTAAGTCAAACTGGATTTTCGGATCCAAATTTACTTTTTCCTAAACCAGAATATGTCAATCAATCTGGTGTTAATAAAGCCAGCAGAGGAGAAAATGTAAATAATCTCAACGTAAAGGCATGTATACCGGGAACAGAATTAGGTTATCTTACTCTAGATACATATGAATACACACAAGTTCAAGTTGATGAATCTTCATCGGGACATGTTATTGAGATAAACGATACTCCTTCAGGCGAAAGAATTTTAATAAAACATAATTGTGGTGCAGGAATTGATATTCAACCTGATGGTACAATTCTGATTAATAGTACTGGTAATAGAGTTGAAGTTGTGTCTGGAAATCATAATTTAGCTGTTGAAGCAGATGGAAATATTCTATATAACGGAAATCTAAACATGACAGTTACTGGTGATTACACTCTAGATGTGAAGGGTGACTATCATGTAAAAGTTGGCGGTAATAATATATTAAAAGTTATAGGATCATATAGAAAGAATATAGTTAGACATATGACAGAGGTAATTCAACAAACTAAATCCTCTACAGTTTTAATGCAATCGACAAATACTCTTTTGGGAGATGTTACTAATACAATTAAAGGCACATTTAGAAATTTAATAAAAGGAAAAGCTGAATACTTTCATAGTGGAATTACGAAATTTACCTCCGAATCTGGTATTGATTTGGCATCTGTTAATGTTAATATGGCCGCAGATAATATGACTTGTATTGGAACAGAGGGCACTATGGGCGGCAAAGGCATGATTTCTTATACAAAAAATCTATACGTCCAAGAAAATATTGATACTAAAACGATGAAAGCTAGTAATGATATTAAAGCGAATGTGGTCCATGCTGATCTTGATGGTTTAGCTGCGACAGCGGAGCTTGCTGGTTGGTCAGCTAACGCAGGTCGTGCACCTGTTCCAGCACCAGGAGGTCCATCAAGCATTTCTACAGAATTTACAAGAGATACTACCGAGACAGGTTTACCTGATGCTGAATATATGGAACAACATTTACGAAAATCGCAAGTTGGTTATAGAAAAGTAAATATAGATGAAGATCAAGGTATTAAAGACTCAGTAGATCAGACAACCAATAATGGAGGGGTATCTGATAGAGAACTTAATATTCAAGAGGTTAGATCGAAACTAAAAAATAAAAGTAATAAAGATAATTCTAAATTCATTTTAAATCAAACTGCTACAGGAGTTTTATCTTCAGATCATAGTACAAAAACTCCTCCTAATATTGGAAGAGTTAGAGGAAGCAACTTCACTACTGCCACAGGATCTAAGCCAATAGGAAGCAATAAAGGTAAGACTACAAGCAAAAGATTTGTACCTTCTGAATCGGCATCAAAAAATAGAAGAATTACGTTATTAGTTGAACCAAAATATGACGTAAATAAACTTGATGACGTATCATTAAAAACTAAATTAAATGAAAAAATATCAATTTCAAAGTTTGTGGCTAGTTTAGGAGATCCTATAACACTTCAGCATATTGATACTGCTGAAAATAGAAAACAAATTGCTAGAAATCTAATGCCACATGTTTTTGCATTAGAAATATTTCACACTTTAGAAGATTTTTCGGGGTATTCTCTTGTTGTTGCTGAAGGATTATACAAAAAAGGAGAAAAAGAAACTATAACTCCTGATAGTTTAACTGACTTGAAAACTAAAGGTCGTGCTATTGCATATGAATTGTATAATTCAAAAACTGGTAAAATCGATTTAGAGAAAACTTTCGACTTAGCGACATATTTAAAAGACAATATCCATTACGACAAATTAATTCTTTATTATGATACTTATGATGAAAAGAATGATATGCCCAACGCACAGATAGTTGTTACAACTCCAGAAATTCCTGAAGATTATGCTTCTATTTTTGATATGAAAATTAGTTCTGTATATAATAATGAACCTTTAAGCGAAAATGATCTGATTGAAGTTCCAGATTCAGAAGATGAACCCGAAGAAAAATATGATGCTGACGATGTAGCGCCAGACGATACATCGGGAAGTTTTGCATCTGAAGCTGCTCCTGAGCCAGAACCTGAACCAGAACCTGAACCAGAACCTGAGCCGCTTACTATGGAAGAAAGAAAACAGATACAAGAGGATCAGTATCTGGCAAGACCTTATGGATCAAAAGAAGTTGCTGAAGGGGGAATAAAAAGAACACTAAATGGAAAACTGTTTCCAAATAGAGTATATAGTGTAGTTCCTGATGGTGATCTTTGGAAAATAATTAGAGTTAGCTAAAATTCATATAAATATAATTAAGAATAAAAAAGAGACAATAGATGGCAAATAAAGCTTTAGCATTAGAAGATAAAGACTTGGGAATTTTACCTCAATTAACCTTGAGAACGAGTTCTTATAAAGATATAGACTTGTCTTTTTCTGTGCATAGTAGGGCAACATCCTCTAATCCTTTAGATATTTTTAAAAAAACAGATGCAGACTCAGTTAAACAAGCAATCAAAAACATACTACTCACAAATCATTATGAAAAACCTTTTAATCCATTTTTTGGAGGAAATGTAACAAGACTCTTTTTCGAATTAGCCGACGATATTACAGAGACAGAGGTAGAGGAAGCTATTAGGCAAACAATAGGTAATTTTGAGTCTAGAGTAGAAATTTTAAACATTCTCGCAAAAATAAATCCAGATTCAAATTCATGCAATGTCAGAATAGTCTTTAGAGTTATAGGAAGTGACGCTGAGACAATTTTAGACACAGACATTTCAAGGTTAAGATAAATGGCAACAAATATTACATCAACTCAACTAGACTTTGACAATATAAAAACGTCACTTAAAAGGTATTTTGCTCAACAGTCCGAATTTAGCGATTATGATTTTGAAGCATCAGGTCTTAACAATATATTAGATGTTTTAGCATATAATACGCACTTTAATGGCCTAGTCGCAAATTTTGCTACGAATGAATCGTTTTTAAATACTGCTCAATTAAGATCATCTGTTGTATCACACGCTGAAGCTTTGGGCTATAGACCAAGATCAAAAATGTCTGCTAATTCTACATTAGAAGTTAGTATAAATTTATCTGGCGTATCTGTTCCTTTAAGACCCGCATCAATCACTCTACCCATAGGCACTACATTTACAGCATCTAATGAAAATGGATCATACACATTCAGAACAAAAATATCTTACAATTCTACAGATGATGGAAATGGAATATATACTTTTTTTGATGATAATGCAGAAGCTAAAGTTTTAGTGTATGAGGGAATTGAAAAAACTAAGACGTTTTTTGTTGACTCACTAAGCGAAAATCAAGTATATGTTATTCCTGATAAAACAATTGATACTGCTATTATGAAAGTTTCTGTTTTTAATTCTCCTACAAGTTCAACATTTGAAACATATACATTCTTAGAAGATGCTATAAAAGTAGACGCGACAACAACATATTTTGATATTAAAGAAGCACCTAATGGCTATTACGAACTAAATTTTGGTGATGGAAAAAGTTTCGGCAAATCACCTAAAGTAGGAAGTAAAATTGTAGTTACATATAATTCTACATCGGCCCAAGCAGGAAATCTTTGTAGTGGATTTAGTGCTGTGGCAGATTTACAAGTTAACGGAGTAGACAGACCTATTTTAATAGGAAGCCAAGTTTCATCTTATGGTGGATCAGATGTAGAAACTATAGAGTCTGTTAGAAAACTTGCTCCTATTCAATTTTCTGCTCAACAAAGATTAGTGACGGCTATCGATTATAAAGGTATGATCGAAAGTAAATTTCCAGTCGTAGAAGATGTTACTGTATGGGGCGGTGAAGATAATTTTCCTATAGATTATGGTAAAGTTTATATTTCGTTAAAATTTCCAACAGGCACATCAAATCTAATTCAACAACAGACTAAAAATAAAATAAAAACTCATTTTACAGACAGTTTAGCTATTATGTCCATAGACAACGTGTTTGTTGAACCTGAAATGTCTTTCTTAGAGTTACAGACAAATTTTTATTACAATAATAGTTTAACGTCAAAAACACAGTCTACATTAGAAAGTTCTGTGAAGATAGCAATTTCAAATCATTTCACCTCAAACTATGGAAAATTTGAAAAGAAATTTAGAAGATCACCACTGCTGACTGAGATAGACGATTTAGACAAATCTATATTAGCTTCTAGAATGGATATAAAAGTACAGCAAAGATTTAATCCTGCTTTAGGACAAAACTTGGCTTATGATATAAACTTTCCTGTTGCTTTATCAAGTACAAATACTTCGGATTATATAATTTCTTCGTCTATGTTTATTTTTAACGGCGAAAACTGTATCTTTAGAAATAAGTTAGGTAAAAATACGATAGAAATATTTGAGCCTAATACTGGAAAAGTTGTATCTGGAAACATAGGAGAATATGATTTTCTTACCGGTTCACTTAGTCTTACTACATTTTTTCCTACAGCGATAGTAGGAGGTTTGCCCTACATAAAAGTTTCAGCTACTCCATTAGATCAAGGAGTTCTTAGTCCTCTTAGAAATTTCATTTTCACTTTAGATGAATCAGAAAATAAAGCTTTCGGAAATGTAGAAACAAATGAAATTAAAATAGTGTTATAACTATGACAAAAGATATAAAAGATACTACGTTAGATATAACTATTAGACAAGACTTGATTTCTCAAGTTTTGCCTGAGTATTTTACTACGGATTATCCAAATCTAATAACTTTTCTTGAAACATATTATGATTATATGGATTCATCCGGAGAGTTTGGAGAATGTTTAAAAGATTTGTATGATATAAGAGATATTGGTTCAACTAAACTTCAATACATAGATAACATGTTTGAAGAATTTGCATTGGGATTAGGACAAGATTTCTTTGTTGAACCTAGAGAAATTTTAAGAAACTTTGCAAAATTTTTCAGAGTAAAAGGTTCGCTGTTTTCAGCCGAAGGATTTTTTAGATCATTTTATAACGACACAGATGTTGAGATAGAATATCCTAAAAAAGATATATTTCTATTGGGAGATAGTTCTTCATTCATAGGGCCCAAATCACAAAAAATTATTCAAGACGGTGGTGTGTATCAAATACTATCCATTTTAATTAAATCAAAAACTAATTTAAATTCATATCAAGATTTATATAAGAAATTCGTTCATCCTTCAGGATTTCATCTTGCGGCGGAAATGCAAATAGATAATAATCAGATTATAACTATAGCTTCATCTACTCCACAAGAATATATTGATCCCGATTTAGATTTAGATAGTGTAGAGTTAAGTTTTAAATCTCAAGCAACTTCTTTAAATTGTCATTCTATAGCAGCTATTAACAGTACGGCAATTCTAGACCTTAGCGATAGTGCATTTGACAGTAATAGTTTACTTCAGATAGGAGAAGATTCCAATGCATTCACGCTTGAATGGGGAGGAATATCGAATAATGCTTATGTTGTAAGAGTCAATAATAAAGATTTGGCACATACGAAATCATTTATAGATAGTGATTATTATGCATTATCAGATCAATGGGGATATGGTATTGATAGTATAAATTTAAATACAACAACGGTAAACGAATTTGCGTTTAATTCTGCTCCAGCAATTTATGAATGGCAAACAGGATCAACTTACGACTCAGGTAGACATAGAACTATTTTAGAGTTTACAGCATGTGAGGGTGATAGTGGCGCTAATAAGTTTATAAATAGTATTGGAAAAGACGTATATACACTAACAAAAACAACATTAAGTGATATAAACGGCAAAACATTAAGAGAATTAGATAACGCTTTAATCTAAGTAGGAAATGATATGGCATCAATTGTAACAGAAAATCTAAAACAGAATTTAATTCAACCTGTAATAGATGATATAAGAACTGGAACAAGTCCAGCATTTTACTTAGGAATTGGTAAATCTAATGCCTGGGCAAATGCTAGTGACTCTGCTCCTAGTCCACTTAATAACGTACTAGAAGAAAACAATTTTAGAAGAAATTTGCAGTCAGTAATAAAAATTAATACTGCTTCATTTGTTGTTAAAAGATATAATTGGTCAACAAATACAGTATATACTCAGTACGATGACACAAAATTGTTAAGTGATTATCCTGAATCTGAACCTTTTTATGTTATGAATTTAAATCAGTCTGTTTATATGTGCTTACAGACAGGAAGAAATGCTGCCGGAGATATTGTGGCATCAACAGTTGAACCAACATCGGAGAACGTTGATCCTTTCGGAACATCTGATGGTTATATTTGGAAATACTTATATACAGTTTCAGCACTTGATGCTAATTTTTATATGACACAAAATTTTATTCCCGTAGGTAAAATAAACAGCGTAGATTCAAATTCGACTGGTACTGAAAACAAACAATTTCAAGTCCAACAAAACGCTCAAGATCAAATGATAACGTCCTTTGTTGTTATGGATAGCGGATCAAGCTACTCAGCTAATTGTAAAATAAATGTAAATGGTGTGTATGATCCTTTTATCAACGTGACCGTAAATGCAGGAAAAATATCTAAAGTTGAGTATCATCCAGATTCTTCTACATTTCATTACAGAAGTAATCTTGATGGTGCAGTTTTACAGACTAACGATTCAACTGGCAGCGGAGCAATTATTAGACCTATATTTTCTACTGGTCAAGGTGTTGGTGCAAATGCGATTAATGATCTTAAATCTGAGTCTATTCTAATAAACTCTAAAATTATAGGAAATCAGTCAGATTTTATTACATCTCAAGATTTTAGACAGATTGGAATAATTAAAGGTTTAAGAGATTCTTCAAATGGAACATTTTGGACACAGAACACAGGGCAATGTTTATACTCTATGACTTTAGATAGTATTGGTTCTTCTTTCACTAAAGATGGTGAAATATTAGGAGCAACTTCTGGAGCAAAGGCTTGGGTAGATAATGTTGATGGATCAACGATACATTATCATCAATACGATTCAACAGGATTTTTAAATTTTGTTGCCGGAGAAGTTATTAACGAAGTGGGTTCTACCGGATCAGGCAAAATTGCATCTGGGTCCGCAAAAATTTTACCAGAAGTGAGTCCTAGAACTGGCGAAATACTGTATATAGATAATAAGTCTGCCATTGTTAGAACAGTGGGTCAGACAGAAGATATAAAAATTGTCATAAAATTAGATAATTGCAGTTGATAGGAAAACAAGCTAATGGTTAAAACTTTTACCAAAGACATACTTGCATCAAAATATAGAGATGATTTTGATGAGGATAAAGGCTATCAAAGAGTTATTTTTAACAATAGCCGTGCATTACAAGCAAGAGAATTAACACAACTTCAGACAATTATTCAAGAAAGCTTGGGTAGATTTGGTAGAAATATCTTCAAAGAAGGAGCAGCTATTTCTGAAGGAGGTCTTTCTATAAATCGAAGATTTAGATTTATTAAGTTAAATACCTCAACATATAATTTGCCCGATGACCCAGATTCTTTAGTGGGCACATCTTTTATTGCACAAACTTCTGGTGTTACAGTCAAGGTCGTACAAGTATTAGAGGCAAGTGGATCAGATCCTGCAACTATTTACGTTAATTATACTAACACTGTTGCAGCAACTTCAACATCTACAACGATTAGTGTTACTCCAGGAGAAGAACTAGTACAAGTCGAAGGTTCTCAAAGGTTAGTTGTTCAAGAATTGAATACAAATTCAAACCCGGCTTTTGGCTTTGGAACAAAAATATCTGCGGGAGAAGCAGACTTCTTTACGTCTGGATTTTTCATTCATACTCCCATGCAGGAATTAATTCTATCGAAATATTCCAATTCAGTAAATAAAGTTGTAGGATTCAGAGTAAGCCAAGATATTATTACAGCAGATGACGATAATACACTTTATGACAATCAAGGAAGTCTGCCAAATTTTACTGCTCCTGGAGCAGACAGATATAGAATTAGATTAACATTAACTACACAAGACCAAATAACTGCCGGACAAACATTTTGTTACTTTGCACAGGTAACAGATTCTCAAATAACAGATAAAGTATCAGGATTAGATCAATACAACCTTGTGAACGATTTAATGGCTACACGGACAAATGATGAGTCTGGAGATTATACAGTTACACCATTTTTCATAAGATTCGAGGATAGCGCATAATGTCAACGATTAAACTAAGAATATCTCCTGGTAAAGCATATGTTAATGGGTATAAAATCACAAAAAACATTCCTACTTTTTTATCGGTAAATAAATCGACAACTACAAAAGAGATGACTAATGATACGCTAGGTGCATCTTATGGGCAGTATATATTGTTGTCAAGTATAGTAGGTCTTCCAGACATAAACTCTATTCCTGAACTTCAAATTAATAATGGAACAGCATTATCAGGGTCTGCCGTAGGAACATGTAGAGTTAGGGCAGTTGAATCATACGTTGATGGTTCGAATACTTATTATAAGCTATACATTATTGATATTACTATGAATGCTAATAAAGCTTTCGATATTGAAACTATTAGTGTTGGTCCAAATAACCAAGCTTGGTATGGAAATATTCTTAGGGAAAATAATAGAACTATTTTACATAATTCAAACGCAAAAGGACTAATTTTTCCTCTGCCTAGACGAAGGGCAAAAACTGTTACTAATCTTTCCATATACAGACAGAAAAAATATACTGCTGATTTAGCGCCCGGTGCAACAACAGCTACTATTACCGCAGATACTGGAGAGGTTTTTGTCAACGGCTCAAAATGGATCGTATGTAAGGCAAATTCTGCACCTGAAACTGTGACCGTATCTGGTATTAATACATCTTCAGCATCAATTTCAGGAGTTGCTCAAAATGGAGGAGTATCTAATGAAGCTGTAGATGTTATTGCGTACACGTATAAAGCGAGTGCTAATCTTGCTCCTAAATCTTTGCAAAATGGAACTAGAAGTTATAGTGTTAGTTGGACTGCAGGCGCACAAGACGTTGAAGTTGATATGTTAGAAGTTGATGTTGTCAATATCAAGTCCATTAAATATAATGATATTAATGGAGATGTAATTACAGATAAATTCATTTTAGATAATGGAGCAAGAGATGCTTTCTATGAAACAAGTAAGTTAAGATTAAAAAATAATACCATTCTAGACTATCTTGTAATTTATGTTGAATTTGAATATTTTGAACATGGTCAAGGTGATTATTTTGCGCCAAATTCTTATAGTGGAGCAGGCTTTCAATACTCTGATATTCCTAACCATATAATGGATAACGGGTCTGTCATTGACTTAAAAGACTGTATTGATTTAAGACCCACTAAGGGCACAACAGGCAACTTTTCTACAGGTTCTGCTGTTGTCATGTCAATTCCTGAAAACGGTTCTATAATTACATTTGATGCCGAATATTATTTACCTAGATATGATAAATTAGTAGTACAAGAGGATGGTTCTTTTAAATATCTTGAGGGTACTCCAGCTTTCTTACCAGAATTTCCAGATACGCCCACAACAGCAATGGAACTTTATAGACTTAGATTAAATCCCGCAACATTAAATAGTAGTGACCTATCATTTTCAATGATTGAAAACAAACGTTATACTATGCGCGACATTGGAAAAATGGAAAAAAGATTAGACGATGTTGAGGAAGCAGTATCTTTATCTTTGCTAGAAGTTGATACGCGAAATATAGAAGTTTTAGATGAAAATGGAAATACTAGAACTAAAACTGGATTCGTTGCAGATAATTTTGCTGATCAATATTTCACAGATGTATCAAGTTCAGAATATAGAGCATCTATTGATCCACAAGAACAATTTGCAAGACCTAAATTCAATGCTAATAATATAGGTCTTGTTTACGATCCTACAATATCGACAAATACGATAATGGTAGGAGACAATGTATATCTAAACTATACACACGAAGATTACATTACTCAGGCATTAGCATCCGGAACAGAAAATGTTAACCCATTTATGATAATGAGTTTTAGAGGACACATTAAATTATCACCTTCAAGTGATGATTGGAAGGAAGTTGAGTATATAGGTCCTAATATTATTCCAGGAGGCACTAGACTCAATACAGATGCGGCAATGCTTTGGAACGAATGGGAATGGAATTGGGCAGGATCAGATTTGAGTGGATTAGATGTAGGATCATCTATATCTCAAAGTAATGATGTTGGCGATACAGCATTTACAGATGTATCTCAATTTAGAGTAAGAAGTGGATGGCTTGGAACTGGTAGACGTACTTTTAGAACTACAACAACTGGTGTAAATAGAACAACTCAGACTGTAGTGAATCGAGTCGTTTCAAGTGAAACAATCACTGAAGTTATAGGTGATAGACTTGTGCAGTGGCATTCCATACCATTCATGCGTTCCAAATTAGTATATTTTAGAGGTGAGGGTCTTCAACCAAATACGCAAATGTTTGCCTTCTTTGATGGAGTAGATGTATCGAAATGGGTCAGACAAGAATCTTTCACATCATTTAATTCACATAAAGCTACTGAATTTGGAAATACCATGGTAGCTGCAACAAACCATCCTAACGGAAATACTGCGTTATATACAGATGGTAATGGAATTTGCTCAGGTTCATTCTTTATTCCATCCACAAGCGATATAAGATTTTTAACTGGTGCTACAGAGTTCAAGCTTACTGATATTACAGTTCTTGATGACGCAAACGCTATTTCTGTAGGTTCCGCAATCTTCACATCAACAGGTATTCTAGATACAAGGCAAGAAGATATTCTATCGACTCGTTTGTTAGAGGTTGTAGGAGAATCTAGTGTAGCAACTAGAAGAATTGTAACCTCAACAACAACACAAAGAATTGATCCATTAGCGCAATCATTTACAATTAATGAATCGACGGGTGTTTTTATAACAAAAGTATCTCTATTCTTTAAACAAAAAAGTTCGAACCATCCTGTTTGGATTCAACTACGTCCTATGGTAAACGGTTATCCAGCTTCAGATATTATCGTACCTGGTTCTCAAAAACTATTAACTTCTCAGCAAGTGAGCGTATCAGAAGATGCAAGCGTTGCTACTGAATTTATTTTTGACGAACCAATCTATCTAAAAGGATATACTGATTACTGTGTCGTTTGTTTAACAGATAATACAGATTATCTTCTATACACAAGTAAAGTTGGCGATTTTGTTCTCGGCTCTACTGAGCAAAAGATTAATAGACAGCCATTCATGGGTTCACTGTTTAAGTCCCAAAACAGCGTTACTTGGGAAGCAGCACAGTGGCAAGATATGAAATTTAAGCTTCATAGGGCCAAATTTACTCCAACTACAGGAGTAGCTGGATTTAAAAATGCTAATGTTCCTAACAGATTACTTACTTCTGATCCTATTCTATTGTTTGGAAAAGCATCAGCTAGAACTAACGTGAAAATTACTGCGCCAAATCATGGTTTATTAGTGGGAGACTCTGTTGTTATTTCAGGAGTAGTTGATTCGGCGTATGCTTCATTCATAAACAATGGAGGAACAGCGCACACTATTACAGAAGTTGATGTAAATAGCTTTGCGTTTAATATGAGTACAATTAGTCCTGTTTTAAATGTTGAGAAAATTACAGGAGGAAATGCTGTTAGTATTACTCCTCAATACATGTATAGTACTTTATGGCCAAATATAGAAAAAATTAGTCCTGTTAGTACATCCGTGACGTTTTCTCATATTGGCACTAGCGGAAAATCTTATGCAGGTAATGAATCTCCTTACGCACACTATTCTTCGGAATTCTTGAAATTAAAATCTAATAATTATTATGAGACACCTAGAGTTATTGCTCATCCTACAAAAGAATTATCATTGACCAATAATACATCATTAAGAATTACTGGTAACATGGAAACATCTTCAAATTTCGTTTCTCCTGTTATTGATGTGCAAAGAGCATCAGTAAATCTTATTGAAAATGTTATTGATAATCCAGTAGATGTTGCTACTGTTACAACAGGAACAAATAATGTTGTCTTTGATTCGACTACTTCCGGTCAAGAGAAATTTAAAAGCGAGACTGATCCTCTTGTAGGTTCAGCAGCGTCTAAACATATCACAAAATCTGTAACTTTGTTAGCTACAGCGCAGGGTTTAAAAGTATTCATAGGAGCGAATAGACCTTCTGTATGTGGGATGGATCTTTACTATAAAGCAATTATGGGAGAGAAATCTTATGATACAGTTAATTGGGTAAAAGCTGATCCAGACACAATTATGCCACCAGATGAAGATCCTACAGTATTCAGAGATTATGTGTACACGATAGGTGGTGATACAGGCACTTTGCCAGATTTCACTAAATTTAAATTAAAAATAGTATTTACATCTTCTAATAGTTCTAAAATTCCTACTATTAGAGACCTGAGAGCGATTAGTTTAGGAGATTAAAATTATGGATCTGGTAAAAATTAAGAATGAGAGTGAATATATGCGTGATTTAAATAGTGGAGCTATTGTAAATACGAACACTATAGATATAGAAAAACGTCGAAATTTGAAATTAAAAAAACGTCAAGAAAAAATAGAATTTGAGAATTTAAAAGTTGAAGTAAATGACATTAAGAAAATGTTAATCGAAATATCCAGAAAGTTAGGTGACTAATGGCACGACTAGAAAAAACGGAACTCAGTAATAGCATAAACGCTTGGAGAACAAAAACAAATCTCACGGCTTCTTATGTGGGAGATTTAGATAATCTAAACACTTCGGACAGTTCTTCAATTGTGGGTGCTATTAATTCAATCGAAAGTAAATTTTCAGGCGGCGGTGAAGTTGAAACTATAGCTAAAACAGCATTTAATGTGACAAATTCTGGTGGTGGCACATACGCTCAATTAACATATGACAATACAACAGGTACATTTTCATTTGTTAGAAATGCTATCACTCAATTGGAAGTGCCTAATATTGACGCAGGTAAAATTACAACAGGAACACTTGATCCAGCAAGAGTTCCGGTATTTGATGCTGCTAATATTGCAACAGGTACAATAGCCACTGCGAGACTTCCATACTTAGATGCAAACCAAACAACATCTGGTACATTTGCAGTAGGTAGAATTCCTAATATTGATGCAGCTAAAATTATATCGGGCACATTAGCGATAGGTAGAATTCCAACTATTCCATCTAGTTACATTACGGACGATGGAACTGATCTTCCAGAAGCAATTATTCCACCTAATATAGCTAGAAAAAATTCAAGTGATACGATTACTGGTAATAGAGATTTTGCTGGAACAGCCACAGTTGCACAACAGTTGACTGCAAATGGCGGAATAGTTACAACTACTTTACAAACAACTGGTGATATTTTACCCGCTGCCAATAACTTATATAAAGTGGGATCCACAACTCAAAAATGGTTAGAGATGCACGCCACAACATTTCACGGTGTTGCTACGTCTGCAAACTTTGCTGACCTCGCAGAAAATTATACTACAGAACTAGATCATCCAGTTGGTACTGTAATGAGAGTATCTACAGGTGAAGTTGCGGAAACCGATGCGTGTAATTCTAACAGTATTCCTATAGGTGTTGTATCTTTAGAGCCTGCATATTTAATGAATGCCGAATGTGAAGGACAATCACTCGCTCTTAAAGGACGAGTGCCCGTAAGAGTTGTAGGACCAATAAGTAAAGGAGACGCGGTATATGCTTACAATGATGGAACTGCATCTAGTCTGTATGACGGAGCGCATATTGTAGGCATTGCTTTGGAATCTAATAATAATTCAGAAGAAAAATTAGTAGAGTGTGTTTTGAAAGTGTAGTTACCCCACTCACTAAGCAGAGTCTTATTATAACAGATTCGTTAGATTTGTCAACCAAAAACAATTTAAAAAGACTCTTTACATTGTGTTTTACATATAGTAAAATATAAGAATGGAGAATATTATGTTTAGTAAACTACAATTTTTAAATGCAATTCAATCAAAATATATTTATCAGCAGAAAATGGTTTACTCTATTGACGAGGAAGGTCGTGAGAATCTTATAGAAAACTTTGCCGAAATAATGAAATATCCTATGCGATCTGTAAAAATTGAGAGAATGGAAGATTATAATAGAGATATATTTGATTATTGTTTATATCTAAAACGAAAACAAAAGCATAAAGGGCCTATTACTTGTCACTTGTTTTATGCATCTAAAGGCGCTTATTCATTTAAAGAACATACTGATCCAGATGATGTTATAATATATTGCTGTGAAGGAGAAAAGTCTTTAACGATAAATGGATCATATATAAAGATACCATCTCTATCTTGGGTAAAAATTCCTGCAAATACACCACATCAAGCATTTAATGAAACAGAAGCATTAACTTTAAGTTTTGGACTAGAAGATTTTATAGAGGATAAAGTGACATATGAATTGGACGGTCTATCTAAAAACGACTGAGACTTGCCAGCTTAATTGTAGCCATTGCTTCACAAGTGGAAGCAAGGGTCAGAAAATATATTGGAATACAGATAAGATAGTTGACTGGCTTCATAGATTTAGAGCGGAAAAACCAGATGAGCATGATTTTATTCATTTAGAGTTTCATGGTGGTGAGCCATTTCTTGTTCCTGTGGGACAAATGAGAAAAGTATATGATGCTTGTAACGGTCTTTGGAATGATATGTCTTGGGGAGCGACAACTAATCTTGTATTTAAATTAAAAGATGAGCATAAAGAATTTATAAAAGGACCTTTAAAAGGTAGATTGGGCACTTCTTGGGATCGTAAAATAAGATTTGATAATGCTAAACAGTACGCATTATGGCATAAAAATGTAAAAACATTATTGAGTGAAGGAGTGACAATAAGGCTTTTTATAAGTCTGACAAAAGACACTCTTAAAAAAGAACCTATTGTTCTGTTGCGCTGGCTAAGAAGATTAGGCGTCCAAGAAGTGTCTCTTGAAAGGTTGACTAATAATGGAAATGCTAGAAGTGCGTCTGAAATTTTTCCCACAAACAAAGAGTTGGATGCTTATTTTCTAAAGCTACATCAACAAAGTGAAGAATATGGAGCAAGAGATTGGTTTGATAACTGCTTTCTTGAGGATGTTTATGCTAAATTTGAAAAAACTCAAATGACTTGTGGCACGTTTTGTCGAGACTGTGAACAAAAATTATTTACCGTGAATGGTGATGGCAGTATTAGCGGATGTCCTAATGCTGCTCCAGAATTTCAATTTGGACATTTAGATGATTCTATTAAAACTCTTATAAATAGTCCTAGAAGAATACGAACAATATTAGAAGAAAAGATACGAAATCCTAACTGTTTAAAATGTCCCGTAGCTAGATTTTGCGGTGGTGACTGTCACCAACTAGGTTGGGAAGGAGATATATGTGGAGCGCCGAAAAGCTTAATGCTTGAATTAGCGGAGAATGTCTAGGAGATAAAGATGGCAATATCAGACCCTATTACAGAGAATCCTGTAATTACGAAATATAAAGAACTAGTGGCTACTAGAATTAATAATCAAATTGTATATCATGACGGCAACTTACCAGATTCCAAATTTGCTCACCAATTTGCGGGCAATCAAGGAGGAATTTCCACAACTCCTGATTTAATAGACGCTCCTATTACTGCTCAAGATATGTACAACGTTCTTTTGAAAGATGTTAATAGATTTACTAGGATTAGAAGATTTAGTGCTTCAATAAACATATCTGGTGCAGGAGGTGGAGGACTTACGCCTAATCTAAACCAATCAGGATCTCAAACGGACAGAAGAACACAAGCAACAGAAAATATGAATTTTAGCTGTGAGTGGGTGACAGCATTTCCAGATACAACATTGAGAAATGATTTCAAACAAAAGTGGGGTCGTTTTGGAGTAGATGATCTTACAGCAGCAACACAACTTTGCGAAGATGCCAAAGTTAAGTCTGCTGTCGCAAATAGAGCAGGATCTATTGTTGCGACAGCCAGAAGTGTTTCTAATCAAGTAGGAATTTTAAGTTCTAGACATAGATTTGATCTTGATTCATCAGACGTTACAAATAATTTATCTGCTGGGCAAGTTATTGACGATGCAGCACTTGAGGTTTTATTTAATGCATTATATAATGCTTGGTCAGCTAAAGCTATAAGTGGTTCACCTGTGTCATTCTCTATGACAATGTGTCACTCTAACTGTCATTCTAATTGCCATGCATCAAGAGGTAGGAGATAAAAATATTATGAGTGAAATGAATTTAGTGAAGGCTCCATTAGAGATTGGGGATCTACAATTATATTTTGAAAACAAAGATATTAAGTTTTTAATTGATTATGAAGGATCGACTTTAAAAGGAGAAGAACTTTTAGTATATTTGAGTAACTTAGAATTGCCGTGCGATTTAAAAATTGACGATGATACTACTATGGCAGAATTAGGAAAAATATATTTAAAGTTTGAGAAAATAATCGATATTCCTATATTAGAAAAATTTATTATTGATGCCTTGTTTGGACATAGACGAATTCTATTCGGTAACTCTCAATATATGAGTCTTGAAAATTTACTTTCTTTTGTTCAGGAAAATGAAGAACAGTTAGAAGCTTGGTGCGATAAGTTAGATTCCTTGACGCTCTATAATTTATATACAATCGACCAAGAACAAATGAAAGACTTTGTAAAATCTCATATAGAAGATGATACAGATAGTATTAGAGGAATCAATTTTGTAAGCATTTTAAAAAATGAAAATTTTTATTATTATTATAATTCACTAGATGATTCCAAAAAATTGAAATATTATTCAAAATATTTTAATGACTATATGTTTTCTGGAAAAGGACTATTCGATTTTTGGGCAGTCAAAGAAAATCCATTATTTGTATTATCCTGGGGTCTTCTAGAGGACACGACTGTTGGAACTGAGTGACTTTATATTAAGAGATAAGCGGGATTCTCAGCAAGAATATACCATACACTTATTCGAATTTTGCAATCTAAATTGTCCGTTCTGCTGGCAAGACCATAATAATATTGTGGGTATTAATACAGTATTAGATAAATTAGAACCCGTTGATAAATTTTTAAAAACTGAAATGCGTAAAAGCGTTGTATTTAATATAATGGGCGGTGAGATATTTGCAGATGAGATATTTAATGTATCATTATTAAATGACTACATTGCTCTTGCTAAAGGTATAAAAGAACTTGGAAAAAAATATAATAAGAGAACAGAGATAAATTGGGTAACTAATCTTGTCATAAGTAAGCGCGATCAGGTAGAAACTTTACTTCAGAATTGCCGTGATCTTAATATGAAAAGCAAACTAGTAACTTCATTTGATCCTGCAGGCAGATTTAATAAACCAAATCTTCAAATCTTTTTAGATAATATAGAATATTTCAAAAATGAACTAGATGGCATAGGAATACTTTTAACAAAGCCTAATATCAAATACTGGTTAAAAGAGACTGAAGGAGTATTAAAGCAACTATACGACGATGGAATATATCTGTACGCAGACTATTATATGCCGGACTGTCAAGCGAAACGAAGCGCACCTTCTGACCAAGATATGCTTGATATATTCAAACATTTCATCAATAACTATCCAAAGATTGATCCTATTAGATCATGGATAGAGAATGAAACAAATGTTGTTAGCTGTAGATCATCTAAATTGATACTAGAAGATGGAACAATGTGTCTTTGTGGAAACCTTGTACAAGACGCAAAAGATAAAGCGATGTACAAAACAGATATACAAAAGAAAAATAATACTCCCATTGAAGCAAGTTTTATAAACAAATATAATTGTTCGACATGTAAATATTTTAGTAGATGTACTTTGGGATGCTTTATGGCTCACGATTACAAATATGCTGAGGAAGTATTAGATGAATGTGTCTATAAAATAACACACAGATACATTGAAGAAAGTGGATTAAGGTGAATGTTTTTACATGCAAATGTCGATATGACACCTATAAGCCAAACTAAGATAAATTATGGTTTTAAAAATTCAACTCCTGTAAAAAAGATTGATATTGATTACAATGTATGCTATAGTGTATTTGATTATGAAGTAGATAGCAGTTTGCCTCCTTGCTTACATTTTTTAGACAATTTCTTAACAAGCGAAGTTTATGTTTTTAGTTTACCATTATCAAGCAATCGTTTAAATAGAATACAATCTAAGTCAATTCTTAAAGACTACACTTCCAACTGGATAGGATATCCTAAAACTTCGATAACTAATAATTTAGAATTGGGTTGGATAGGAATTGAAAAATCTAAGATAATTTCTAATATACAAATTAGTGGATTATATCTAAACACGTTGTCGAGAAAACAAGCAACGGATTTTTATAGACTTATGCTAAATTTTTGTCTAAAGGAAATAAAAGCAAGACCTCTATATGTACCTTCAGCTAAAACTCTAAAAGCTTTTTCAAAAAAGTTTTCAAATCATAAAGATATGAAAATTATGGAAAGTCCTTATACATCTAAGATACTAAAAGGAGCAAGTAAATGTAAATTTACTGAAAGTATTTACGCTAATAGATACATAAATGAAGATGAAATGGAATTTTTTAGATATGATTAAAATTGGCTACTTAAATCCTAGCAGTACTCCAACTAGGACTAATTTTAATTATAATTGGATGCTGTTCAAATGTTTTTATGAAGATTTTGGAAAATATCCAGATCAAGTTGAATGGATCGAACCCATATATAAATGGAATGAGGTCAGCTTAGACGATATTGTAGATTCTCTAAAAGACTGTGACATTGTACTATTCACTAATTATGTTTGGAATTATAAGATAAACAGAAAAGTTGCTGACCGTCTAAGTGACTGTATTGTGAAGATTGTTGGTGGTCCACACCAAACTACAGAAATAACAAGAATATACGATCATGTAGCAGACCCTGTGGCGCCTGGAGAACTATTTTTACAGTTCTTTATAGATATGTTTTTAGAAGATAACATCATAAAAGAAAGAATACCATTTTACAATAATGGAGTAAGGCTACCGTACACATTTGGTAAATCTAACGTATATAAGAGATGTGGAGACTATGTGCGTGAATGTTACGAATATTTTAATGATAATATCGACTACTTTCAACAAATTCTTATTTTGTATGAAACGACACGGGGCTGTCCTTTTCAATGCACGTATTGCGAATGGGGCGGCGGTACCGCGACTAAGGTTTTGAAAAAATCGTTAGACGTAATAAAAGATGAACTTGAATTTCTGGGAACTTTCGATAATATAGAATTAGATTTGGCGGATGCTAATACGGGCATGTTGAAAGAGCGAGATTTTCAAATGATGCGTATAATGCAAGATAATGGCCTTCAAGTGGGCGATAGTATTTCAGTTTTAAAAACACTAAAGCTGAAAGATAAAATTGACATTATAGATTTTATGGTTGAAACTGAAATCACACGTAGACTTATTAGTATTAGTGTACAATCAATATCAAAGAAAGCCCGTGACATTGCCAAGAGAATTGATCTTGACTACGATGATACTATAACAATAATCGACCATATTAAAGAAAAATGGGGCAATCTTTACGACAAAGAATTGCATATAGATTTGGAATTAATTTTAGGTATGCCAGGATCAACCCTGGAAGATTTCTACGATGAATTTAAATTATTCTATAGACTAAGTTCCAATGTATCTGAGTCTGAGGAAGGTCAAGCTTGGCAGAATTTTAGAGATGGTAGATTTCCATATATGATTTTGCCCGCAACAGAGTCCGCTTCTCCGGCATATCAAAGAAAATATGGAATAAAGACTGCAAAAGTAGCTACATTTTTTGATACTAATTTTCAATTTGATCCTGCGATAGATAAACCAAATTTATTATATGAAAATCATCATTACGAATACGATACCATTATAGAGTGTTTTAGCTATACTTTTGAAGAATATATTGAGATGTTTATAATGAACATCTATACTCCTATTTTATTTGAGACATTTACGAAAGAGTATATCACGTTTGAAAATATAAGCGTTGTCGCTAAAGAAGTATGGCTTGGAGTCAATGAAATTCCAACATTTCAAATTTATAAAGAATTGATCAAAAAAATATTTACATCTAATGATATACGAAGTTTAGATAAATTTGGCAGTGGCAACTTCGATGATCTTCTAATAGAAACTGCTCTAAAAGATGTTCTAAATAGCAATGAAAAATTTATAAGGACTAAATTAGATGCAATTTGTTGAAATATATGATGATATATTTAATTCTAATGTAATTGACGAAATCAGAAATGAATTTCAATGGAAAGATACTACTGGGACTATAAATATTTTAAATGAAATAGATCATTTAAGTAAACTAGATTTTATAAAATGTATAGTTTTAGGCAAAGGCGCCAAGTCTCCAGTAATTGCACACACTTTAAACACCGAGTGTTATAATTTAACAACAAAAGATCACATTTTATGGGAACCTCATCACGACGGCAAAGAAAGCAAAATTATAACCCTCTTATTTGTTGATGTTGACACAAATGGTTGGGTAGGCGGAGAATTAGACATATATAAAAGTTTAGATGTATTCGATTTTCCTAACAATAAAACTAGAATTGAGCCTAAACCAGGCAGATTAGTTTTGTTCGAAAGTTCTATGATACATGCTATACGGCCGTACTTTGGAAAAAAATCGAGAAAAACTATAAGCATAGGGTGGAAATGATATGAATTTTGATGATGGCTATATAATAGAAAGTAGACCTGATTTGTTTAAGTATGTTGATGATACGATACCAAAATTATCTTGGTATTTTCCAAAGATTTTTGAAAATTTTTTAATTAAATTGTTTGAAAAACAAGAATTTAAAGACTTTGATGTTCCTTGGAATTATCATCTTCATGGTATGAAAAGAAAGATGTTAAAAACTGCAAATTTACTAGATGAAGAATATTTGCCCAAAGGAAATAATGAATTGATTTATTATTCTATATGGAATGGATCTGATACATCTTCTTACAAATGGCATAACGATTTAATAGAAGGAGCAAATGTTTTCTTTTTGATGTACTACACAAATATGAATCTAAATGAGGGTGGAGAGATTATGTTTAGAAATTTAAATCAGAATAAAAGAATAACATGCTTTCACTTGCCTAAAAAATATGACGTTCTTTATGGTTCTCAAGCCAAACATTTTGAACATAGAGTTGAAACTTTGAGAAAGCCTAATATAGAAAGAATTACGATGAACTTTGGATTTAAAGTAGATAATTCGCCATGGGAATAAACTTTTCTGATTTTGATTTCAAAAAAGGTTGTTATCACAATAACAACCCAGCAATCTTTACTCATGTAGACACAATTCTGCCCAAGTTAAAATTTTTAAAACTTAATGGATTTTTTACAGGAGAAGCGGGATCTGTAGCTTGGAACTACCATGTATATTTTATGTATTTTAGAATGAGAAAAACCGCTAAACTGCTATTTGATTACTATCTTCCATGGGAAAAGAAAATGAATTTAGTTTACCATCAAGTTTGGAATGGAGTTGAGCCTTTGTCTACTGATTGGCATCACGATACTGGTGGTGGCAACATTCAATTTAATTTATATCATACAGATATTGATCCAAATATTGGTGGCGAAATAATGTATAGAAGTGTGAAAGAAGATAATAAAATTACATTTGCTGCTTTACCTAAAAAATATGATATAGTCATGGGAAGCTGTGGAAAAGATATGAAATTTCAACATAGAGTTGAAGGTTTTAGAACGAACAAAAAGAAAGAAAGATTAACGATGTTGTTTAGATTTAGTGTCGAGAAATCACCTTGGACCTAATAGTTAAACCAACTGAACTATGTAACTTTAAATGTAGTTTTTGTTCTTCCTCTAAAATCACAATGGAAGACAATACAGCTATTTTAGATTTAAATAAAATATTTAAGTTTCTAAAACGTTTTCCAGATACTCAAACTATTATCGTTAATGGTGGCGATCCTTTAATGATGAAACCTAATTACTATTGGAAAATTATAGAATTTCTTGATAAGCATAATTTACCGGCAACTCTTTCTCTCACAACTAATTTATGGCCTTTCTTAATGAAGCCTCTTAAATGGAAAGAATTATTTAATCATCCAAGAGTAGGAGTGTCAACATCTTTTCAGTATGGCGGCGGCAGATTAAAAGGCGATTATAGCGACTTTACGGAAGAAGATTTTTGGAAATGTTCCGATGCTATGCTAGAGCATGTCGGATATAGACCTACCTTTATCTCTGTTATTGTAGAGGAAAATGAAGATACTGTTATTCAGACTGTAGAATTAGCGAAAAAAATGGATATAGTATGTAAAGTAAATTATGCAATGGCGTCAGGATCACAATCTGCTCCATACCAACTATCGAAAATATATGAGAGATATATCCAGATATGGAAAGCAGGACTTAGTGATTGGGAACATAACACTCAACAAATGTTAAATAGATTAAGAGATACACCCACAATATGTCCTCAGTCAAGAAACTGCGATAGTGGAATTCGAAATATTCAGCCAGAGGGCGATTACTATTCTTGCGGCTCTTTTGGAGATGATTTTGATAAACCAATAGATTTTGAGTATGAAATGAATGGAGGATTTGAAACTCCTCTTAGTAATGATTTAAGTTTGATGAGTCTTAAAAATTCATGCTTCACTTGTCCTATGTTCGAAATTTGTAATGGCTGTCGAAAAACAATCAAAGACCTGAAACAATATAACATGGTTGAAGATCATTGTAAACATATGAAATCAATGGCAAGTGATATTATTGCTCTAAATAGAATTGACAGTAAAGTGACACCTTATATTGATGAGAGACAATCTGTATGATCTATAATTTATTTCCTACTAAAATCTATATCGAAAAAATGGATATTACAGATGAAGAATCTGAAGCAATATCAGATTTATGTAATATAATAAATGAAGTTGATAAAGATAAAGCTTTATTCACTCAACATAATTTAGAGTGTTATCCTCTATTAAGAGAAGTCTATGACTTTTTTGCAAAATCATTTCAAGAGTTTCTATTAGAATATGACAATGACGTAACCTACGAGAACGTTTATGATATGATGTTATATAAAACAGGTAAAATATCACACTCAAAAGATAAAGAGTTTAAATCTATAAATGCTCCTACAAATGCTGATTTAATTGCATTATTCTTTTTAAGCGATAAAAATTTAATTGTACACGATCCATCCTTCAATAGAATTCCTGTAATCAGTGATGACAGAGAACATTTAATTAGAGGAGAGAAAAATACAATAGTCGTTATTCCTGCGAATGTGTGGCATGAAATTAGAACATATGATTCCGAAGATAATGAAGTTATTTTATCTATGGAAATAAATATCGACAAACTACCTAAAATGTCATAATATAATGAAACTAGATTTATTAGCGCCATATTATCAGCATATTGAAAATCCTTCAGAAGAAATTAAAATTAAAATTTCATCAGAAAATCCTAAAAGCTATGCTTTGACTCGTGCGCCAAATAGAATGAATTCTGATGGAAGAATTAACTGTGAAGGATTATATGAGGATGGTGTTGTTGCTGTATCTGTTAGTCCTATAAATCCTAAATTTAGATCACAGATAGAAGATGGTGTATGGCCTTTTATAGAGTGTTTAATTAATAAAAATTATTTTACTATGAGTTGTTGTGAAGGACACAACGATAGAATGGGCGATCATTTTTATGTCACATTAGCATCTCCTTGTAAAAATGAATTAAAAGTTATAGAAAATGAAGTCGAGCATATTATAGGTTGTAAAGTCACAAAGAAAAATTCAATCGCTAATAATACTATAGTTTGGCATGAGGATGGTAATCAATTAAAAACTATAGAGAATAGGACTGTCGTAGATGTTGATGCTGAGGCTGAGGACATAAATAATATGTATTTAAGAAAGTATTCTTGTTATTATTTCTTGACCATCGATATGTTTGCGAATAAAGACGATATCTTTGATGAATTTAATTTAACTAATCTAAAAAATAGAATAATATATTTAATATTCAATAAAAAAAGTTTATCTGAGTTGCTGAATAAATTCAAAAAACTACCTAGGTCTACAAAATGATAGTATCAATAAATCCAACTTACTTCTGCAACTTTAGATGCGACTTTTGCTATCTAACGTCTGAAGAATTAGGTAATCAGAAACAGATTTCGTTCAATAAACTAGACGAATTACTATCTCAAGTACATAATATTGAACATATTGACTTGTATGGTGGTGAAATTGGAGCAATGAAAAAATCTTATTTTTATGGACTTAAAGAAATTATTAGAAAACACTATTCTGGTATCATTAATATCAACACAAACTATTCTATGATGCATCCCGGTTTTTTTGATAATGACGTATACCTCTCGGTATCTTATGATTTTGAAGCAAGAGAAAAATCAGAATTAGTATTTCAAAATATGTTAATGAGTACTGTACCTATAGCTGTTCTTATTTTAGCTTCTCCAAAGGTTCTAGAAAAAGATGTATCTGAAATGATTAATATGTTAAATATGTGTTCGTCAATTACGTCTGTTGAGATTAAACCATATTCAATTAATCAAGCAAATGCTCATAATGTGACACACAAAGATTTTGAAGATTTTGTTATAAAGTGGCTTAAATTAAAAGACAAAATGAAGTTTGAATTTGTAAATGAAGAAAGAATTATAGAATCAATGAAAGGAAGATATAATGCATTTTCGGATGATCATATATACATCACTCCTTCTGGCAAATTTGGCGTCTTGGAATTTGACGAAGAAGATAAAGAATTTTTTCTTGAATTGGATTCTTGGGAACAATACCTTGATTGGACAAAAAAAGAAAAAGAAGAAATGGTAAGTCCTATATGTGCATCATGCATATATTTCGGAAACTGTTTAACTGAGCATTACAGATATGTTAAGGATTTAGATAATGGCTGTAACGGATATAAAGGATTATTGGACTGGTATGGAAGATTGGAAAATAGCGAGTCAAGTTTATCATTTGCTTCATAAAAATCATTCAGATGATTTGAATAGAGTAGATATAACTTGGATTGAAAATGATATAGTAGAGTGGTCTAAAAAGCACTTCAATGAACACATTGAAGAATGGGTATATCCAGCAAAATCGTATTTTGTCGCAATATGTTATGCTTCTTGGTTATCTGAAGATTTTGATGAAAATTTCTGGAAACTTTTAAATGATGATATGTTACTTTCGGGCAATGATCCTCATTTTGTAACATATGAAAATGATAAAGACACGTATGATAAAATTATAGAATGCTTAGAATTTCCGTTAAAAATGTCAGGAATGGTACCAGACGTCCGTAAATATTATAATGCTGAGTTTGAATTAGCAATAAAATAGTTATAAATAAAGATAAGCAAATCATAGTAAAGTTGAAAATATGGCTAAAAAAATAAATATATCTCTAACGGATACTGTAGGAACACTGAGACAATCAACAAATGCAATGTCAGATTACGTAGGTGAACCAGATAATCTTGCTACAACTAATAAATCGGATTTAGTTCAAGCTATAAATGAGATTAACAGCAATACCGGAGCATCTTTTATAACAAGTCGCCTAAGTTTAGCGTCAGGTGGTGATGGTGGTCATACGACATTATCATACGACTCTTCTAGTGGCACATTTCAATTCAACTGTAATGCTATCGGTCCAGGTGATTTTAATACTGCGTTGCCTGCTACTATTATTGCTTCTGGAGTTTTTGCTGCAGCAAGAATACCTGCTTTAGATGCAAGTATAATTAATTCAGGAGTTCTTAATACGGCAAGAATTCCTGCCTTAAACACTATAAGCGGCACATTGACTAGTTCGCAGATTGGTTTTAATTCTGGAAATATTCCTGAAAATACTAATTTATTTCATACAACTGCTAGGGCAAGGGCTTCAATATCAGCTGGACATAGTCATGTAGTATATAATAGTACAAGTGGTGAAATATCATTAGACTCATCTTCTGTATTATTTATAGGTCTTGCTGAATTGAAAACATATCTAAGTAATGCAGATAGCTTTGGATCATTTGTCACTACGATTAACGCCCTATAAAGAAAGAAATTTAGATGGTCAAGATATTAGATTTACCAACGTTAGACTCCGCATCTTTAACTGGCGGAACAGACTTTGTTGTTGTCACTGGACCAACTATTACTGGTGGTTACGGAACAGGCAAAGTTCTTCTAAATACTTTAAGCGATTATTACAACAATACAGGCGCTCTAAATTCTGCTGGAGTCTCAAGCTTAGTGGATTCGAACTATATTTTTAATTCTATTAATAACTCAACTACTAATAGTCTAACAAAACCCACAATAATCTCATGGAATAATATATCTAATAAGCCAAATAGTGTTGCAGGTACGGGCGTTTTAGACGCAATGAAAACTACCGATCTTAATATTGTGACTGCTGCCGCATCAGGCGGTGGAGCATTAGCTTATAATTCAGTATCAACAGAACTTACATATACTCCTCCACTAATAACATCAAATGTAGATTCTTCTGGTGATGTTACTGAAGGTCAAAATCTTTTCTTTACAGGAGCAAGAGTTGTTGCTATTGTAGACTCAGCATATGTTAATGCAAGAGTAGATACGGGAATTGATTCCGCAGCAACTATTTCATTAGTAGATTCAGCTTACGTTTTAGCTAGGTCTTCTGCTGGACTAGATTCAGCTACAATCACTGGTTCTATCACAGATACGAAATATCTAAGATCGGATGAATTAGATAACGGACATTCTCTGAGCCTTAGCCACACATTTCATGCAGTCGGCGCAATAACTTCTGATGGTGATATTACCGCTTTTAATAGTGCATCAGATAGAAAACTTAAAGAAAATATAAAAGTTATTGATAATGCTGTTGACAAGATAGCTTCTATTTCAGGATATACATTTAACTATATCGGACGTGAAGAAAAAATGTCAGGAGTAATTGCAGATGAAGTTGAGGCTGTTTTGCCAGAAGTTGTTTATGAATTTGATGGCGAATATAAAGCTGTTCGTTATGGTAATATGATGGGATTGATTATCGAAGCTATAAAAGAATTAAAGACAGATATTGACGAATTAAAAGAAAAGATTAAATAAGTGGCCTTTTCAGAGTTACCTAGCGCAGATGATAGTGCTCCAGCAAGACTTAGTTTCTCGGATATTCAAACTTCTATAGGAGGCACAAATCCTATATCATTGAGTGAGTATTACAGAGGTACGACTCTTGTTACTGACTCTGATGGTATTGCACTTGACTTACCTCAAAATGGTACAATTTCATTTTCTGATATGAAATTTGGTTTTTCAAGAGATGTGACATATACATCTCCAGGAACACACACAATTCAAGTTCCTGATGATAATAGAATTGACAATATATCTTTTGTTATAATAGGTGCTTCAGGAACTTCTGGCGTCTTTCAATATAAGACTTCCAATTTTGGAGAGTTTGGTGGAAACGAAACAAGTAATATGATTTCTAGTAATACATCTCCTCAAACGCAGGCGCAAGCCCCTGCAGATGGTGTGGGAGGTGCAGCGTTAGTTTATGTGAACGATTTGCCTGTTTCGCCTGGAGATGTAATTACAGTAAATGTTGGAACAAAAGCAACTGATCCTTCTGCGATCGGTTTCGGCTATACATTTGGAGGACAACCTGGTGGATCAACAACTCTTTCTATAAATGGAACAGTTATGGCAACAGCAGAAGGTGGTCAACCTGTTTTCGTACCAACAAGTAATCCTACTACAGCAAGTCCTACAACAACTAATACTGGCGATATTAAAAAGATCAGAGGCCTACAGACAGCTTCATATAATTATTCAGCATACGTTCTGCATCCTGTCGCGAATCTCTCAACAGGCGATATTTATGGATATACTGATGATCCCAGTAGTGGCGGCACTTTAGGTGCTAGTAATGGCCAAAGTACAACTATGAGTTATCAGTATCCTGTTAATAGAAGTGCTGCAACTGGCTCAGTACATTCGGATGTTACATCTAATGCAGCGAGTAGTCATATAGGCAGGGGTTCTACTGCATCTCAAGCAACTATTGCATCAGCATATAATTATAAACCAAATACTTCTTTTCCTCATCATAATAGATATTGGACAAGAAATAATCAGACTGGATTATCAGGATTCGCTAATGTAAACTTAGGCTATACGTTAGGGTTAAAATCCAATTCTGGAAATTACTTAGATGTGGGACCTCAATCATCTGGAGGTACAATTCAAAAACACTTGATAACAGATGAATTTCGAAATAGCGTATCAAATGCAATAGGTGAAGGTCAACATTTATATGGAACTACTTCTGGAGTAGAAAGTTCTTTAACATCTTCAACATTTGGCGCTGGGCTTAGAGGTGCTGAAAGTGTAGAAGCGCACAATACCGAAATACCTGATGGTAGCGATGGAGCTGTTAGAATTCTTTTTCATAGACCAGGAAAATATGCATTTCCTTCAAATGTTCCTCCACCGATAGCTAGATTACGATATAGTGGTACAACTCCATTTGTTGAACGTTCGGTGACATTGACACCATCATCTAATACCGCAAACGAAGGTGATACGATAGTAATCAATATTACTTTTTTAGGTGATTGGGGAAAATATGAAACAGTATCTTGGTCTACATCTGGAAATGTTACTTCCGGAGATTTAACTGGTGCTCTTTCAGGAACATTAGATAAAACTATTTCATCTTTAAGTTTTCCGGTAGTCTTAGATGGACTAACCGAAAACTATGAGACTTTCACACTAACAACTGCATCCATTTCATCTTACGGAAAAGCAGTTACAGCTGGATCAACTACTGTGACGATTCAGCCAAATTCGACTTAGGGAGACAGTAAATGGCACAATCTGAAGATATTATGATTGATCAAGGCAGCGATATTGCCATAAAATTAGAATGTTTTAACACGGACGGGTCACAAAAACAATTTAAAGTTTTAGATGCAGCTAGTGGAGGAACAATTACTCCATACACAGCAACAGGTAAAATTAAAAAAAGTTTTACAACAAAAGACTCAGATGCAATTAATTTTGAAACATCTTTCCTAAATCTGGCATATCCTAATGTATTAGAACTTAGTTTAAATAACACTGTTACAAATACTATGAAAGCAGGAAGATATGTCTATGATGTTGAAATAGCTAGTACAGACTCTGCCACTGGATCAATTATTGTAGAAAGAATTTTACAAGGTACACTTACAGTCACTCCTGGCGTAACTTAAGGAAAAAAATTATGTCTGATAATGTAAAGGTCATTTCATCAAATACGATAGTTAAAAAAATTACAGTAGGCACACCAGTGCCTGTCGTTGCAGCTATTGAGGTTGTTTCCGACGTTGCTGATCTGAGAAACGTTAATGATGTAACCGCTGTTCCTGGACAACTATTAATTTATGATGAAGCTATAAAAAAATATGTTTCTGGAATAACTTTAGATAAACAAATAATAGATGGCGGAGATGGGTTTAGCTAACGTAGTCTCATTTTGTTTGTATAAATAACATTGAAATCTAAATGTTAAGGTTCAGTTTTTATGCCAGCAATTATACGAATAAAACGATCGGGCGATCTTCTAGCACCAGCAAATCTTAAAGTCGGTGAATTAGCATATAGCTATGCTTCATTATCAAAAACTCTATACATTGGTATAGGACCAGCTATCAATTCAGATGGAGATGCTGCACAAGTAGTTGCCATAGGCGGCGAAAAATTTACCTCTTTAATGAGTGTAACACCCGGAATATCATCTCCGCAGCAATTTCTTCTCTTAGGTGACTCTAGAAATACAGATTATTTAAAACTACAAGAATTAGTTGCGGATAGTGCGACCATAGGTAATTTAAATGTAGTCACAGGATATTCTCAATATTTTAATGCAGATAGTGCTTATGTCTCTCAAATAATTATTGATAGTGGATATTCAAAGTATTTAAAAGTTGATAGCGCATATGTCTCTCAACTAGTTTCTGATTCAGCACAAATCACTTATGCAAACATTGAAACGTCATATCAACCTTTAATTACTGGCCCATCTGAAATTGTAATTGATCCTGCTGGCATAGGTGATAATACAGGCAAAGTTCATATTAAAGGTGATTTACAAGTTGATGGTATTCAAACTATTATCAACTCTACCGAAGTTAGTACTAACGACAAAAATATTACTCTTGCTGATAGTGCTGTTGATAGTAGTGCGGCGAGTGGTGCTGGTATTACAATATATGGACCCGATCAAGATCCTGTTTATGGTCGCGCTTCTTTCTATTGGGATGCAACCGAAAATGAATGGGTCGCAACTAAAGGAATAAATTCTCCGTATATTGATGCTGATAGTGGTAGAATTGGATCAATTAGTGGATCATTTACAAATTATGATAGTGGATATATATCTCAGTTTACATCTGATAGTGCAAATATTCACACCATTACAGGCTCTCAAGCAGAATATACTTTTGGTATTTTTAATACAGTATCCTCAACTAACTATTATAAAACAGATGCAATAGAAAATGCTCTAATAAAAACACAGACTGATACAGAATTTGTTCAAGATGCTAATTTAGTTTTTGGTGATTATGTAAGTGCATTTTCTCCCGCTACTTCAGGACTACATATTGGCTTTGAAGATACTATGGATTCTGGCTATTACAATTTCATTGCCACAAATGAAGGTTACGTTCAAGCGCAAAGTCTAAAAATTGGTGATCATAAAAATCCTAAAACACCCACTGCTAATCCTATGGCGTTTTCATTTAGCGGAAATGAAAACAGAGCAGGCGATTTTTATGGCATAGAAGTAAACGACTCACAATTTATATCAACAGCATTACAAAATGTCTTTAGAAGCGATTATACAAAATTACATGCTCAGACTTTAAGTCCCACTGAAGATTCTTCAAGAGGCATTAATATAATAAGAATTGCATCTATAGAAGATAGCGATCTTGTAGAGTTTAGAAAAGACGGTAGTATAAATTTTGAAGGCGATTTATTCCAAAGAGGATTACCATTTGTCGGCGGTGGCGTTTTCCGCAGAGTAAATAATGCTAATGATGTTGATGTTAATGATATAGCATATACTCCAGAAAAGTATAGTGTCGCAATTGATCCGTATTCAGTGGGCGCAAAAGTTGGTATTAATACAGATAAGCCTCATTTTGATTTTGATTTTAGAGGCTCACAATTTAGCATATCAGGACAAATTACATCTCAAGCTTTAGCTGAAACTAGCACACCTTTAGATTTTCATCTACAGCCACTATCTGTTGTTTCGGGATTAACATCATTCGGAATTTCAGCAGATGATAGTGATAAATCTAGATTACTATTCGATACTAAGTCTGCCAGATTTAGAGCGGGCTATTTTTCTTATGATAAAATAATCGATGGTAATATGGGAACATTCTCTACTGCATTTGGTAGAGATACCGTAGCAAAAGGCAGATATAGTTTTGCTTCTGGAGATTCTAGTGAAGCATACGGACATTATAGTATTGCAATGGGTAAACAAAGTCTTGTAGATGGAGAGGCTAATCCTCTTTTATCAGAACATTCTATTGCTATCGGTAAAGAACAAAAAGTAAAATCTTCCCAAGAAGCTGTTGCCTTAGGTTCAGAAAATCAAATTTCTAATAGTAATTCCGCTATTGCTATTGGTAAAAATAATGTTATAGGTACATATAGTCCAGTCGAAGATGGCTCAAAAAGTATTTCTATTGGTACTGATAATATTGTAAACGATAACTTATCAGCAGCGTTTGGTACTAATAATACTGTTGAAGGAAATCAGTCATTTGCTATAGGTTTTGGACATACTATACCTAAACCCACGTCTGGTAATGCGAATAACTTTGCATTCGGTGCTAACGCTATATTCACAACAGAAACATCATTTTCAACTGCGATAGGACATAGAGCAAAATTCGGAAATGCTGATGGTTCAGTAGCTATTTCTTTAGGGTTAGGTAGTACAAATCCTACAGACGCTAATTATTTTAGACCTATACAAGATAATTCTTTACTCTCTATTCAAAATGGTAACGTTTCCATTGGTACAGATTCCGATCAAGTTTCTGCAGGACTTTCTACTGGTCAAGGCAACTTACTTGTCGTTGGCGATATTATCTATGAAGGAGAGTTGTTTAAAAGAACTGAGAATGGTTTAGCAACACCATCGCCTTGGGTAGATAACGGATTTGATATTACATATAATAATACAAATGATATTAACGAACCGAAGCCCATAGGTGTTAATATATCTAATCCTAATCATCTATTCGAATTAGATGGAGATTTTTTAACTAGAGGTACTTATAAAACTACTTGGAAAACAGACACCAACTGGTTTGATTCCGCTGCCGGAACTAGTGATTTCGGAACTGCATTATTAGCATCTACGACAAGTCCTAGCATTTTTGGCTATCATACAGATGCAGCAATATTTAGGGTCGGAAAACTAAAAATAGCCGAACAATCAAATGATTCAATGGGAAATCATTCTATTGGCATGGGACATTATAGTAAAGTCAATGGACAATATGCTATTGTTGCCGGAGGCTCTACCAATCATGCACTAGGAGATTATTCTGGTGTATTTACAGGCAAATCAAATATTGCAACAGGTTCTTATTCTACTATAATTGGTGCTGTATCTGGAGAAGTTGAGGGTAGCAAGTCACTAATAATTGGCGGCAATGCTTCAAAAGTATTAGGCAACAATAGTATATCAATAGCGACTGGTAGCGGTGCTAATCATATTAGAGGCAATAGATCAGTATTTATCGGCGAAGGTAATGTAGATTCTTCCAGAACAACTGGTGCTGGTACTACTGGTACACAAGATCGTAACTTCTTTATAGGTAGAACTAATGTTGTAGATTCAGATGGTCAAAATGTAAAAGATAATTACATTATTGGTAAAGATAATACAATAGCTACGACAAATGGCACAAGTGTTTTTCTTATAGGTAAAAATACAAAGATTTCTTCTGCTGATCAAGGTGCAGGTAATCAAATTATTTTATCTGCTCCAACTTCTACTACTAATCTAGGACAAAATGATAATACAAAAGTTGCTATAGGTAAAACGAAATCTAGAGGCTCACTTGACGTTGCTGGTGGAAATGTTTACTTTGGTCATAAATCAGGAACAATGGTTAGAGATGTAAATGCTCTTGGACAACCTGTTATGAGAGCGGGTGATAGTTTTGATGTTCAAATCTTTATCAACGACCAAAACCTGAGAGACTATGCCGCAGGAGTTGATCCTACGGGCGCAACAGTAATCATTGTTCCCGACGATGTTCCTATGCCTAGTACTACTGTCACATCAATTAAACAGTCTAATCCAGCGATTGCAATAATAAAAAATACTGGTGGCGTATTAACATCTGGAACAACTGTATCATTTTCTATACCCGGTATTGGAGAAATTCAATCATTTCTTAATGACTCTACCTTTGCTCTAAGACCTGTGACTGGTGGGCTAGGAGATAGCTTTAGGATATTTAATTCTACAAACACAGCATTCGTTAATACAAATAAAGGTACTACTAGGAATGGAATTACACTTACTACCTACGATTCTTCTATATGGGGAGATCCTTCAGGAATACCTGTAGGTACTTATGTTTCTTTAAAGTCTGCGCCAGTTTCAGTAACCGCTCCAACACATTTTAAAAATTCAGTGATTATCGATAGCGATTTAATTGTAAAAGGAACTGTTTCACTACAAGACTCTATGAGAGTATCGAAAGATGTTATCATTGATGGTAACTTAGATATTACTACTGGATATATTAAAGGTGGTAACTATTTAGATATTACTAGATACGGTAAATTCGGAGATAGTTTAAATGTAGGTGGAAATATAACTGGCGGCGGCACTTTGACTATTACAGATAGTGCTACTGTAACTGGTAATATTACAACTAATAGCGATTTAGCCGTAACTGGCAAAGTCCATGTTGGTGATAGTGTAACGATTGTCGGTGATCTTACTATCGGAGGATCAGTTCGTTGGTTAGATGATACATATGATGATAGTTTCTATATTGGAAATATGTCTTTTGATAGCTATGTCTTGCGTCCAGGAAGTCAAATTTTTAATGCTCTTTGGACCTCATTTGATACAGATTATGTTCAACAGAGAACGGATTCAGAAAATAACTGGCAAGTATATCCAGACGCACTTGTGTATAATCCAAATGATGGATTTAAAGCAGTCACAATCAATCAAGGAAATGACGATGCTTGGACTGGTTGGAATCCAACACTAAATGGTGGAGGAGACAATGCTTATTCTCATCCTTTAAGTAAAACTGGCGTTACTCCTGATTATCCTTCGGACGATAGTGCATTAACATTAGCTTCTTGGAATAATAGAGGTCAATTTAGTGGTGATGGAGATTCTGTTGCTCTTGATGTTAGAGGCAGAGTTAATATTAGACAAAACCCTGGCTTAGATGATTTTGTTTCTAAGCCTCCACTTTTAGTTAATGGTGCCGGTTGGCCCAATGCGTCTTGGATAAGAAAACCAGGACATATCGATAATGAATATATTCGCGCTCAGATGGATGCTGATTTTATTCGTAGTTTCATCGACTCAGCATTTGTAATTAGTATTTGGGATTCAGATTATTATTGGAAACATGATAGTTTTAATGCTGTTTACATTGGTGTTCCAGATCAGCTATACGGAAGTGATGCTGATACCGTAAATCCACTTTATTATAATGGCAATCTAAAAGTTGCTATTAATAGAACTGGTAGAAGTGCAAAATATAATTTAGATGTTGTAGGTAATGCAAGATTTACAGACTCTATGCAATTTGACGGTATTGTAGTTTCTGAAAAAAATATTAACGCTAAAAAACAAGTTAAAATTGGTTCTTACATAGGCTTTGATAATGTAGGTTATATAGATGAAAGTAAATTAACAACAGATAAAGGTCTTTATGTTGGTGATAGTACTCATCTCAGATTAGGTCTTACTGTTTTAGGTCACGATAATATATTAGATTCAGTTAAGACATTTACATTCGATGACGCATATTTGCAGATAAAAGAATCTAATAATTATAATACTGCGACTATATCAAATAAGTTGGGATCAGATATTCCCACAAATGATAGCCATGCGGAGTTTGTATTCAGTAATGACATTGACTATGAATTACTGAGAGTTCTTAGAACAGATCAAGCTGGAGTCACAACTCAGCTTGTCAGAGGAACACATTATGATTCATTAGGAAATACTGCATTATTCGATTCAAATTTATATAGTGTAGGTGGAGCATTTAATGCATTAAAAGCTACTCAGTCAAATAAAGTATATATTCATGAAACCGCTCTTGCATCTACAGACTTAAATCTAGGAATTTCTAATAGATATATTGCTCAAGATAGTAACGGAATTGCTAATATCATTATCGGTGCAGTCAAGACTGTAAATGCTGGTGGAGATATTGTTTACGATAGTTTCAATATATTAGATGATGGTGGCGATTCACTTTCAATAAAATATCATCTAGCTGTTCTAAACGTAATTGATCCTGTTGTTATATTACAAGATAGTTTAGGCGTCTTTAAAGGACAACTTGTAAAAGATACAGACTTTACGCTTGTAGATTCACATCAGATTAGAATTAAGAAAGACTTGGAAATTCTACCAGGACTTATCCATTCTAATGAGGATAATTCAGTAACAGATTCAGCACATATCGAATTTGGCGATAAGTTTGTTATTAGCGATTTCTCCCCTCATATTGTGAGTAAATCGAATATCGTTGGTGTTACTAATCTTTATGGTCATGTTAATCTGGGAACACAAGCAATGGCAAATGCTGCTTATCCCGGATATAATCATACAGGAAGTAGACTCACTACACACGATAGTTTTGTTGTAAAAGGTGGTATGCTCTTTGAAAGTGATGGCGCCGGCGGAGAAGGCAGAGTACAGTACAACACTAATTTTCATGTTGATTCAGAAAAGACTGTTTTCTTTGGACCACAGATTTCTACATCTACAACTACTATAACTACAGCCGCATTCTCAGCTTCTGGAATACCAGATGCAACAGGACATTATACAGATATAGTTCCAGCTGTGACTAATACAGTTATAGAAAAAGCGCAATTGGGCATGGATTCACATGTTGTAAATGTACTTTCTCTTATGGATAGTGTTTCTATTAAACAACTATGGATGGCACCACAGGGCAACATTTTCTTTGGTCCATATAGAAGTCGTGCTGTACTAAAACAAGATAGTGACGGACTTGGTACACTATTAGGAAAAATAGAATCTGATGGTAGTTATATTGGTACTGTCACTGGTATTGAACATACATACGACTCTTCTTTTAGACTTACTTTAGATTCTCATATTGTTGAGATTATTGAAAATCCTCCAGTACCTTCTTTGACATATCAAAAACCAGTTACATTTACAAAAACTAGCAATTACGGCGACGATGTATTTGTAGATTCAGAGGCTGGATTTCACGTAAGCACGCCAATTTATTACTACAAATATGAAAGTGATGGAACAGGCGCTGGCATTTTAAATACTTGGGGACCTTCTTCATTGGGTTCAAATGTTTATCCTGCAGATCAAAAATATCTCAAATTTCAAAAGCTACAATTAGAAAACTTTCAAACATATATTAGTTCAAACAGTGACGTTCAAAACGTAGTTTATAAAATTGAATCTGATGGTTCTCCAGTATTTGGTGGATCACCTATTTCAGCTACACCAAATGGCATTTTGCACCACGTTCTTAATGCCGACGGCAGTAGAAAGATTAAGCAGCTTGCTCTAGATTCTCATATTGTTAGAATTGTAGATTCTGATTATATAGGAGAAAGACTCAATAGTCCTTGGAACTACCAAACTACTACAGACGGTGTATCACCTAGAATATATCACGATGAAGGTGCAGCTATTATTGTTGGTGATCGTACACTTCTAGCACCTGATGATTATAAAACTAAATTTATCATAGACTCTGGAAATGCAGTGTTTATGAGCAATCAAGTATTAGATGACTCAGTGAATGCTTTAAGTGTGGGTACTGTACCATCTCTAGGCGACAAAGCTAGAATGATGTGGGTGCCAACAAGAGGCGCTTTCAGAGCAGGTGCTCTAACAGGAACAGCGCCAAACGGAGTTAGCATTGCCCAAGCAGACTTATGGAATGATAGTCATATTGGTTATCTATCTGTTGGCATCGGCACAAACACAAATGCAAGTCATTATTCAACTGCACTTGGTTACGGCGCAATTGCTGGACTAACAAAAGATTCTTCAAGTTCAAATGCTAGAACACATATTGGTTTTCATAACACATATAATGCAGTATCTATAGGACATACAGTTAGAAGTCTTAGTAATAATTCGATTGCTATTGGTAAAGCTATTGACAATCAAATGGTTATAGCGCAGTCTCCAGGATCTACAGGAAATGCCTGGACTGATAGTAATATGATATCTATCGGATACAATATTGCTAATACTAGATCCAGAAGCACCCTTCTAGGCGCTGATCTAATAGCAAAAGCTGAAGATACTGTTCTTATAGGTCGCGATATAATACTAAACAATAGTGGACATACTAGAGCAAGAAACGTTACTGCTATTGGTAAAGGTATTAGTACTCCTTCTGGAGTAGGAAGATCCAAAAATACACTATATGTTGGACACGAAATATCTAATGGAGCGACAAGTAACACTGGTAATAATACTTTCATAGGTAAAGATTTAACAATATCAGGAAATACTCATAGTTCTTTCGCTATTGGTAGAAATATTACACTTGCGGGCACAACTTCAGCTGGCATGATAGGCTCAGATATTAGTAAAAGTGGTTCTGGTACTGGTACACTAATTGGTTTTAACGGCGCAGTTGGTAAATCTGGTCTTGCTATAGGTAGATCAGTTTCTTCTGATGCGGGTGTTGCGATTGGTAAAAATGTTGCGTCTACTAATGCATCTGGAGCTTCTGGTGTTGCGATTGGTTTTAATGTTAATGCAGGCCAAAATGCTATTGGTATAGGATTTAGTTTACTGACAGTAGATAAAAATTCTACAAATGTTGGTAGAGGTAATATCACTAAACGAGATGCAGTTTCTCTTGGAAGAGATAATAATTCAGGCTCAAGATATGACGTTACAATCGGTAAAGGAAATGTCACTAGCGGTAACAATAGTCCATCTGTAGCCATGGGTGTTAATTCAGTAGCAACAGGACAAACATCTGTTGCGATTGGTGATACAACTAAGTCACGAGGTAAAAATTCTTTAACTATCGGTAAATCTAATGATACGACTAGTCAAGAATCAATACTAATTGGTGTAAGTAACACGCAATCTCCTAGAACTGTTGTTGTAGGATATTCAAATACTGGTGCCGGATCACATTCTGGTTCAAATAAAAATGATTATGAAATTGTCGTAGGATCATATAACACAGGTAACTCAAGAGCAAATATCTTTGGTACATATAATACTAACAATACTAGAGTTTCAATTTATGGTTCCGAGAATAATAATGCAGCGACTGGATCAGGTAATAATGCTAAAAATGCTTTAATATATGGTAGAGATAATACAATTACTGAAAATAATGGTATTGTTTATGGCTCAGGAAATGAAGTATCTAATAATGCTATAGGCTTTGGTAGAAATGAGGAAGTCACTGCACAGGGTCTTTCATTTGGTACAGGAAATGCTGTAAACTATGATACTGTAAAAACTCCTGACAGAACAATAAGTTCTAAATCTATTGCATTTGGTAGAGATAATGATGTTGATAGAGAAGGCATTGCATTTGGTAGAAATAATACCGCTGACAATAACGGTATAGCATTCGGCAGATCAAGTATAGCAGACTCTTCAGGAATTGCTCTAGGAACAGGAGTTACAGGAAGTGGTGTTGGCGCACTAGCACTTGGTAGTGTTATAACTGTTGGAGGACCCAATACATCTTCAGCACTCAATAGTGTCGGTATTGGTTTGGGAACAGCTTCAAAATCAGTAACTCATGATAACATCTTGTCTATTCAAGGTGGTCAAACTATTATAAGTATTAGTCCATACGATTCAGTGCATTCTATTCCTGCTACAAAAACTCTTAATAGTAGTAACCAAGTAGTGACTGCACCTAACGTCACTGGAAGAGTCAGTGTACCTTATGCATTAGAAGTTAATGGTGATATTAACGTCACTGAAGATTATTATATGCAGGGTATGAGGATGTATAATTACATCCGACAAGTCGCTGCTGATTCTGATTGGATCTTAGATGCTGCCGATTCTGATTATGTAAAAACTGTTGTTACTCAGGAATATTTAAGAGCGACACAAACAGCAGATGAATTTTTCCATAATCATACAGAAGGTCCAGGAGGCAATCTGTATTATAATGGAACTGGTATTGTTGGAATAGGACTTCAGCATACCTTAACATCTAACACTCCAGGTTATAATAGATATGACGCCGCTGCCGGAGGCATTCCCGATACTCCAGTAGTCGATTATAAATTAGATGTTGCGGGTAACGTCAATTTAGAAGGACTAACATATCACGGCGATGTTATTCTGCCCCTAGTCCAAGAAGATGCTGTATATCTAAATCATTATCAAAATCTTTATACAATTAATATTGATGAAGAATCTGCTTCTTTATGGTTTGATTCATTTTATGTTAATGAAAGAGCGAAGTTTGGTATAGGTAATAATAATTACGACTCTTTTGCAGTTATGGATTTGATCGATACTTTCTATATTGATAACAATATTACAAAAGTTTGGCCAGACTCAGCATATGTATTTACATCCGTAGATAGTCTTGCTACAGATGAATACATTGCATTTAGACCTAGAATACCTATTCCCCAGTATGGTGATTTTCCAAACATTCCTATTGGATCAAGAATAGGTCAAGCACAATATACTAACCCTGTTCCTGCATTTGAGCCTTTATTTGGTACAAGAGTTGGTATTGGTACAGTAAAATATAATGGCACAAGTTATGGTACTGAAGCAAGTCAAGCACTAGAAAATACAGAAGCAGTTCAAGCATTCGGTAACACTCCTGGTTATGACAATTCAGGACTTGCAGTAGCGGGTAAAGTAGTCATTCACGGACCTAATGATCCTTCACTCACGGGCATTCCATCACAACCAGCACTTCAAATTTTCAACGGACATATCTCTATTGATGGTGTTCCCTTAGATTTGTCAAAAACATTTGCAAATGATGGAACATACACAACATATCAATTTACAGATTTTATAGGTGTAGGCAAAACTACACCTACACATCACATTGATGTAAACGGTCGTATTAATGCAGATAGCGGCTTGTATATTGCTGGAGAAAATATATTTCAGTTATTAGATTCTGATTTTGTTCAAAGTGCTGTAACCTTTAGTTATCTTAAAGATTTTGCTGGAGTAGATAGTAGTTATATTCAATCTGCAATTGATAGTGCTTATATGACGTTTGTAATCAATGAGCCTTATATCAAAGAAATTGTAGATAGTGCTTACATACAATTTATTGCAGATAGTGCTTACATTTTCAGTGTTGCGGATAGTGGATATATTCAAAGTGTTGTAGATAGTGCTTATGTATTAAGTGCTGCGGACAGTTCTTATGTATTAAGTGTCGCAGACAGTTCTTATGTATTAAGTGCTGCAAATAGTGATTATATTCTAGGAATTGCAGATAGTGGACATATTCTTAGTGCTGCTGATAGCAATTACATTATAAGCGCACTTCAAGCAACTAATAGTATTATTCCAGCGACAACTGAAGTTTATGATCTTGGTAGTTTAACTCATAGATTTAAAGATTTGTTCCTGAGTGGAACAACAATTAATCTTGGTGGCACTTTAATTAAATCAACAGCTTCTGGAATTAGTGTGACAGATTCCGATGGAATAGCAAGTAGAGTCATAGGCGTAGACTCTAATGCGGTATTACAATTTGTAGATTCTAATTACGTTAGAGCGAGAGCGGACAGCGGATATATACAGAGTATTGCAGATAGTGCTTACATTTTCAGTGTTGCGGACAGCGGATATATTAGTGGCATAGTTGATTCCTCATATGTCAGTTCAAGAGTTACAATTTCAGATGATCGAATTACTTCTGTAATTACAGATTCTTATATCGCAACATCAACTGGAATAGGACTAACAGCCGTTGATTTTGGACAAAATAATATATTATACAATAATACGTTTACAACAGCAACATTACCAAACGCTATAACATATAAAGGCATGGTAGTCTTTGATGCTACAGCAAACTTACCAAAAATTGCTGTAGGCGGATCATGGGACGAATTAGCGAGAGCGACAGATATTAGATCGATTGCGGATAGTGCAGCCGCAGCGGTAGTCGCATCTGCTCCAGCTGTTCTAGATACTTTGAATGAATTGGCTCAAGCTTTAGGTAACGATGCTGATTTCTCAACTACAATTACAACTAGCATTGCTGAAAAATTACCATTAGCTGGCGGAACTTTGACTGGCGATCTTGATCTTGGTTCGAATAAAATTCTATATTCAAATGTTTATGCCACTGAAGGTGATCTTCCATCAGCAAGCACATATCATGGTATGTTCGCGCACGTTCATGGAACTGGTAAAGGTTACTTTGCACATGCAGGTAATTGGGTTCAACTAGTTAGTGCAAATGATATTGATAGTGCTTACATCAACGCAAGAGTTGTTATCCCACCCGCATTTGATAGCGCAGACGTTGTAGGAATTGTTGATAGTGCTTATATTGCGTCAAGAGTTGAAGCTGGTACAGATAGTGCAGCAATCTTGGGTATGATAGACAGTGCTTATATTGCGTCAAGAGTTGAAGCTGGTACAGATAGTGCAGCAATCTTGGGTATGATAGACAGTGCTTATATTTCAGCTAGAGTTTCCGGCGGCGGTGGCAGCGGTGAAGTAGATAGTGCATTTATTTCATCTGTCGCTGCATCCACACTTTCAACTGGATTTGCAGTTTACAAATATAGCGCAACAGCAGGACAAACAGCGTTCTCTGGTAATGATCTGTATAGTAATACTCTATCATTTATTACCGTAGATAATTCACCTATCGTTTACCTGAACGGTGCATTATTAAGATACGGAGATGATTATACAACTGGTGGAACTACAACAACAGTAACTTTAACAAGTGCCGCAAGCCTTGGTGATGAAATTACTATCATGGCATTTAATAATGTTAGTGGTTCTGTGGTATATAATACCACAACTATTAATTCATATACTAAACCACACTTTACTAATTACAAGTTTGAAGCAGATAGCGGTTCTACAACATTCTCAGGTAATGACGTTAACGGAATATCATTAGCGTTTGATTCAGATAGAATTCAAGTATTTAATAATGGTATCAGACTTGTAAATAATGCAGACTATACAGCAGATCCAGTAACAAACGTAATTACAACAACTTACGGATTAGATTCTGGTGATGAACTTATAATCAACGCTCTAACATATAGTGATGTTTTATTTAATGCTGGATTACTTGATAGTGCTGATATTAGATCAATTGCAGCCTCAGGTGTTGCCATATCCGACTTACCTCCAACATCGCCTTCACCTGGTCAAATGTGGTTTGATCCAGAGTTTTTAGAAACTTATGTATATTATACAGATGATGATACAGCACAATGGGTAAAAGCAAATCCATCGGGCTTTGGTGCTAATTTCGATAGCAATGTATTTAATCTAATCGACAGTGCTTATATTTCGGCTAGAGTTTCAGCCAGTTCTGGTGCAGACAGTGCAGCGATTATAGGATTAGTAGATAGTGCTTATGTTGCAGCTAGAGTTTCAGCCGGTACAGACAGTGCAGCGATTATAGGATTAGTAGATAGTGCTTATGTTGCAGCTAGAACAACTGCTCCAAATAGTTGGTCTGAAGTAACAAGTACAATAACAGCGACCGCCGGTCAAAGACTTATTCTTGATACTTCAACATCAATAGTTGTAAATCTTCCAGCATCACCAACATTAGGAGATGAGATTAGAATTATAGATGGAACTGGAACAGCAGCAACTAATAACATCACTATAAATAGAAATGGTAATAAGATTGAAGCAAATGATTCTGATTTAACAATTGATGTTAATAGGGCAGCTTTTGGACTTGTATATTATAATGCTGCTAATGGGTGGCTATTTACGGAGAAATAAATGACATTTTATGTTTATGATAGTGTTGCTCAATTAACTAGCGTAGGATCAATTGAAGATGATATTGCTTATGTAAAATCAGATCGAAGTTTCTATCAGTTTTTTAATTTTAGTCTTATAACAGAATATTCTTATGAATTTTCTGGTGCGGATAAGATATTAAAAGGGACTGCATTTTCTGGTTTGCCGGGAGATTCTTTTACTTTAGACTTTTGGATAAAAAAGTCTAAAAATTCCAATAGTAATGTATTCAATTCTTTTATAACTAGAAGTTCTTCTATTACAGATGAAAAATTGCACAACATTACTGCAGTAGGTTCTCCGACTGCAGTGGAAACGAATTATTATGAAGGTGATCAATCGTCAATATATTTTCCAAATGATGCTGATTTAATTTTAATCAATGATTGCTTTAATAGTTTACCAACATTCGCTCCTCATTCATTTGAATATGCTTATTTTAAAAATGGTTCAAACAAAGATGTTACTATGTCAATATATGATAATGGTAACACAAATTCTCTTATTATTGATCGGGATGGATTTATTACTAATGGGTCAGCATACACGTTTGACGCTGGAGAAAAATCTATAGATGATAATTCATGGACACATAATGCGTTAGTATTTGATGGATTTGATCATAAATTTTATAAGAATGGTCAACTTTTACCGTCAACTAGAACTACAGATATATTTGATTCTGGAAATATTAACTTAGCTGATATGGACATACAAAAAGATGCCTCATTTTCATTTAAAACAACATTTTCCACAGCTTCGGATAGCTCTACAGTTTTAAATATAGGTGGCGCTTCTAATAATTTAAAGATAAAATCTACAAATTTTGGACAAAATTTAATACTTACTTTAGGTTCAAATACCGATCCTTTGAGTATTAACTACAACTCTTTATCAAATCACACGGACTCTCACGTAGTATCTTTTGATGTGAGAATTAATCCAGGTAGAATTAGACTTTGGATGGATAGTGAGTTTGTCGGATTTGATTCACAAGCAACTCCTTTACTTAATGATAGATGGACTACAGCAAATTTTAGTCCTTTATTAGAATATACTAATAGTTATCAAGGAACGATTTATAGATCCCCCACAATGCTAACGTCCGAAACTGGAAATAGAACTGATGGCGCTCAGTATTATAGTCGGACTATGTTTAACGGAGAAACATTGGAAGATAATGCTGACGGCACTTTTGACTATCATTATCTTTATCCAGCTGTGAAAAAAATGCATCCAAAGCCATTTGGTCTATATAGTTCATGGGGATCATATGGCTTATTTCAT